>Ga0193706_1000329_pt1 | contig 29231 bp, 24 predicted proteins | sample U3c1metaG_FD_160130 | JGI IMG/M metagenome (GOLD analysis project Ga0193706, IMG submission 160130) | Soil microbial communities from a riparian zone of the East river system, Colorado, United States - U3c1 | ecosystem: Environmental > Terrestrial > Soil > Riparian zone | place: USA: East River... | reverse complement strand
CCAACGCCCTCGTCACGGATCTGGCGGCGTACCTCGACGGCAGGCTGGAGCGGGAGGTCCGGGCCAAAGCGGCGCGAGCCGCGGCGCGGCGCGCCCATATCGCCGTGACCGAGCTGCAAGAGGTGCGCGCGACGCTCAAGGCGCTATCCGAGGAGATCGCGCGGCTCGAGCGCGAAGTCTCGGCGTGGGACGACGGGCCAAAAAAACAGCACCTTCATCGCACGATGCGCGGTGTGGAAGGCCTGCACGCCAAAGAAGCGGCGTGCTTCTCGGAAGCGGTGCGCGGACTCGAGGAATCTCTCGCTCACCTTCCGAGCGACGTCGCGATTCGGCAGGAGCTCGCCGAGCTCTATCTCGGTCGCTACCGAGCGGCGGTCGACGCGCATGACGAGGCTTTGCGCCTCTATTTCGAGTCCCTGGTCCGCAAACACGACCCCGACGGCAGTCTTTCGGCAAGGCTCGACGCGCGCGGCTCGGTGTTCGTCGATTCGCGATCGGAGGCGCGCCTGCGCCGCTACGTCGAACGCGATTTCCGCTTGATCGCCGACGAACCGGTGGCCGAGGGAAGGGCACCCTTGTCGGCGCGCGATCTCGAGGCGGGCAGCTACGTCATCGAAGCGGGTGAGGTGCGGATGCCCATCGTCGTCGAACCGGGAGCCGATCTTCGCGTATGGGTGCCCTCGTTTCCCAGCGACGCTCGGTTCGTCCATGTTCCAGGGGGACCGTTCCGCTGCGGCGGCGACGACCTTGCGCCCGGTGCCTTGCCGGCGAGCGTCGTCGAGCTCCCGTCGTTTGCGATTCACCGATTTCCCATCACCAACCGCGAGTACTTGGCCTGGCTCGGCGCCTTGCCGGAGACCGAACGCGCGCGGCACACCCCGCGGCGATCTCCCGACGGAGGATGGTTTCTCGATCCCCGCGAGCCGGTTTTGCCGGACGGCGATCCACTCTTTCATCCCGAAGCGCCGGTAGTAGCCATCAGCTACGACGATGCGAGCCGCTTCTCGGCCGACCACGGGTGGCGCTTGCCCACCGAATTGGAATGGGAAAAAGCGGCGCGCGGCGTAGACGGCCGCGTCTTTCCTTGGGGCAACCGTTTCGACGCCACCTTCTGCAAAATGCGCGATTCGCGCGCCGATGGCCCCTATCCGGAACCGGTGGGCGCCTTTCGCGCCGACGAATCCCCGTACGGCGTTCGCGATATGGCCGGGGGCTCGCGCGATTGGACTTCCTCCACCTTGGGGGTTGAGATGCGCGTCGTGCGCGGGGGCGCGTGGAACGTGACTTCGCTCTTCTGTCGCCTCGGGTTTCGCTACGCCTATTTGCCGCACGACGTTTATACGAACGTCGGGCTGCGGCCTGCCCGCGACGGTGCGTGACGGCGCGGCTCAGCGCCGGAGCACGGCGAGCTTGTCCTTGTGCCGCGCCTGGCACGCGTTGTAATCGTCTTGTGTCAATCCGAGGGCGCTCGCCGTCAGGCGAAGCAAGTTGGTTTCGACCACGGTGATCTCGTTGTCCGCTGCGGCAAGGTCGACGAGCGCGTCGAGCACCTGCAGGCGAAGGTCGCGGTCGGTCAGCGTCAGTAGCTCGCGCGCATAGAAGGGCGCTTCGATGGTGGAGATGTCGACGATGTGCTCGCGCAGCGCGGCGCACACGGCGTCGATGCCGGACGGCGTCAACGCTTCGACCCGCTCGAGCTCCTGGCGGATGCGCTGTTCTTCCTCCGGTCCGTAACGCCGATCGGCATACGCCACGGTGCCCAAGAGGCCGGCCATCGCGACGACGATGCGGACGGTCTCCTCGTCGGTACCCACCATGTTGGCGCGCACGACACCGGCAAAGCCGCCTGTACCCTGCGGCGGCGAAGCCGCTATTTTGTCGACGAGCCAGCGAAACATGAAATGAACCTGCGCCAAGCTATCACGAGGTCAGATCGCCTTCTAGCGTGCGGGCTGACCTCGAAGCGTCAGAGCGAGAGGCCGATCACCGTGCGCGCCCAGATGTGACCGACATTATCGCCAACAGCGACGGTGCGTTGCGTGTCACTCGCCCGCCAATACACCGCCGTCGTCCACCACAATTTGCCAAAGCTCAACATCACGGCCGGACCGATGAAGTGATGGGGACCATCGTTGAAAACCTTCTGCGGCGGTTTTTGGTCAGGAAACTCGGCGCGCATCCAATACTCGATGCCCGGGTGGATGGAGGGCGTCACTTCGTAGGTCAAACCGGCGGTCGGATGGATGACCCAGTCGGCGCGCCCGTCGTAATAGAATTCGCGCTCACCCCACAGGTTGATGATGGCGCGCGCCTTGCCGAAACGCTTTTGCAAATTGATCTTCGCTTCGAGCTCGATCTCGTTGTCGAGCTCGCATACTTCGCCATAGAGCGAGACGTCGACGGGCCACTCGCTCTCCTCGGCCAAACGCAGGCGCAGCCGCTGCTTCACGCCGTTGCCACCCGAAAAGGAGGGGACGGAGCTCCACGCGTCGCTCGGGCTGGGCACGTACTGAACATAGAGGCCGAGCTCGAGCCGATCGGTGATGCCGTATTCGAACTCCGTTTGCAGGCGGTAGATGTTGGTCCACGCCGGCTGGCCGGTAGCGACGGGAATGGCGCGCACGGGCGCCACGTCCACGTACTGTTCGATCTCCGTCTCTCCCTCGGCGAGCGTTTCGTAGGGATAAGAGAAGGGCAATGGCCGTGGATTGGCGACGGCAGAGCGCGCGAGCGTTGCCGCTGCGGCGACGCCGAGAGCAAGGAGATATCGATGCATGTGTCTCACAAGTTCGAGAGTTGGAGAGCAGGCAGCAAGATCGAAACGTCGTCGCCTCCGCCGTGGCAGGCATTGCACCCGCCTTCGACGTTACCGAGGTACGACTCACCCGAGGGGGGCCCCACGCCGCGCCAGAGGATCCCCGTGCCGCCTTCGACGCCGTTGCGCAGCTCGAACCATTCCCAGCCGGTCGCGCCGCGTGTGTTGTACGTCCCGCCCCGTTTGACCCGTGCCACGACGTCATTTTGGGTGGGGTCGTCGTTGATGATCTCTTTGACGATGATAGTCCCGACTGGATACGACGTGCTGCCGGTCGGGGGGCGCTGATTCAAATACGCCGTCCGCCGCCCGGCGAGGTGGGGACTATCGGCGATCCCGTCATCGATTGCCGCAGGAAAGGCTGACCACTCGCGAAACCCGCGAAAGCTCGTCTCGAAAGCGAGAAAGCTTCCGGGCTCGATGGGGTCGCCGGCGGGATCACCCCCGCCGCACGCCATCGCGCCGAGCGCCGCGAATGCGAGTACGAGCCGTTTCATGGTTCTGGCACGAAGAGAGGAAAGCCGAGCAGTTTGCCGGCCTCGTTCATTTGCGTGACCACCGAGCTTTCTTCTTTGGGGTCCACCGCCTGCTGCACCGCCATGAAGAGCTTGCCGAACGGGGACTCGAGATCCTGCGGCGTGGGCTTGATCGAGCTCCATCCTGGGGGCGGCTGCGGAATGGCATCGCCCGGCGTGGTGACGTAGGCGCTGCGTAGGCTGTCGAAGCCGGCCTTGATCTTCTCGTCGATGGTCGCGCCGCTGCTCATGCCGTCCGAGCCCCCTTTGGCGACGATCCACGGCCGAAACAGCTGGTAAATCTTGATTGTCCCCTCGAGATTGGCGTGGAGATCGGCGAGGGTGCGTTGCGCATAGCGCGATTCTTCCTCTTGTGTCGCCGCCTTGTTCACCTTCTCGGCTTGCTCGTTCATGAGCGAAACGAGGCCTTCGTAGGCGCCGTCGAGAGCGATCTTGGCCGGTTGCCAAACTCCCTGCAGGCTGACGATATCGCTGAGGAGCCGCGCGCACAGCTTGTTCTTGAAATCGGAAGCTTCCGTCTCGCTGGAAGGAAAACGCGCCGCCTTGTAGCCCGGCAGCTTGCTCTCGAAAGCGACGACGTAGCTTGGAATGGTGTCGGAATAGAGGATCCTCTCGATGGCGTGCTGCCCCGTCACGCCTTCGCCATCGAAGGGGTTGTCATCCCCCTGCTCCGGGAGATTCGACAGAAAGTCGTCATAGCGAGCGTCGGTCCAGTAATCGATCTCTTGAAAGAGCGGCGCAATCGCGCCCTCGATGTGCTCGTACGAAACACGCATCCGCTGCCACGCCTCTTTCATGTCGGACAGGGCCTTGGCATCCAAGGTGGGGTCCCATCCCCGTCCCGAGGGCGAAGGCGCGTAGCCGGCCAGCTCGGTCGCAGCCTGTTTCCAATCGGCGATCTCGAGAGCGAGAGAATCGTGCATGCCGCTCGTGATTTCGGCGCGGTACTCGTCGTCGGTCTTCCCGTCGGCGCTCGAGGAGCAGCCGCTCGCCACGGCCAAGAAACCGAACATCGCACCCAACCAACGCATTCGACGCATGATCACTCCTCGTTGAAGATCGCTAAGAACGATGAAGAAAAGGGGGCGCTCTCATAGGGCGCTGACGAAGTCGATGAGCGTCTGCCGCTCGGAATCGGAGAGCGCGTTGAACAAACGGACGGCCCCTCCTGCTTCCGAACCACTGCTGGCGTGCATTCGGATCGCTTCCTCGATCGAGCCCGCACGGCCATCGTGGAGGTAGCTCCGGGCGAAACGCAGCCCGATGAGCGGCGTCGTCTTCCATTGGCGCCAATTGGCCTGGCCATCGGCGATCCCGTCGGAGAGCTGGACGCCCATGTCGTGCAGCAAAAGATCGCTATAAATAGGGGCGTCAATCGATCGGAGCTGCGCGATCGGATAGTCAGCGCGCGTCCGCAACGACGGGGCGTGGCACACGCCGCACGTTACGCGCTCGAAAAGCTGGCGCCCTTCGTCGGTGAGTCCTCGCCGCGCGGGGATGGCGATGAGCCGCAGGTAATTGGCAATGTCATTGAGGAAGTCGGCATCGACGTCGACTCCTGGCTTGGCGTCGTCGGTGAGACCGTCCGGATTCGGTAGCTCGGTCGGGCGAAGCGGGTTCGTGATCCCCATGTCCCCTTGCAGCGCATCGGCCGTGAAATCGTCGAGCGTTGCGATGCGCGCCTTCAATCCGAAGCGGCCAATGAGAAGATCGCCGTTGGCGTGCGCGCCGAAGGTGGAATCGGGGTTGGCCTCCGACGTGTAGACCACGCGGTTGACGTGACCTGCGATGGCATCGGTTCGGTTGGCCTGCTCTTCGGCGACGCGCTCGATCTCGCTGTCGTCGACAGCCTCCAAGTAGCCGCGGCCAAGCACGGAGGGGCCGACGCGGATCGTCGTCTTTACCGCGGGATCGCCGGGAGGGAGGATGGGCGTCGTGGCGCCGGCGGCGACCTGAGGCCTGACCGTGTGTCCGAAAGGCAGTGTCGATTGATCGCCCGAAGGGGTGCCATCGGCGTTGAGGACGACCATCTTCTGCACGAGCCCCGGCCCCTTGCTCGCCTCGGTGTGGCAGCTGCTGCAAGCGATTCGGATGTAGAGCGGACCGAGCCCGTCCGGCTCGCGGAAGGGAACGTCGAAGAAATTGTCCCCTTTCAAGAACTGCGTGACCTGCTGCTTCGTGGCCGTATCGATTGGAATGTCGAAAGGGTCGGCCCCGTCGCTCGGCCGAGGGACTTCGGTCTCAGGGGGGGAAGAACAATGCGCGAGCAGCAGCAGACCTAAGAAAGCCGCGCGGTTCATCCTCAGATGATACTGAAAGTGAAGATCAAGAGCAACAGCAACCTACATCCTCCTTCCCTGGATCTACGCTGGTGGTTCGTGAGCTCGTGCTGGATAGGGGTCTGGAGCGGTAGGGGACGAGGTCGCGGAGATTGGCATTGCGCTTCATCCGTGGTGAGTGAATTGATACGAGTGGCACGGATTTACCGAACGACGACGCAACCGAGTTGCGGGCGATCAAGGACAGCACGATGAAATACCGAGGAAAGCTCAACGTTTGCGCGGGTTTATTAGTCGCGTCGATGTGCGCCGGAAGCGTCGCCCGCGCCCAAGGCGATGAAGCGCCTCCCGCGGCCGCATCCGAGCGATCCAAGCTCGAGATCGTCATCGACAAATCGAAGGTGGACCTCAAAGAGCATCGGCTCGAGGTGAAGATGAATCGCGTCGCCACCCGCGTGACGATCAAGGTCTTCGACGAGGCGGGCGCTGTTTTGGCCGATCAGGAGCACGACTTCAGCCGCTCGGCCGCGGGAACCGCGCTCATCGTGGCGTGGTCGCCGTCGAGCGATGCCGCCGTCGGTCGCATCGAAGTGTTCGGCTACGACGAAGACGGCGCGTACAAGGGTATCGCCATCACGCCGTGGTCCGTCGCGATACCGCACGAAGAGGTCAATTTTCGCCGCGATTCGGCGGACATCGACGACGCCGAGAAACCGAAGCTCGACGCCAGCTTCACCAAAGTGACCGAAGCCATCCTCACCCACGGGGATCTCGGGAAGATCTCGCTCTTTATCGCGGGCCACACCGATTCAGTGGGGACCTCCGCCTACAATCTCCAGCTGTCGCGAGCTCGCGCGCAGGCCATCGCCGGTTGGTTTCGCAAACGCGGGCTCAAGATCCCCATCGCCTTCGAAGGATTCGGCGAATCCGCGCTCCTCGTGAAGACCCCCGACGAGACCGACGAGCCGCGCAACCGCCGCGTCGATTACATCCTTTCGATCGACGAGCCTTCCTTCAAAACGAGCGGCTTTCGGCCCGCTTGGAAGCGAGCCAACTGACGATCTTGGCCCGTGCGGTCGCGAGCGCACGCACGGGTAGGGGCGGATGACGGTACGCACGGCGTTGCGCTAGGCTCCTGCCGTGCATCGACCGTCGCCCACCGCCCTCAAGGACCGCGCCCGCACGCTCATCGAGCGCATGACGCATCGCAGTCGCTTCGTTTATGCCGTGCCGCGCGCAGCGGCCCGCACGCATCTCGCCAAAGTCCTCACAGAGCAGAGTTTCATCCTTCGTGAAACAGACGACGCGGGGCGGGTCTCCAAGTGGTCGAACGCGGAAAAAACCGCGACGCTCGTCGTGCTCGAACGGGTCGACCTCGACGTGACCTTCCTGCAAGGGGACGGCGGGGACGCGGTGGCCCCACTCGGCGCCGTGCTCGACAAGACGGGTTTCTTCGCCCAATCGACCCTCCTCGAATCGGCCTTCGACGTCGGCACCGAGGACGCGCGCAAGGCGCTGCTCACGCTCGCGCACATGGTCGTCGCATGGGACGGCGATTGGGCGGATCTCTTCTTGTTGCACCTTGCCTCGCCGGACCCCGTCGTGCGCCATGATGCCGTCACGGCGCTCACCGTCGCCGCCATGGTGGCGCGCGACCGCGGACCAGCACCGGAGCTGCTCGCGGAAGCGGCAGAGAGGGAGACCTATCCGAAGCTGAAGGAGACCATCGACGACGCACAGCGCGTCATCGGGGCGCTGGCTACGGCCGAAGGGTGAGTCAGGCTTCCGTCTTCGGGCGCCAGCGCAGTATCGGTTTTCGCGCGGCGCGCGCTTCGTCGAGACGACCCACGCGCGAGGTGTGCGGCGCCGTTTTGACGAGCTCGGGCTCGGTCTCCGCCTCTTCCTTGATGCGGATCATGGCTTGCGCGAAGGCCTCGATCGTCTCTTTCGACTCCGTCTCCGTCGGCTCGATCATCATCGCCCCTTTGACGACGAGCGGGAAGTAGACGGTCGGCGAATGAAACCCATAGTCGAGGAGACGTTTGGCAACGTCGAGCGTTTTGACGCCGGTTTTCTTTTCCAGCTCGACGTCGGTGAAAACGGCTTCGTGCATGCACGTCGCGTCGTAGGCGAGCGGGTAATGCTTGCGTAGAAGCGCGGCGAGGTAGTTGGCATTGAGAACGGCGAGATCGCTCACCTGGGCGAGGCCCTCGGCGCCAAGCTCGCGAATGTACGTATAGGCGCGGACCACCATCCCGAACTGGCCGTTGAAGGCGCGCAGGCGCCCTACGCTGTGGGGGCGATCGTGATCGAGCCGGTACCCGTCGCCCGTCTTGGCAATGACGGGGGCGGGCGCGAATGGCGCAAGCATCGCTTTGAAGGCGACCGGACCTGACCCGGGGCCACCGCCGCCGTGCGGCGTGGTGAACGTCTTGTGCAAGTTGTATTGCATGACGTCGACCCCGGCGTCGCCAGGACGGGCGCGCCCGAGAACGGCGTTCATGTTGGCGCCGTCGCCGTAAACGAGGCCCCCCTTGTCGTGAATCATCTTCACGATGGTCGGCATCGCGCTCTCGTAAAGACCGAGCGTATTGGGATTGGTGATCATGATCGCCGCGATGTCATCGCCGGCGCCTTCCAGCGCGCGCGCGAGATCGGCGGGATCGACGATGCCCGAGGGGCCGCTCGGAAAGGGGACCGCGACGAGGCCGTTGAGCGCGCAGCTCGCCGGGTTGGTGCCGTGCGCGGTGTCGGGAATGAACACCTTGCGCGGCGCTCGCCCCTTCGACTCGTGGTAGGCGCGGATCATCATGAGACCGGTGAGCTCGCCCTGGGCGCCGGCCGCGGGCTGCAACGAAACGCCATCCATGCCAGCGATTTCGGCCAAGATGCGCTCGAGCCGGTAGATGATCTCGAGCGCGCCCTGCGCGTAGCGGTCGGGGGTCAGCGGATGAAGGCGCGCGAAACCGGGGAGCCGCGCCGCCCATTCGTTGATCTTGGGGTTGTATTTCATGGTGCACGACCCGAGCGGATAAAACTGCGAGTCGATGCAAAAATTCCACTGCGAGAGCCGCACGAAATGACGGAAAGCTTCGGGCTCACTCACCTCGGGAAGACCAGCCGGCGTCTTTCGCGCCAGCGCTCCGAATTTCGCGGCGGGGTCGACGGCAGGCACGTCGAGCGGGGGAAGGGACGCACCCGAGCGCCCGGGAGCGCCGCGCTCGAAAATGGGGGGCTCGCGGAACTGGATGCCCCGCACAGCTGCGCTGATCATCCTCGGGCTACTTCCAGTCTTTGGACGGGCCGGTCGGCTCGGCGGCGCCGCCGATGCTCTTCAAGTCGGGCGTCACCCGGCGCTGCTTGACGCAGTCCCACTTGTTGCCGACCTCTCGGTCGCTGAGGCCCCACTCGCCGTCGAGCGTGTCGTCGACGTCGTCGCCCGACGGGCGCTTGTAGACGAAGTACCCCTTGCCCTTGGTCGTCGCGCTCGGGCCGACCATGCCGGCTTTGTGCTCGGTCCACTCGAAGTGGAGGACGTTGCCGGAAACGGGGCCGTTCAGCTCCCCCCACGCGGATTCGTCGGTCTTTTTCCAGCGCCCTTGAATGCTGCCGGCGCTCTCGACGAGATGGAGATTGCCGAAGGTGGGATTGAAGTAGACGCCGTTCCACGACGCCTTTTCAGGCATTTCACCGGGAGCGACGTTGGCCACCTTGGGTTCCTCTTTTGCTCCGCCGCATGCGGTGAGGAGCGTGCCGGCGCCGACAGCGAAGGAGATCGAAAGAGCCGCTATTTTCCAGGTGGTGTTTCGCATGGCGCGCAATCTACCCCAGCGCCCCCGCGTTGGGGAAGAGGGCATGCGCGGGCGCCGTCGGGAAAATGCGCTCCTCCCCGGCATCCTCCGACGCGGCCCACGTTACCAGCCGACCCGACACCCGCACCTCGTGCTCGAGAACCAGAACGGGAGCGCCCGCCAAGCTCGAGGGGAGCTTCGTCGCACACTTGCCGGTCGTGAGCCACGCGTCGACGCGGCGCGGCGCGCGCGCCGCCTGAGCCAGCTCGGCGGGCGTCGGGCGATGATGATCGGGAAAGGCCGAAGTCGTGGCGGGGTGGATCCCGCGCCGCGCGAGCGCATCCACGACCCGCTGGGGCCGTGCGACGGTCAAGAGCAGGCCCAAGGCCGCGCCGCGCCATTCGGAGAGCCGAACCGTGCTTCCGTCGGCATAGCTCGCACGATCGAGATGCGACACGGCATCCGCGCTCCGGAGCTCGTCGTGGACCGCAATGGCAACATCGGTTGCGCGAAGGAGCGCGTCCCGGGGGGCGCGCAGATCGCCGGCTGGGGGGCAGTGACCGCCCTCCCAGACTCCCGCGCCGTCGAGCAGCAAAATGGAGCGCGCGAGCCGCACCGGCCGAGCTTGGAGCAAACCATCGAAGATGAGACAGCGAGAGCGTCGAGCGGCGAAATCCGCCGCCTCTTGCCGGCTCGCCGCCACGATCACGTCGATATTCGCCGCCGCAAGGCGCCGCGCCGCAAAGAGGGCATCGTCGCCGACCTCGGCGACGTCATCGTTCGGGCAGACGACCCGTGCGCGTCCCGGTCGAGCGCGATAGGCGTGCCCGACGAGCGCCACGTCGACACCGCGCGCCGCGAGGGCCTGGGCGAGCGCGATGGCGAAAGGCGTTTTGCAAGAACCGCCGAGCAAGGCGCCGCCGACGCCGATGGTGCGAATACCCGGTGCAAGGACGAGCGGCCGGGCGATCCCGCGCGCGCTGACCGCGCTCCAGAGCGCCGAGAGAAGCCGCGCCGGCACGCCGGGGTCACGATCCGATTCGAGCCGCCGCGCCAAGGCCGCCCTCATCGCTGCACCTTTTCCCGCGCAAAACGAAGCTTTTGCGTTCCTTGCCCACGGAGGATCTCGATGACGACGTCGTCGCCGAGCGGCCCGAAGAGCCGCGCGCGTGCCTCCTTGGCGGACGAAACGCGCTGACCGTCCACCGCGACGATGCGATCGCCGGCCAAGAGGCCGGCCCTTTCCGCCTCGCTCCCGCTCGCGACCGTGGCCACGCGTAGGCCCCCCGCGCCCTTGTCATCGAGCGACACGGCGACCCCAGCCGCAGCCACGGTTTCGGGGGAGGGATCTCCTTCCGGCGCGCCGATGGCGATGCGCACGCGATCCGTGGTGCGGCCGGCCGCCACGTGGACGCCCGTCGCGCGGCCATGGCCGACATCGGGCGCGTATGCCTCGAGGGTCACATCGCCCTCGGCGAGCTCCTCGAGCTTGAACTCGCCGCGGCGGTTGGTGACGACCACGCCGCTCGGAGGTTTGCCGACGGGCAGCAGCGTGGGGACGGGCCCCTGGCCAACCCGCGCCCCCGCCACGGGATCTCCGCGAGAATCGACGACGAGCCCTTCGACGACCCCGCCTTCTTCGAGGTCGACGGGCTCGAGCGTGACCGATCGATCGGCGTGGGTAGGCACCTCGACGCGTACGGTCTGCTCGAACTTGGCGTAGCCCGCGTGGGTGACAGAAAGACGCAGGGCGCCGGGCGGCACGTCGTCGAGACGAAACGCTCCGTCGCGATCGGTACGAGCGCGGATCGGCCCCGGCGCGGCCTGGAGCGTCACTTCGGCCCCCTCCAGTCGATCGCGCCCGCGCCGCGTGGTCACCGTGCCCGACAAGCGAATGCCGCCCGTCAGCGTCAATTTGAGCAAGGCAGGTGCCGAGGCTGTTTCTTGAACCTCTGGAGCGCGGCCGCGATGTGAAACCGAAACACGAAGCGGCAGACCGACGGCGTCGTTGAACACGGCGCGTCCGTCGCGCCCGGTGAAGAGCGTGCGACGGAGCGGCGCGTCGGCGGCGAGCGACAGGAGCATCACCTGGGCTCCGTCGATGACGGCGCCCGCGTCGTCGACGATTTCGACGGTGACGGGATCGCGGGCCCCCGGCAGCACGAGCTCGATCTCTTTGCGCTCGCCCTCTTTGATCGTCACGTTCGTACGAAGGGCAATGTCGTCGATCGCTTCGGGTCGCCCTACCGAAAGGACGATGTCACCCGGGAGCGCCGCAAAGGCGAAGGACCCATCCTTGACCGAAAAGGTCGTGCGCTGGAGCGAGCCCTTCGTCGCGGCGACGTCGATTCGCGCTCCGGACACTGGTTGACGTCGGTCGTCCAGAATTCGTCCTTCGAGGGCCCCGCCGGCGCGGAGCACGATGCGGATGTGCCCTTCGCTCGCCGGCGCGAGCTGCACGAATTGCGAGAACGCCTCGACGTAAGCAGGATGGCGTACCAGGGCGCGCACACGGCCGGGAGGAATGGGAAACGCGCGGAAAGTGCCGTCATCGCGCGTCACCCACGGCTCGATCGCGGCACTGGGGCGCGGAGCTTGCCCGATACGCGGAATGGCGGGGATGGGCCCGCGCACGACCCCGAGCTCGCCGGCCGGCTGCAGATCGCGCGGGCCGGTGAGCGCCCATGAAAAATGCGCCGCTTGAAACGCGGAGCGCTCGGGGCTCTCGTCGATCGGCTCGCCACTCGACGTGGTCCCCACGACCTCGATGCTCGCGCCATCGACGGGATAGCCTCGCGCATCGAGCACCTCGCCGATGAGCGTCGCGCCGCGCGCGAGCGCGATGCGCACGGTGGGGGCGCCTGCGGTCGGCACCGCCACACCTGTCCGGGAAACGAACCCGTCCGCTTGGGCGGAGAGGAAGGCTTCTCCAGGACCGATAGGTCCGAGCGTCGCTGCGCCCTCGGCGTCGGTCTTGGCCTCGAGGGGAAACGAGGAAAGCCCGCCCTCGGCCAACACCAAGCTCGCCGAAGCAACGGGCCGCGCGCCCTCGTCTTCACCGTCGGTGACGCGCACCGCCACGCGCCGTCCACGCACGAGCGTGAGCGTCACGGATTTCGATTCCCCGCGGCCGAGCGACACGCTCGTCTCGCCCGAAGAAATGAGGTCGCCGCGGGTTGCGCGAAAATCGTAGATGCCCCGCGGCAATTCGGCGATTTTGGCGTGGCCAGCTCCGTCGGTCAGCGTTCGGCGCGCGGGCCACAGCGCGGAACCGGCCACGAGCACCGTGGCTTGTCCGATGGGGCTGCCGTCCAGGTCGACGGCGTTCACGTCGATGAAACCGAGGCGCCGCATCGTGATCTTGATCGGCTCTGGACCAGCCTTGGGCACCGCTTGCGTCGCCGCTTCGAAACCGGCGGCACGCACTTGTACGCTCCACGGAGGCCGCGCAAGACGCGAAAACACCGCCTCGCCGCCGCTGTCGGTGCGCGCGGCGAACGGCAGTGGATCGCCGCTCGCCACCTCGACGGTCGCATCGGTCACGAGTCCACCGCCATCGTCCGCCACCGCAACGCGCAGCGTTTGAGCAGGCTCGAGACGAAGCTTGACGCTGCGGGGCTCGGAATCGAGCACGACGCGCGTGGAGGCACGCGCCGTTCCTTCCCCTTCGGCCAAGATCCACGTCTCACCCGCCGGAAGTGAACGGACGGAAGCGATGCCAAGCGCGTCGGTGCGCGCCGCCCCCGCGAGGTAAGCGCGATCGTCCTGAATCGACAAGACGCGCACCGACGCCGACGAAATAGGCGTTTCGGCGTCGTTCTCGACTGCCACATCGACGCGGCTCGGTCGTTCGGTGACCGAATCGGGAACGCTCGGTAATTCTGGGCTCGAATTCACGACCACACGCGCGCCGCTGTCGCGCAGCATGCCCACGAACACGAGACAGAGGAGCGCGGACGCCCGGGCTTCTTGGCCCATGCCCCAACCTAGCACCTCGCGCAGGATGACTTGCTCATCCTGCGCGACCGGCGCCTTCCCAGCATCGAAGAAGCGTGGAAGCCTGACGGGCGTGTCGCGCCAAAACCGAACGGACAGCCGTAGCCCGGCGAGCCTCCCGCCGCCGGGCGTTGGTGCCCCGCGATGGCTTGCGCCGTGGCTGGCTACGCTCGCTACGCTCGCCGCGCTCGCCGCGTGCAACACCGAATCGCCCGGGCGCGGAGCTCGACACTGGGTGCGCTGCACCTGTTCGTACATCAGCGATTTCGACGAGCAGGGCGCGGCTCCGATCGACGTATGCACGGAAGGCCATGCCCCAGAGGAAGTCGCCGCTGCGTGCGTGCGCAACGACGGCGTCGGTGTCCCAACGGGCTGCCGTTGCGACGCGCCGCATGACGGGCCGTGCGCGAAGAGCGATCGCTGCCGCGCAGTCGGCGAGGCACCGCGTTGACCGAGCTCGGCTCAGCGGATCATCTGGCCCGGCTTGGCGTACACATAGATGATCGGAACGCCATCATAAGCGCCGATGTGCACGGGACTCGACGTGCCGTACGCCGCCCAAATCTGATACTCGATCGTCTCCATGTGCTCTTCGTGCTGGTAAAGCGCGAAGGCGCTACCTGGGATCGACCACGCAGCGCCGATGTTGGGAAGCAAGCGGCCGTCGCGGTGAAGCATGTCCCACGATTCCCCCGCCGTGTCGTGGATGTAAACCGCTTGTCCGGGGGACACGTGTTGATTGAGCCAATCGGTCACCGCCCCGGTGGTAAACCCCCAAAATTGTCGATTGAGCCCCAGCGTCGCCCCCCCCGAAGCGCCCCCCACGAGCGGCGTGTAGTTCGATAGCCCCCAGGGGTGCGCGTGCGCCGTTTCCGCGAGAGGTGCCGCGAGAACCGCCGCGCCGAGAGCGACATCGATGGCGCGCGCCGGCAGACGCGCCAAGACGCCCCCCTCGATCAGAGATCGCACGCGCTCGGCGATCCACTCGAACCCCACTCCCGCGAACAGGCAGAGGAACGGATAGGCGGTGAACCAATGCTTGGTGCCGCCGAAGATGGGTATGTTGGTGGAGAACACCCAAGGGGCGTACTGGACGGAGAGACCGATGGCCCACAAGAGATCGGTACCGCGTGGGTCGTAATCCTTGACGCGTGCGGCCATCCGGCTCGAAACGAGAGCCAGCATCGCGCGAACGCGCGACGCCGCACCGATGAAAAAGAGCAGCAGCGTCACGGCGGGCACCGTCGCGGCCGTCATCACCCACACATAGGCGCGCGGCATCGGAGGCCGCCAATAGGTCTCTCCCAGAAAGACCATGTTGTAATAGTCGTGATTGAGGTGAAATTGCGCGTAGCCCTTCACCCGGTCCACCGTATCGAACCAAATCCATGGCCAGAGCGCGAAGCACACCAACGGCCCAATGGCGGCCATCCCAATCAGAGCGGGCGGTACGCGCAGCTGACCGCGCTTGAGACCGCGCCAGATGAAGCCTCCCCGCGCCAGCAAAGCGTGCAACACGAGCGCCGGGGGTAAGAACCAAGCGTTGAGCTTGGTATCGAGGGCGAGGCCGAACATGACGCCGGTCGTGACGGCCCATCCCAAGCCGAGATTCTCGAGCGAACGCCAATAACAATAAGCACACAGGGTCCACATCACCGCGATGGGCACGTCGAAGCAATCGAGGTGGGCGTGGTAGAAGACGCGTGGCATGGCGGCGAAGAGCAGCGCCGCCACGAGCCCCACGGCGCGCGAGCGCGCCCGCGCCCCCCACACGTAGACGAGCCAAAGACCCGCCGCCGCGAAGCACATCCCCCCAAAGCGATAACTCGTGCCCTCATCGGCGAAGAGGTGCCAGCGCTTGAAGAGGTAATTCCAGGACAATCCGAAGAGCGATTTCACGAGCCCCGGATGCTCGTGGTTGTTGGACCAATACATTTCGACCGTCGCGCGCTGCATGGCGCCCGCGGGATCGCGGAACAAGTGCTCGAACCACGCGGCATACGACGACGCGGCGCGAAAGTAGAACCCCTCGTCACGCGCGTACCCAATGGCGCGCGCTGTTTTGACCAAAATGATCAGATAGGAGACTGCCAGCGTCGCTCCCACGAGGTGATCGACGAAATAGCGCCGCGACCCTGGCTCTCGTCGAAACTTCATCGCGAATCGGCCTCGAAGCACACGTGCGTGCCCCCGCCCGCCGCGCTTACGCGGAACTCGACGTCGGCGGTCGGCCGCAGAGCCGCGCCCGCCAGAGAAAACTCGAACGGCTTCCAGAAATCGCCCGGCAGGTGAACGACGCGGCCGACCTCATGTTCTGCGACCAACACCGTGATCGTAAAAGGGGGGACGGTGCGATCGCGCTCGATGAGCCACCCGAGGCCGGCGTGTCCGTGGATTTTGCTACCGAGCGGGACGTCGCGAAACCTCGTCACCAGCTCGGCATCGTTGCCGGGTGGATGGGACCAGATGCAGCGGCGCGGGTGCGATTTCTCGTCGTCGATGATGGTCACACCCACGAAGACGTGGGCTGCTTCGCCCGGACACTGGAAGCGCGCAGACGGATAGACGGGCGTGCCGCCGAGACCGCCGCTCTCCAATGTCGCGCTGGGATTGAAGGCGCAATCCACCGGAGTCGATCGCTTTTCGATGCGCACCGCGGCGGTCGATGGGCCGACGTGGTCAGTGAAGTCGTAGGTGACGTTGATCGGCGACGGGTTCTCGAGCGCGCGCAGCGTAAATTTCCCTTTTCGCTCTTCACGCCCCACTTTCCACCCCTCGAGCTCGGGCGCGCGGCGCCCGAGGATCGATATTTCCAAGGCCTCGGGATAACGCGTGACGTCGGGACGCGCCACGTCACGCATCGGCATGAGCTCGTCGCCAAAGGCGAGACGCGCCATCGGTTCTGCCCAATAGGGGGCGATCACCACGACGGCACCCGCCTTGTACCAAGATGCAATCAGCGGACGCGCTGCCGTCCATTCTTCCGATTTGGGAGCGCGCTGTGCGAAATAGAAGTGAGCGACGAGCTCGACGAGGCCGAAAAGGGGTACGAGGAGCGCCAAGTAGCGCGCCCTACCGGCTCGCTGCGGCAAAGAATGCTCTCTCGCCAGCGCGGGCCCGTCCGTCATGGCGCCATCTTGCACTCCGGCGTCGGCTCGGCAACGTTTGCCCGCCAGAGGCGTATTGAGTATGCCTTTCTCAGCATGCGCATGCGCTCATTCATCGTAGGGGGAGCAGGATTCATCGGTAGCCATCTGACCGACAAGCTCGTCGAGCAAGGGCCGGTGACGATCTACGACAACTTGTCCGTGGGTAAACTGGAATTCGTTGCCCGGCACCTTTCGAGCGGAGCGGCGACCGTGGTTTCCAAGGACGCGCTCGACCTCCCGGCGCTCACCGAGGCCATGGCCGGCCATGATGTGGTCTTCCATCTGGCCGCCAACCCCGAAGCGCGCTGGGGGCTCGAACGCACCCGACTCGATCTCGAGCAAGGAACGATCGCAACCTACAACGTCGTGGAAGCGATGCGACTCACGGGGGTGAGACAGCTCGTGTTCTCGTCGTCGGGGACCGTGTACGGAGATACGGCCGAGCCTTGCGGCGAACGCGATTTGGGGCTCCTGCCGATCTCGCTCTACGGCGCCAGCAAGTTCGCCGGCGAGGCGCTCATCTCTGCCTACGTCGAATGCTTCGGGCTCGACGCCTTCATCTTTCGCTTCGGCAACGTGGTCGGCCCGCGCGGGACGCACGGGGCGGCCCTCGACTTCCTGAAGAAGCTGCGCGACGCGAAGACCTACCTCGAGGTGCTGGGCGATGGTCGCCAAGCCAAACCCTATCTGCACGTGACCGACTGCGCAGCGGGGCTCTGCTTTGGTCTCGAACATCTGCGCAAGGCGATCGCCACCGGCGCGGCGAGCAAGTCCAAGGGCTCGCGCGGACAACTGCAGATCTTCAACCTCGGACCGGCCGATTTCACCTCAGTGCGGCGAATCGCCGAGCTCTGCGTCGCCGCGTCGCCGTACCCGACTGCCGAAATCCGCTACACCGGCGGCGAACGTGGGTGGCCTGGCGACGTGCCTCAATCCAGGATCAAACCCGATGCTCTCGCCGCGGCCGGGTTTCGCGTCCGATATTCCTCCGACGAGGCGGTACAAATGGCCGTTCAAGCACTGACGAAAGAAGTCTTCGGCTAAGCAGCCCGACCTACGCCAAGGTTCTCGACTTCGGGTACCCTGAAAGGAGTGCCTCGCGCATTGCTTCTTTGGGTCGCGGCGATGGGTGTGCTCGGCTGCAGCTCGCCGTCGCACGCGCCTCTTCTCGTCGACGACCCGGCCTACGACGGCGGCGGATCAGGGGGAACCGGAGGAGGCGCGCGAGGCGGCTGCGTGGATGACGCTGCCATTCCGCCTGCGCCCGACGCGCAGGGTCTTTGCGGCAACACGTTTCTGCGAGCGACGAGCGATCCTCCGAATGTCTACTTCGTCATCGATCGCTCCGGAAGCATGCAGGAGGTGATCGAGGGACGCATGAAATACGACGCCGTGGCCACCGCCTCGGTCGCGCTGGTGCGAAGGCTCGGTGCGCAGGTGAACGTCGGTGCCGCGATGTTTCCCGGCAGCCTCGGCAATCCAGACGACGGCTGCACGGCGGGGGAAGAAGTTTTTCCGACCCGTCCCGGCGATCCGCTGCAAACCGGGCTGTGTAACGTCGACGGCGATGTCACGCGGGCCTTCTCTCGATCGATCAGCATTCCCTCGGGAACGCTGCCTACCGGCGGGACGCCTACCGCGGCGACGCTCGCGCGGCTCGTTCCGACGCTCTCCGCGCTCTCGGGTCGCACCGTGGTCATTCTCGCCACCGACGGCGGGCCGAACTGCAACGACGCCGCCATGTGCGACGCGAGCAAGTGTATTCCCAATATCGAGCAGTCGCCCTCGTGCACGAATGGCGTCAACTGCTGCACGCCGGCGCTCTATGGCGCGGGCTCGTGCCTCGATGACGTCGCCACGGTCGCCGCGGTGCGGGCGCTCGCTCAGCGAAACATCCGGACGTACGTGGTTGGGATTCCTGGAAGCGCACCTTACGGAAGCTTGCTCGACGAGCTGGCGCGCACGGGCGGAACCGCTCGATCCGCGGGGAGCGGCGCCGCGTACTACGACGTCGATCATTTGACCGAGCTCGACGACATCCTCGCCGCGATCGGATCGACCGTCGTCCTCAGCTGCCATTTGCATCTCGAAACGGCGCCGCGCGAGATGAGTCTCGTCAACGTGTACCTCGATCGGCAGCTGGTGGAATACGGCGCTCCCGACGGGTGGGTTTGGACGGACTTCGGCGACGCGGGCACGGTCGACGCCAGCGAAACGGGCGCTCCGACGGCGGACGACGCACCGAGTGCCGAAGACGGCTCGCCGCCCGAAGATGCATCGACCCCCGCCGAAGAAGCGAGCGCCGACGCGCTCATACCCGAAGCTTCCACCCGTGTGCCGCGACAGGATCTCGATCTGCTCGGCGCCGCTTGCGAACGCCTCACGAGCGGAAAAGTCCGTCAGGTCCAGGTGGTCTTCGGCTGCCCCACCGTCACGCCGAAGTGACGGCGCGGCGTACCGTCGCTCAGTGCAACGTGTGCCACTGCCCGTCGTGCTCGATCTTGGGCACCTCCGCCTCCGGCGCGAGCAGAGCAGGTTCGACCCGTTCTTCGCGCCGGCTGAGCACGATGTGGACGCGCGGAGCATCGACCGACGCTTTGCCGCGTAAACGCTTTTGCCCCTTGGCGCGCAGCGCGGCAGCGCGCCGGCGGCGAGCGGCGCGCACGAGTGCAACGGTAAGTAAAGCGACCGCCGGCACACCGACGCCCGCCAGGATCGTCGTCAAGGTCGCCCAGCGACTGAGCTCGCTCCGCCAATCGCGCTCGAGCACGGTGATGTCCGACGTGTAGCCGATGCCAAGCGCGCTGCCCGCTTCGTCGCCTTGACGCAGCCGTTCGACGGCCGCCGCGAACTTGGCGGTCTTTTCCGGTTTGAGCAGGAACGCCAGAAAATCCGTGGCCTCGGCCGCGGCGAGCGCCCTCTGCGCGCCTCCTTTTTCGAATGCGCGATCGAGCTCGGCGGTGCTGTGCGTCCGTCGGCGTAGCGCGGCGCGATAAAGCTGCCACTCGCGGGCCCATTCCCCCTCGCGCGCGAAACGCGCGGCGAAACCCTCCGAAAACCATCGCGGCAAGCTGCGACCGCCCACCGCCTCCCACAGCGCGAGGCGTGCGAGCTCGAGTCGGAACGCGCTGGCGAGCTCGGCAGAATCACCGCCGCCAAGCGAGAGCACGATGAGGCGCAATTGCGGATAGACGACGCTGGTCTGGTCGGGCTCCGGCGGCGATCCCGATGGCGCGAGCGTGCTCATTTCCTCGATTCCGCGTGCCACGCGAACCTCGACGCCGTCGAGCGGGGTCTGTCCGAGCGCCTCGGTGAGCTCGGCTCGGAGCTCGTCGGCCTGGGCGACGATGTTGCCCACCCGATCGCGCGCCGATGGCGGGTACTGAAATTCGATCCACCCGCCCTCGTGAGAAAGAAAGCTCACCGGGATGGGGGGCTTACGCGGAACATCGAACCTACCGGTCTCGGCTTCGGGCGGTGGAGGCGGTGCGGCTCCGAGCGAAAATGGGCTCACGCCGGCCGTTACGCGCGCTGCGGCCACGAGGGTCACGACCCCGGCGAGTGCCAGCGCCACGCATCGCGAGAAAAACATCCCATTCGGGATTCTACACGAAGCACCTGCTGGCTGCCCGTTGCCGCGGCAGGACTTCCGTCGGAATTTTGACGCTCGTCAGTCGCTGCGGCGCCCCGATGACAGGATCCTCAGCAAGAAGAGGAACAGGTTCAAGAAGTTGAGGTAGAGCCCGATGGCGGCGCCGACCGGGTCCCGGTTCGTGGGGTCACGGAGGATGCGAGACGTGTCAAACAGGATGTAACCGCCGAACAAGAGGACGCCGACGCTGGCGATGGCCAGAGAAAACGACGCGCCTCCGACGAAGATGCTGAGGAGGCTCGCGCCAATGAGCACCCAGAGACCCATGGAGAGAAATCCGCCGAGGAACGAGAAGTCGCGCTTTGACAGAAGCGCGTAGCTCGTGAGGCCGGTGAATCCGAGGACCGTCAAGAGAAACGCGTCGCGCACGGGCGCCGTCGACCGCGTGAGCCCCTGGGACGCCTGGATCTGCACGAGCCAGAGCATGGGCGCGATGTAGAGACCACTCGTGAAGGAAGCGCCAAAAAGGGCCGCAACGTTCACCCCCGGCCGCTCACGGACCGCCGATGCTCCGAAGAATGCCCCAAGAAAGAGCGCCATTCCGATGATCCAGTGGTTGGCAAAAAAGCCAACGAGCGGCGGGATGGTGACATTCTCTCGACCCACCAGAACGGTAACTCGCGACATGTCGGCACCCGCATACAGCGCGACCAGCGCGCCAATGCTTGCGGTGACGAGGCTGCCCGTGAAGAGCGTGTAGACTTTCCTAAGGAAAACCAGCTTCTCTGCGGGCGCTTCGACCAACGAACCGGCCTGCCCGAAAGACCTCGGTCGAGTGAATTCGTTCATGGGGGCGTAACGTAGCCATCGCGTGGACCACGTCAAATGTCGGACGGCCAACCTGCCGCTGCGTTCAGCGGTTCTCGGCGGCGAAAAGGCCACGGAACGTCGAAAACAAATCGTCCCCCTCGGCCGCACGCACGGCGCGGCTAGCGGTGGCGCGCCGGCGGGGGAGGTACCTCGGCGCCGAGACCGACCGTCTGACCGATCGCTGCAGCGAAGGGTGCTTGCTCGAGGACCCGTCGCGACAGGCTGGGCGAATGGACGAGCGAGCTAAGAGCGACGCCCCCCAGCAGAGCGAGCCCTCCCGCTCCACCCCAAGCCGCGACCGGGGCCCGCTTGGGAGGCACGTCCCACAGCGCAGCCAACGCGGTGGCTGCGACGGCGAGGCTCCCATCGACGAGAAGCGCGAACACGCGATCGGCGAGCGCGGCATCGGGCGGCCCACCCGCTCCGAGCGCGCCTAGAATCACCGCGGAGAGCACGAGCATGCCGGCCGCGACCGCGATCACGAGCGCAAAATCCTTGCTCTTGGCGCGAGGCGGCAAGCGGGGCAGCACGCTCACCGTGAATCGCCAAGCGGCGAGGACGGCCAGCACGTTCAATACGAGAGCAAAGGCGGCGAACGTTGCGCCGCCGAGCGCGCGGTGATGCGTCGTCGCCTTGAGGACGGTGGCGAGCACGGCATCGGCGGGAAGGGAGATGCACAGCCAGACACCCGCCCCCCACAGAAGCGCCGCTGCACCGCTCGGCTTGCGATCGCCGAGCGATCGCCGCGCCAAACGCATGGCTGCGATGAGGCCCGCCAGAGGGACGCCGATGAGTCCCGCGATGGCAGGCCATGCCGCGAGAAAGGCAATGCGCTCGTCCGCAACGCGCGCCGCAGCCGGCGCCGAGGCGATCAGCGCGGCGAGCGGCCCCGCCAAGAGCGCAACCGGGGCGATCAGAATGGATCGAGACATTGAAACCTGGGGCCCGCGAACAAGGAGTCCGCCATGGCAACGGCCGTAACTTGGCCGCGAAGGAGTCCGAGCTCGGCGGCATCGCTCGGTTGCAAGCCCGCGGCGACGATCGAACCGAGGGTGGAGAGCAAAAGCTCGATGACCGGCCTTTTACCGGCGCGGTCCGCGCCTGCGGGACGTTCGCCATCGCTCGACGCCTGCCCTGCGCCGTTGCGAACGACGAGGTGCAGCGTCTTCGAGGTCGCGGACGTTTCCGACACCACGATGTCGAGCTCCCCGTCGACGGGATAGCCGCGCAGCGTGAGCGCGCGCGCGGCGTCCGCCAGTCGAACCATGGGCCCGGCGCCGAGCGTCCCGAGCGGGTGCTCGATGGCAGCTATTCCGCGCCGCGAGCCGGGCGCGTCATAAAACGCAAAAAGCAACGGATCGCCGTGAGCAGCGGTGAGCTCGACATCGTCCACTTGATCGCGCTGCTTGCCGAGCGCAAAAAGGAGGGCTCGCCGAGCACGGCCGTCGCGAGCGGTGAGCTCGTGAACGACGAGGGTCTGGCGACCATGACTCACGGGTACGTCGTAAGAGAAGGACACGTACCCTTCTACGCGCCCCGAGGTACCGACAGCGGCCATCCAGTGCCGAGCTTCGCGCGAGAAGAGGCGCAGCCAGCGGGCTTCGGTGCGCACCATGCGCCCCGCTTGCGTCGCGGCGACCTCCTCGTAGAGAAGCCGAGCCTCGGCGACGAGCGGGCCCTCCAGGGTGCGGAACGCGAAGCCCAGCGCGGCGTCGGCGAGGAACGGGGCATGCGCGAAGGCGCCGGTGGCCACGCGGATCGTGACGAGCGGCGCCGTGGTCGCGTACCCGAGCCGCGCATAAAAGCCTTCGCGAAAAGGATAGAGCAGCGTCAGCGCCGCTTTTTGGGCGTCGACTTCGGCGTGCAGTTGCTCGAGCAAGGCGCGCGAGATGCCCTCGCGGCGTTCCCCCGGGGCGACCGATACCGACGCCACCGCGGCAGAGGGAACACGTCGCCCGCCGAGCCAGAGCTCGATGGAATAGAGCGCAGCTTGACCGGCGATGCGGCCGTCCTTCTCGATGACGCGAACGTCGTTCAGGTTTCCGAAAGAGTTCTGCATCAGGTTGCGGCGTCGAACCTCGAACCCACCGCTGTCCGGGTATGCGCAAAGGCCCATCTCGACGAGCTGCTCGACGTCCTCTTCCCGCGCGGTGCGGACGCGAAACCCGGGCATCAGACGAATGCCCGCAAGTCGAACCGCAGCTTGGCCACGCGATCCGCGGGCACCATGCGATGTTCGAGAAAGAACCGAATCGCGCGCGCCAGCGTGGAGCGTAGTGGCCGGTGTGTAAACCCGAGCTCGGCTTCGGCTTTGGCGCTCGATACCCAGACGTACGAGCCGATGTAGTCGCGTGCGAATTTGTACGTCAGCGGCGGTGTGCGTCGGGAGAAGCGGCCATAGAGCTCGGAAAGCGCGCCGCCGAGCACGACGAGCCCCGGCGGAACCTGCCATCCGGGACCGCGCAGACCCGTGATCTCGGCCACGATTGCGAACAGATTTTCGACCGTCGCGTTGGTGCCGCCGAGGATATAGCGCTGTCCGGCGCGACCGCGGTCCATTGCCAGAATGTGGCCCGCCACCACATCGTCGACGTCGACGACCGAGAAGCCGCCCGGCGTGCACGGAAAACCGAACGGCATGTTCCAGCGCAAGAACGTCAGAAGGAGATCGGCGGACGGCGTTGGCTTGTAGTCCCCCGGGCCGAGGATGGTGGCGGGATTGACGACAACGACGGGAAGACCGTGATCGGCCATCTCGAGCGCGACCTCTTCCGCCCTACGCTTGGCGATGATGTAGGGCGCCGAATTTTCGCGATTGAACGCAAACGTCTCGTCCATTTCGACAGGATCGCGGGTCGCGCCGACCGCCGCCGTGCTCGAGGTGACGACGATCTTTTCGATGCCGCGTTGCTTCGCGGCGGCAAGCGTCTCGCGCGTCCCCACGATGGCGGCGTCCAGAATTTTCGCTGGACGGCGGTCCCAGATCTTGAACTCGGCGGCGACGTGAAAGAGCGCATCGCAACCGCTGAGCGCGCGGTAGACCGTGTGACCGATGGTGACGTCCCCCTCGACGATCTCGAGATGCGCCGGGTCGATACCGGAGAGTGCGCGCCGCGAGGAGCCCGGGCGCGCCAGCACCTTGACGCGCCGGCCCTGTCGAACGAGCTCCTGCGTCAAGCGGGATCCAACGAAACCCGTTCCGCCGGTCACCAAGACTTGCGGCAACGGCATCGTTCGTACGTACCACAAAGCGTCGAACCAGAGACGGGTCGAATCGGCCTTACCTGCAGCGATCGGTCGTACCCACCGCGGAGCGGAGCATTTCCAATGCGATGCGCGGGGCCCCCTTGTCGCCAAGAGGAGCGAGACGTTTACCGAGGTCGGGGGGATTGAGCTGGCCGAGCGCTGCCGCTGCGCTCGTCGCAATCGCGATGGCATCTGCATTCGCTTGTAGGCTTGCCGCCTTGCGCGCGAGCTCGGTAAGGCGATCGGCTGCGCCTTGATCGCAGAGGCGCCCGAGAGCGCGAGCGGCCCGCGCTTTCACCTCCGCTACCTCTGCTTCATTGTCGAGCACTTCGCGGATCTCGAGCGCATAGGGCTGGGCGCGGCGCCGGCCGAGAGCTTCGATGGCGCGCGCGCGTACGATGGGGGCGGGATCGCCGAGGGCTGCGGCCAAGGGACGGTCCACGCCTTCGCCCGGCGGGCCCGCCACGAGCGCGTCCGCCGCGTGCGCGCGAACGAAGGTGAAAGGCTCCGATGCGAGCAATCGCAGCGCCGCGGGAAACAAGGCGGGGGGCCATGCGCGCTGCGTGACCTTGGCGCCGCCGGGATCGGTGAGACGGACGACCGCGCCGAGCGCCGCATCGCGAACGCGCGCGTCATCATCGGCGAGCGCGCGCGAAAGCGGTTCGAGCGCGCTCGGAAGGTCGGCCGAAAGCTCGCCAGCGCGCGCCCGCACGTGGCTATCAGTGTCGCCGGTGAGCGCCTGAATCAGGTACGCCTCGGCGCGCGCATCGCCCATGCCTGCCAGCTCCACGGCCGGACCGAGCAAGAGGTAGCGCGTCCGAAAATCCGCGTCGGCCTTGGCCAGCCGAGCAAAGGCGGACGACGCTTCGGGCGTGCCGCGGTGCTGCGCCGTCGCGGCACGCAGAAAGTCGATGCTTGCGACGAGCGGCAGTGAGGCGTCCCCGAGCTTGGCCGCGGTGGCGTCCTTCGCGAGCGGGCTTTGTGACGCCTTGGTGAGGGCTGCGCGGTACTCGGCGCGTAGTCCCGGTTTGGCCGCAGGCAAGAGGGGCACGAGCGTTTCGACGGCAAGGCCCGGAGCCACGAGGGAGAGGATGTGGGCGGCCTGGATTTTCTGCTTGTCCTGACCGCTGGCGATGGCCGCAATGAGCGCGGGGGCGGCGGCGCGCTGGCAGCGCGTCAGGCGGTCGACCGCGTGGTGAATCTCGCCCGGGCGTCCGATCTCGGTCGCCTTGACGTAAAGCGGAGCGCTCCGACTGCAAGGCGCGTTGTCGATCACCTCGAGCGCGAGCACCCGCCCGGCATCGTCGAGCTCGGGATAGACGCGCGTTACCGCTTCGTAAGCGGGCTCGCCTCCGCGCGCGAGGAGGGCTGCCGCCATGCGCGACCGCTCTTGTCCGCCCGCGAGCGCGCCCGCAAGCTCGGCGGGGTCGATCTTGCCGTCGAATTCGGTGTGCGCGGTGACCTCGGCCAGCGTGACGTTGACGTCGGGGTTCGCCCCTTTCGCATAGGATTCGTCGAGCACGACGGCGAGGCAGCGCGTCTTCAGAGGGGCCGGAAACTTCACGTCGTACGAGGTTCCGGCGTGCGCCCACGGATCCTCGGAGAACGTCACCGCGAAGAGCGCGTCCGGCGTCGCGAGCCACAGCTTGCGCGGCGCTGCTCCCTTGGGAACCTCTTTGGTGAGCGGGCGAACGACGATGGAAAGCGATGTGATCGCCACTTGCTCGGGCGCGTTCATGCGCAAAAATTCGCCCGCACCTTCGCCGCCGCGGTTCTCCGACCAGGTCGATTCGGGATCGCCGTCAGTGAGCGCTCCGGGGTTGCCGATGCCGCTCGATGCCGCCGCGCCTTGCAGAATTTGCCCTCCCGGCGTCACCGAAGGGGACCCCGCGACGGCAGGCAGACCGACGGCACGTTGCCTTTCGTCGCGGCGCAGGCGCTGGACACGGGCGCTCTTGAAGGCGAGGTCCTTGGGATCGAGCACCTGCGGAGAAAGTATGGAACGGCGTCCACAGATGCTGATCTCTTCACGCACCTCGCCGAAGAGGACGCGCACGTTCTTCTGCTCGTCCGGCTCGGTCACCTCCATCCAATCGCCGTACTGTTCGCCGGGCTCGCCTTTGTGGAAACCGATCGGTCCCGACCAAATCACTTTGGCCTCCGGAGCGCCGCCTGGCACCGCTGCGAGGAGCGCGGCAAAGGACGGCGTGTGCGCGTAAATCGCGTGGCGACCGCCACCGATCGTGATGGATTCGAGAGCGACGTCGCCCGCCGCAACGCCGAGCGGGAGCTGCACGACCGGATCGGCTGGGGCAGGAGCACACGGTCCTTGCGCACAGGCGCGGTAGGCGACGCCATTGCCGAGTAATTTCGCGGCCAGCATGGCCTGGCCCCCCCCCGCGGGCGCCACGACGCCGTCCTCGGCGGCGGCGCTCGCTTGAGGCGCGACAACCCATAGGAGCGGGACCGCCCACGCGCGGAGCTTCTTAAAAAATGATTTCATCGGGTGTTTCCTCGTGCCCGTCGGTGCGCTCGCGCCAACGTCGAAAAACTCAGGCCGGATACGCCTCGGGCGCGATGCCCAAAGCAAGAAGTACCTCACGCAGGCGGCTCTTCGGTACCGAAACTCGCGTCGGCATCCCTCCTGACAATCCGAGCAGCGTAAGAAAGTTTTTTCCGCTGTCGAAGCGGGCGGCCACGGTGACAGTGTCGCGATCGATGACTACGGACACCGGCTCTTTCTCTTGTCCCAAGAGCAGCAGCTGGGTTTTGTCGATACGAGACGACGTCGCGCGTTCGGGGTTCGGGCTGGTGACGTCGACCACGGCAACCCCCGGCGAGACACGAACGTACCTTTCTGCGACGCGTCGCGTCTCCGCCTCGATGGGGACGAGCTCGGCCGCGGCGGCATCGATGATGTTCCAGAGCGACGCGTCGGCGAGCCCAGTCGACAGGTGCCGCACGGCAAGCCCGAAGAGCCCATGATCGGTGGGGCGCGCGCGAAGGGCGCGGTCGAAACGCTCACCTATCGGGCCCGGCCGCCGCAGGCGGGTGTCGATGGCCCACGCGTCGTCGTCGGCGCCAGGGTAGGCCTCGTATCCGCCGCGGATCCACTTGGCGGCGCTGGCGAGACCGTCGAAGTCGGTGTGGCAGACGATCGTATCGACGGGACCGGCCCGCTCGACGAGCTCGGGCGTCACCATCTCCGGACAGGCGCCGTGCTCGGCCTTGGTCGAGAGCAAAAAGCGAGGGTCGCCCGCAAAACGAGCATGCTCGGCGCTGTCATGGTGGTCGACCCACATCGCGAGTCGCGCGCCGAGCCCTTCGATGAAAGGGCGCGTAATCTTTTCGAAGCCGCCCCCCGACGCCTCCGAGGCGAAGGCGAGGTCGAGCACGGCGACCCTGCCCCGCAGATCGTGTGCTTTGGGGAGCTTGCGTGGCGTGGCGAAAGCGAGCTCCTTGGCGGGTGATCGCGCGCCCGGGGTAGACGTGGGCGCGTCGGACGGTGACGAGGGGCTCGACATGGCGCCTCAAGCTAGCACCGGGTCGCCCCGCTGCCCCCAAGGCGACCGAGGAAGAGCCCCGGAGCACCAGGCCTCGATCGAACAATCATGCGTAAGATTGCGCTCGGAGTTGCGCCCCGGCGGCTAGCAAACTACTTTTCCGGCCGCCATGCCCCTCTCGGAAGCCACCCTCCGCTCCGCACTTGCCCACCCGCTCGACAAGACCGATCTCGGCACGCTCGGCACCAAGTACGAAGGTAAGGTCCGCGACAACTACACGACGCGCGACGGACGGCGTTTCATCGTCGTCACCGATCGCATCAGCGCCTTCGACCGCGTGCTCGGCACGTTGCCGCTGAAAGGGCAGATCTTGAACCGCCTCGCTGCATGGTGGTTCACGAAAACCGCGGACATCGCCAAAAATCACGTGCTTCGCGTGCCCGACCCGAACGTCATCGAAGCGGTCGAATGCGCGCCGCTGCCGGTCGAGATGGTGGTGCGCGCCTATATCACCGGGGTGACATCGACCAGCATCTGGACGCATTACCAGGCGGGCAAGCGCGTTTTCTGCGGCAACCAGTTGCCCGATGGTCTCAAAAAGAACCAGCGCCTCGCGCGACCCATTCTCACCCCCAGCACCAAAGCCGAAAAGGGCGACCACGATGTTTCCGCGTCGCGCGAGGAAATCCTGGCCATGGGGCGCATCACCTCCGCCGATTTCGACGTCGCGGCCGATGCCGCGATGCGCCTGTTCGATTTTGGGGCGCGGCTTTGCCTGGAGCGCGGGCTCATTCTGGTCGACACCAAATACGAATTCGGCAAAACCCCCGATGGCACGATCGTCATCATCGACGAGATCCACACGCCCGACTCCTCGCGTTTCTGGTTTCAGCGCAGCTACGAAGAGCGGTTCGCCAAGGGCGAAGAACCCGAATCGTTCGACAAAGAATACGTGCGGCGCTACCTCGCCCAGCTCGGCTTCAAAGGTGACGGTCCCATCCCGCCCATTCCGGACGACGTCCGAGTCGAGGCGGCCCGCCGTTACGTCGAGGCCTACGAGACGATCACCGGCGAACCTTTCGCGCCCGATCTATCCGAACCAGGGCCGCGCCTGCGCAAGAATCTGGGTGTCGCATGAAGGCGACGGTCTATGTCCGCCTCAAGACCGAAGTGCTCGACCCGCAGGGTGACGCCGTGAAACGCGCATTGGGCACCCTCGGATTCGAGGGCGTCGGCAACGTCCGCATCGGCAAGCTCATCGAAATCGAGGTTGACGACAAATTCGCCAAAGCGCCGCAATTCGAGCGCCGCTTGGCGAAGATGGCCGACGAGATGCTCGCCAATCCCGTGATCGAGGACTACGAGATCGAGCTCGCGTAGCGGGGTCGACGTTCACGCGCCAGCGCACACCACGCTCCCCGAAGCCGCTTCACCCCGTCCTCGATGTGCGCCTC
>Ga0193706_1000328_pt1 | contig 29233 bp, 22 predicted proteins | sample U3c1metaG_FD_160130 | JGI IMG/M metagenome (GOLD analysis project Ga0193706, IMG submission 160130) | Soil microbial communities from a riparian zone of the East river system, Colorado, United States - U3c1 | ecosystem: Environmental > Terrestrial > Soil > Riparian zone | place: USA: East River... | reverse complement strand
TCGAAGTTGTAGTGATGTTTGAACGCGATGGTGAAAGGTTCGGTCGAACCCACGGTGAGGGCCGGTGAGACCAAGCTCTCGTCACCTGCCGACGACAGCGCGTCGCCATGCCAAACATGGCCTTTGGCGTCGCCGGCGCGTGCCCACGCGTCGGCCGTGAGCTTGGGCATATGGTTCATCGTCCAAACGGACGGTAACGCGCTTTCGACGTCGTCGGTCTTCGACGAAGCCCTGGTTTCGTCGAAGTTGAAGGGCGCCAGGTAGGCGACCTCGACCGAGTCTTTGGCGGCGTCGCCGTCCGTCATCGTGATGGTGATGGGGACCGCCGCCCTCATGGCCACCCCGGCCTTGGCCGTCACGTTGACGGTCACGGTCGCCGACTCGTACGGCTCGATCGACGCCATTTCGGCGCCCGGCATGCTGAAGGTGAGGTTGGCGTCGGTGCTGCTGGCCTTGATTTGTGTCTTGGTGAGCCGGACCCAGCCCGAGTTCTTCACCGTAACGGTGAGCTTGCCCGTTTCGCTCGTATCGAGGACGCCGTCCTTGTCGCAGCTCGTCACCGAGTCGTCGAGTTTCGCTTCGACGAAGGCGAGTGCTCCCTTGAAATCCATGTTCTCGACGGCCTCGTTGAGGTTCATCGACGACGTCGGGGGAGCCACCGCTGCCACGCCGAGGCCGCGCTTGGCAAAGCCTTTGGCAATCGCAGTAAAATCGTCCATTCGTTTGGTGGCGTAGATCGTCGAGAGAATGGCATCGCGCTGCTCGACGAAGGTCGGTTCGTTGGGGGTCGCCTTCATGCCGGCCACCAGGTAGTCCGCCATCCGGCGCTTGCTCTCGTCGAACGAGAGGGGGGGCGTGGCCGCCTTACCGAGATCGAGAAGGTTCGCGTATGCTTCGAAGAGCGTCTCGGCCCAAATTTCGCCGACGTTGTGCACTTCGCTCATGTCGGCGCCCGTGGGAGCGAGCGGAACGCCCAAAGGCAGCGCCTCCATCTGTTTGACATGCTTGAAGGTAAACGGGTTCTTCGTCAGCTCGCGCGAGTACGGAGCGCGGCGGATGCCGAAATACGAACCGTCCTTGGCGATGCCTTGCGCCGCGTACTGCGCCAGCGCGTACGTCTTGCCGCCGTCGAAGGTGTCGCCATCGCGAATGACCATCATCAGGCCCATGAAATCGCCCCACCCCTCGCTCATGCCGCTGCACGACGACCCGCCGCACTGCACGAGGCGGTGGTGGAAGTAATGCCCCCACTCGTGGGCGACGACGGTGTTGTCGATGGTGCCGTCGCGCATCGTTTCTGCGCCGCGCTGCAGACGCGCGGTGGGCATCGCGGCAAGAAGCGGCTTCAGTTTGTCGCCGTCCTCTTTGCTGATGCTGATGAGCGGAACGGTGACGGGGGTGGTCACGGTACCCACCGCATTCGGCGGCAAGTTGCCGGTCACGTTGTTGATGAGGATGATCCCGAGCGCCCCGGCGGCCTGCGCATTTTGGACCTTGAAAACGAAGGTGCACCCGCCTCGATCGATGACGGCGATCTTGCCCGTCACGTTGGTGGGCTGCTGGCACCCGTCGTTGGCAGTGCCCATCGTCCCGCTGCCGTCCGGCGCGGGGGGAATGACGGTGCTTGCGTCATCGCTGAGAACAGCCTGCAAGGGACCAGCACCGGTATCGAACGTCTGCGGGCCGAAATTGGCCGCACCGAACGGATCGAGGAAGGTAGCGCCGGCCACTTCGAGCTTGCGGTTGGGAAGCCCCGTCCACACGAACATTTGCATGCGCGGCGACGTGCCATCGGACATCGGACTCATGTTGGCGTTGTTCGCTTGTCCCGACTCGGCGCTGTCCTGCGCCTCGGCGCGCAAAGGGTCGCCCTCGCTGCCTCCGCGATTGAAGTTCGATTGCTGTGCGTTGTTGCTCCCCTCGTCGAAGCCGGAGTCGTACCAATAGTCGTGCAGCCAGTTGTTGGTATAGAAGATCTGCGTAATCGCGGCCTTGATCTGGTCGGGGGTCTCGTTGGGCGACTTGGTCGGATCGTAGGTGCGGTCGAACGTCCTCGGGCTGGTGGTTTCGGCGCGGTAGTCGCCGCCGCCGCCGTCCGCGCCCGCGTCTTGGTAGCCGTCGTTGATCGCGGCGCCCGCCTCGTTCGTCGCCTGGTTGCGATCGCTGTAAGCCCGCACGTTGTTGCCCCAAGTCACGGTGTCGTTGGGCAGCAGCCACGGGTCGGCCATGCCCATCGGATTCTTGTTGAACCCCTCCATCGCGATCATGACCGGCGGAATGAACGTCTGCGGTTTGAGATCGGGCATACCCGTCGGGTGCGGCGTGACGTCGGCGATCGGGCCGTCGGTGGGTGTCTTGGCTCCGGTCGCATCGGCCCAGACCTTGTAGTTGAAGGCTTCCTGCATCGTGAGTGACGCCTGGTAAAGGACGCGCCCATCGTCGGCGGCGATGACATAGGAGCGGGCATCGTTGTCGCGCGAGCCGTCGGAGCGGCCGAGGATCTCGACGTAGTAACCCGGCTCGAGACGGTCGCCGGTCGGGAAAAGGACGCGCTTGGCCGTCGCAGTGATGACCTGCAAGGCGCCGCGCGGCGCATCGACCGCGTAGCTTCGCATGTCGGTTCCGCTCACTTGCCCCAGATCGCGGACGGCATTGCCTTGGAGCGGGACCCCCGCATGCACCGTGTAGGCGGAAGCGAGCGCGTCTTCCGCAGGGTTTCGGAAGGTGGTCGACTTGTTCCAGATCTTGAGGTTCGAGGCAGGAAAGGTGTTGGCGATGGCGACCAGTTGATTGGCCGAATCGACGACGACGCTGGCGCGTGCGCGGAACACCTCGATGTTGTCGATGCGCTGTTCGAACTGCGCGAGACCGGCGCCGGCCGGCAACCGGTGCCACCCCTTGAAGACGGCGCCGCGGAGCGCGGCGTCGTTCAATCCGAGCGATGATGCGTGCCTTTCGAAGTGCAAGCGCGCGACGGTTTCGTGTCCCAGGTTGAGGCGCGCAGCTTTGGCAGCGGGCGAAGCCAAGACGAAGCGACCGGCACCTCGCACATCACGCGAAACGACACGACCGAGGGGCGTCGACGCCAGCGCGACCTTGGCCGCCGCCAGGTCGGGATCGACGGCACCGGCCGAAGCGCCGCCGCGCTTGGGCGTATCGCCTCCGCAGCTGGAGAATGCGGCAAGCATGACGCCGACTGCGGCGAGGGAACCAAGAGTCGTGAGGTAAGATCGCATGATGCGCTCCGTTGTGTGATTGGTCGCGTCCCGGACGGTCGATTTCGATCCTGAGGGGGGCGCGGCACTCTACCGAACTGGTTGCGAAAGGAAATGGGGTAGGCCGTGAGATCGACTTCGACGCGGGCGATCTCAATGCAGTGCGGCAATGCAGATTGCCGAGGTGCGGCATGCGACCGGTGCAACGCTCGCTTTGGAGATGCGGATGTTGCAAAAAGCAGCAATTGTCATCGAACCAGCCGATGTCATCAATGACTCGACGCGTTCGAACCACGCGCCTGTCGCAGCCGCGCAACGACCGAAAACAATGGGATTTTGCGTCACCTGGCAGCGTCGGCCAATGGGCGTGCCGCCTTCAGTCGATCACTGCCGCCAGCACATGCTCCTGCAGCAATCGCTCGGTGGCCAGGTGCATCCCCTTGGCGTTGTAATTGACGCTGCTCAATACCGCGACGAGCCGCAGCTCCGGTACGATAACAACCTTGTTACCCCCATTGCCCGACATGAACCAAACGGGCCAAGTCTTGCCGTTGGCAGAGAAGCTGCGCAGCCACCAGAGGTAGCCGTATTCGGTTTTGTCGTCGACGCGAAAGAGCGGTGGACCTGCCACGAATGTGGCGTGCGGCTGGACCGACCGGCTGACCCAGCTCTCGGCGATGACGCGCGCGCCTTTCCACGTGCCGCCGTCGAGGTAAAGCTCCGCAAGCTTGAGCAGATCGCGGCTCTTTAGCTCGAGACCGCCTCCGGTGAAGGCGAGACCGACCGGCGAGTATCGCCAGGTGGCGCGATCGATGCCGAGCGGGGCGAACAGGACCGCGTTGGCGAATTCGGCCAGCGGCGTCTTCGTGGCGCGCTCGATCACACCTCCAAGCGTTCCGACACCGGCCGTGCAGTAGCTGAAGCGGCGACCTCGATCTGCGTTACCAGCCTCGACCGACTCGGCGCGAGGTCCACCGTCTCTGCGGTCGATGCGAGGACCGCCGTCTTTGCCGTCCGGCTTACGCACGGGCAGATGGAGCGTGAACTTGACCCAGTCCTTTTCGACGTACATCCGTTCTTCGTTGCCCCGCGAGTCGTCCTCCCCATCGTTGCATTCGAGCGCCGAGGACATCGTCAGAAAGTCCTCCAGCGTGATCGCCTCTTTGCGTGGGTCGGGGTTGGCGAGCGGCCGCATATCGGGGAAGAAGCTCACCACCGGCGCGTCGACGCCAGCGACGAATCCTTTCTCGATGGCGATTCCGAGCAGCATGCCGGTGACGGTCTTGGTGACCGAGCGGGTGTTGTGCAGCGTCCCTCCATCGGTCTCGCTGAAATAAGCTTCGTAGACGAGCTTGCCGTGGCGCGCGATCGCGACGCTGGTGAGCTTGGGGAAGTCGCCGGCGCGAATGGCGCGCTCCATGGCGCCCAGCTTCTCGACGGACATACCGACCGCGTCGGCGCGAGCGACGCTCCACCCGTCGTCGAGCGGCGGCGGAGGGTGATACGGGGGCAACGAGGCGCTCGCGAAGTCAGTGCTCGACGCGCGGGCGTCGTCCTGCTCGAGCAGGTGCGAATGGGGCCTGCAGCTGGTGGAGAACGCCGACGCCGCGACGACCAACGAAAGCGACGCCACCCGAGCCGACGAGAGCGACCAAAAGGGGCATGCGCGCGGACCGGTGGGCAGCATCGCGATGGACGAAGTTGTAACGAACGTCGTCCCGGGCCGCAACGAACCCCCTGAAACACCGATGCCCCCCTTGCCTTGCGGCGAGGAGGGCATCGTTCTCTCACGCTGCGCCGGCCGTCACATCAGCCGTGCGCGCGACCCGGAGCTCACTCTTCGGGCTTGGCTTCCAAGAAGTTCGGCGAAACGAACACGATGCCACCCGTCACTGCGCCGCTGAGCGAGAACGCGGACGTGACGCCGTCACCGTTGAGATCGCCGTAACCGGCGGTTTTAAACGACTGCGTCGCGCCTGCAACCCCGGTGTACTCGTACATATAGTACTGGGGATCGCTCATCGAGAAGCGCAGGCACGCGAAACCCTTGCCGGGCGTTGCTTCGTCGATACTCCATTCGGCCGCTGTCGACTGGTACTTTTGACCCTTAATCTTCCCCTCGCCGTCAGGAACCTTGTTGGTGGCGGTGAGGCAGAGGTTGTTGGAAACTGCGGCGCTGTTCCCACCGGCGAGGATGGTGGACGGCATCGACTCGCGTTCGTATGCGCCCTTGGCGTCCTTGGCCATCTGTCCAACGGCGTTGCGAACTTCCGCCGTCTTGGCGTTGAGCAGGTATTTGCGGACTCCGTAGATGGCGAGCGCAGCGAGCACGCCGACGATCGCAACGACGATCATCAGCTCGATGAGAGTAAAACCACGACTTTGATATTTCTTGAATACGCGCATCGACATCACTCCTGTTGGGATTGTTTTTCCGGCTGCCTTGTTTGGGTCGGGGTGCGGCTTGCCGGACGTCGGCCGCATCGCTTTTGCGATTTCCCTCCCGTCATCATTGCCCTTCGTTCTCCAGGTAAATTTCGCCAGTGAACGATGAACCGGCGACCCAAGAGAAAATCCCGTTGCCATCGACGTCACCCTTGGCTTCGATCACGTACCAGGGCTCGGTGGTGGTGGGCCAAGTGGGTTTGTTGGCCAGATGCAGCGCCGGGATCGGCGCTCCGGCAACGCCCGCGCCCACCAGGTAGCCGTAATAGACGGCGCTGTCGGGCCGCGCGCCGAGTTGTCGCCAGCGCACGTAGTCCTTGTGCGTGGCGGCATCCCAGCCTGTCTTCTTGGCTCCCACGCTGCCGGTGGGGAAGTACTCGTTGAACCCGGCGCTGACGTCGAGGTACGAAAGCGTCTCGGCGCGGTAGCTCTCCTGGGCGGCACGAATGGACCCCACCATATAAATGGCTTCGCTCGACTTCGACGACGTGATGAACCGCCGGTAGGAGACAAGGCCGAGCGTCGCCAGGACACCGACGATGGTGACCACGGTAAGGAGCTCGAGCAGCGTGAAAGCACGCTGTTCGGCGCGGTGGCGGGTGGAAATTCTCATGAGACGACTGTATCTCGTTAGTGCAGCTTCTACGCCAGCAACCGTCACCGCCGAGGCTATCGCCGAACCGCGCGATTTCTGTTGCCGATCACGCTCGATCGCCAGCGGGTTGACGGCCTTCATGGGTTGCCAGTGCCGCAAATCGTCACCTGCAATGACCCAGGCTGACAATTCGCGGCGTGAGAGCGGCCACGGCTATCGCTGGGCCGGCAGAACTTGTCGCCCTAGCACCGATGTGGCACCGAATGACGGTCTCTTGGGCGCCAAACGGTTACATGTGGGCCTCGAAACGACGGAAGTACCCATGACACGAAGCAGAACTCCCTCGAGAAGAAAAGGTCAGGGGGCTTTGGGACGCGGAGCGTGGTTCGGTGCGGTCTTGCTCGGCGCGATCGCAGCCGCCTGCGGCGCTGACGGCGACGACACCCACGGTGGAACGGCCGGGACCGGCGCGACGGGCGGCGGAGGGTCGCGCTCTCACGACGCCGCGGGAGAAAATGGAGGATCGAGCGGCAGCGACGACGGCGGTCACGACGCAGCACGCGGCGGCGCCGGCATGGCGGGAGGGGGCGGAAGCGCGGGATCGAGCGGAAAGAGCGGCGCCGCGGGCGCGGGAGGAATCAATGAAGGTGGCGTCGATGCCCGGGAGGGGATCCCACCAGGATCGGGCGGCGGCACCGTCGACGCGGCGACGGACGGCGCGGGTGGCTCGACGGGAGGAGGCGCCGAGGCGGGGGACGCGGGCGGGATCGTTCCTCCCGATGGTTACAACTTGGTGTGGAACGACGAATTCGACATCGACGGTCGCCCCAATGCCGCCAATTGGAAATACGAAAACGGATTCGTGCGCAACGAAGAGTTGCAGTGGTACCAAGCCGACAACGCGAGCGTGCAAGGCGGACTTCTCATCATCGAAGGACGCAAGGAGCGCGTCACCAATCCCAACTATCGAGCCGGCAGCACCGATTGGAAAACCAGCCGGCAATACGCCGAGTACACCTCGGCCAGCTTGCTGACGAGTGGGCTGCACAGCTGGCAATTCGGTCGTCTGGAGATGCGCGGGAGGATTGTCGCCAAGGCCGGCTTGTGGCCGGCATGGTGGACGCTCGGAACGAGCGGCGAGTGGCCGGCCAACGGCGAGGTCGACATCATGGAGTTCTACAACGGCAAAGTGCTGGCCAACGTCGCTTGCGGCACCACGACACGATGGATAGCCAAGTGGGACTCGGTGACGAAGGACGTCTCGTCGTTCGGCGATCCGGCATGGGACACGAAGTTTCACCTCTGGCGCATGGATTGGGACGATCAAAAGATCGACCTTTATCTCGACGGGCAGATCATGAATACGAGCGATCTCGCCAGCATGCTGAATCCCGACGGACAGAGCCCGTTTCGCCGGCCGCATTACATGATCTTGAATCTGGCGATCGGCGGCCTGAACGGCGGAGACCCGGCTGCCACACCGTTTCCGACGCGATACGAGGTCGATTACGTGCGCGTGTTCCAGAAGAAATAGCGCCGACGCATGACGTCCTCCCTCGTATCCGCTGCCCAACGGCTGCACCGCCGAACGTCACGACTTGCGTTCGCGGCGCCGGTTGCGTGCGTGTACGCGCCGCTCGGCTACGCATGGCCCATCGCCGAAGCGTACCTGGAGAGGTACGGCCAGGGGCCGAAGGAGGTCGTCTTCGTGGGGATGAACCCGGGACCTTTCGGAATGGCGCAGACCGGGGTGCCTTTTGGCGAAGTCGGGTTCGTGCGCGACTGGATGAACCTTCGAGGGCGAGTGGCACGGCCGAAACGCGAACACGCCAAACGACCCGTGCTCGGACTCGATTGCCCGCGCAGCGAAGTGTCGGGCGCTCGCCTGTGGGGCGCGTTCGCGCGCCGCTTTCCCGACGCGCAGCAATTCTTCCGCCGCGCCTTCGTTCTCAACTACTGCCCGCTCCTTTTTCTGGCGGAGAGCGGAGCCAACATCACGCCCGACAAACTTCCCGTCACCGAGCGGAAGGCGCTCGAAACGGCATGCGACGAGCACCTCCGTGACGCACTCTCGACCCTCGCCCCCCGGACCGCCATCGGCGTCGGCCAGTACGCGACGAAGAAGATCGAATCGCTCCGAATCCCGCACCTGCACGTGGCGGGCATTCCTCACCCGAGCCCAGCCAGCCCGGCGGCCAACCGGGGTTGGGACGAGCTCGCTTCCCGAGCGCTGAGAAGCGCCGGCGTCGAAGGCTTGCTATAGGGTTGATCCCTCGCCTTTTGGCTCCGCTTTCCCCCTTTCAGCGAAACGAACAAGACCATGCAAGCGACACTGCGAAGACGTACGCCGCTGCCCAGCGCCGGGCTTTCGCTGGGGCTCGCCGTCATCATCGGCGTGAGCCTCATCGGCTGTAAGAAACCCACGACGGGAACGGCCGCGCCGGCAACGGCGGCGAGCGTCGACATCGCCGCGGCGGGGCCATGTGGCGTCTACGCCGATCGTCTTTGTGAAAAGGCGGGCGCCGAATCTCCCACGTGCCAATCGGTCAAAGCGGCCACCGAGTTGATGCCACCCGAGGCCTGCTCGGCCGGCATGAAGAACATCGACTACAGCGTCAAGAAGCTGGCCCAGAGCAACAAGGCTTGCGACGAGCTGGTGCAGAAGCTGTGCGAAGCGGTAGGGCCCGAGACGCAGAGCTGCAAGCTGGTGGCGGGCGAGACCAAGAAGTTCGGCGCAGAAAAGTGCAAGATGATGATGCAGCATCTGCCCGAAGTGATCGGCGAGCTGAAGACCATGGAGGACGCCAACAAGCCCCTCAGTGCCGAGTTGCAAGCGGCCATCGCCGCCACGTCGCCCTCGAGCTTCGGTCCCGCCAACGCCAAGGTCCAGGTGGTCGAATTTTCCGATTTTCAATGCCCATTTTGCTCGCAGGCGGCGAGCGTCGTGCACCAGATCCGCGAGAAGTACGGCGACAAGGTGCGCTTTACGTTCCGCCAATTCCCTCTTCCCATGCATCCCAACGCCCGCGAGGCGGCGGAAGCTGCCCTGGCCGCCGGTACCCAGGGGAAATTCTGGGAGTACCACGACCGTCTGTTCAAGGACCAAAGTCACCTCGATCGCCCCGCCCTGGAAGAGCACGCCAAGCAGACGGGACTCAACGTGGCGGCCTTCAAAAAATCCCTCGACGAGCACAAGTTTGCGCCGATGGTCGACGCCGATCTCAAGCTCGGGGAAAAGGTGCAAGTCAACGGCACGCCTTCCATGTTCGTGAACGGCACCCGCGTGGCCAATCCCACCAACTTCGAAGTGGTGTCGGGGCTGATCGAAACAGCCCTCAAGGGGACGCCGCCGGGCTGACGCTGCGAAGCAGCCGACAGCGTCGTCTAGAGCAGTTTCCTGGCTGGTAGAACCGCGTTGGCGAGCAGGATGCCGGTGACGAGCGCGCCGGCGATGAGCAGCATGGAGAAGCCCTTGGCGGCGCCGTTCAGAAAATCGCCGCGCAAGAAGTCTTCGAGGCTCAGAAAGCCGAAGCTTCCTGGCACGAGCAGCATCATCCCCGGCAACTGAAAGAGCTGCGACGGGCGATCGGTGACGCGCGCCAGCCCGTTGGCAAAAAGGCAGACGGCGAGTGCCGCTGCGAAGGCCGAAACATGACCCGGAAGGTAGCGGGTACCGAGGGCGGTGGCGATGTAGCCGATCGCGCCGCTGGCGAGCGCGGCACCGAGATAGCGCCGCGGCACGGCAAAAACGACGGCAATACCGAGCGACGCGGCAACGAGCGCCAGAGCCTGAAACGGAAGGGAGAGCGCCTGACGCAGCGGCGGGGGGCTCGTTTCCGTGCTGACGATGTGCTCGATGCCGATGGCGAGCGCGATGCCGAAAAGAATGGACAGGAATGCGACAAAAGCTTCCATCAAGCGCGCGGCGCCGGATACGAGGTTCTTCTGCGCCAGCTCGGCCAGACCGGTGGTGAGCGTCATGCCGGGAATGAGCGCGATGACTCCGCTGAGCACGACGACCTCTTGCGACAAGTCGAGACCCAGCCGCACCAGTCCCCACGGCAGAAGTGCGGCCACGAGCCCGCCCGCGAAGTCGATGAGGAATCGACCTTTGGCGTTTCGGCCGATGAGCGAGGCGATGAGGGCGATCAAGATGCCGGTGGTGCCGGACACGAAAACCTCGAGCGCGCCTCCGCGAAAGAACACCGCCGCGGCCACGGAAACCGCGGCGATGGCGACCCAGGTGAGTGCGCGGGAGTAGGGGGGCGGCCGCTTGTCGAGATCGACCAGACGCTGGCGCGCTTCTTTGATGGTGATGCGATCGGCGGCCACGTCATTGAAGATGGTGTCGACCAGCACCAGCCGGTCGAGGTTCGTGCCCCACTCCTTGACGCGGATCATGCGGAGCACCGGCGTCGTCTGCCCGGGGACGGTGATGCTGACGAAGAGGCCGGTGGGGATGGCAAAGGCTTGCGCCGCGTAGCCTTCGATCTCCGCCACCACGCGGATGACCTCTTCGAGGCGGTAGCTTGGGCACCCGTAAGCCACCAGCGTGCCGCCAATCTCCAAGAGGTAATCGGCGAACTCGGTCGGGGGAAGCTTCTCCTCGGACGCGGCCCCCTTGGGGTGGGCGGAGGGGCTCACCCGCGGGAATATATACCAGCGCAACGCGGCCAAGTGCGCCGTCGCACGCATCGAATCTGCGGCAGTGGGGCTAGGGGGCGAGGATCTTCTTGCCGAACCAGAGACCAGCTGCGCCCAGCATGGCCAACGGAAGCACGTGCCCCACCAAGAAATGCGGCACGTAGGCGACGGGACACCAGGCATCGACCAGCGTGGCCACACCGAGCCCGAATGCCACGCCGATGCTCAACCCCGCCCGCCCCGGATGCACGCCGTCCGTGCCGCGTCGACTGAAGAGCATGGCCGCGAGTGGGAGCGCTCCCAGCGTCAAACTGACCCCGAGGCAGCGCAGGCCGAAGCGCGTTGGCCAGCGATCGAGGCCACGTTCGTACCCTGCGCTCCAGATGATTTTCCAAGCGAACAGCGCGACGGGCGAACCGATGGCGACGGCCATGAGCACGCTGCTCGATCGACCGAGCATGGCGCGACCTCTTCCCACCGTCATCCAGATCGCCAGCGCGGCGATGATCGCCGTTCCAGCCACCGTGCCCACCATGAGTGACGTCGGGCGGTTGGTGATGCGCACACCTCCATAGGCGAGGTAGGCGACGAAGGACAGGACCAGCGCGCCTCCCACGAGCCAGGCCGTGCGCTTCGATTCTGCGCTGCGCGTAGGTGCAGGCGCGGCCTCGACCGCGTGGAGAACTCTCCTCTTCAATTCTTCCGAGAGCACGGCCTGGTTCATGGGTCCCTCGCGTCGAGCGATTGATGGAGGGCTGCGCGCAGCGCCACGCAGGTGCGATGGGTTCGCAGCTTGACGGCCATGACCGTGATGCCGAGCACCTTGGCCGCCTCGGCGTGAGTGAGGCCATCCCGTTTCACGAGCTCGAAGGCGAGCCTGTTCTTCGTAGGCAGCCGTTCCAACTCTCGTTGAATGAGCTTGCCCAGCCATTTCGCATGGACGATTTCATCGACGGCAAGGTCCAGCGACGCCAGGTGTGCGATCGCGTCGCCGGCGTCACCCGGATGGCTCATCACGCCTCGCACCTTGGAACGTCGCGCCCGATCGATCACCAGCCGGCGTGCGATGGAAAACGCCCACGGGACGACCCCCGCTCCCCGAATGAACCTCCCCCTGGCAGCGTGCATCTTCAGCATGGTTTGTTGCACGAGGTCCTCCGCTTCCGAGCGGCTGTGGGTGGTGCGCAAGAGAAAAGCGAAGAGCCGAGGAGCCAGTAGATCGTAGAGCTCGGAGAACGCCGCGTCTTCTCCGGATGCATAGCGATCCATGGCACGGTCGGCCGCCGCGTCCGACGATCGCGGCTCGACCCGCCCTTCAGCGTCAGGTGCGCGATCCTCGCGCGCCTCCCGCGCTGCCCTCTCGGCGGCGTCGTCTCGGAAGGTGCCAATGCTGGTCCATTCCATCACCAAGATTTACCCCGTTCTCTGGTGTGCTCCTCTGCCCTGACCTGATGGCGGTAACCGCGTGGGGGGGGATACGCACCGTTCTCGATTTGGTTTCAAGAATCGTGACCACATCCCTCCTACCGCCGCAGTTCGCGCCTCGAAACCATATCGCGCAGCGTGCGTATCGGCCTCGGGTGTCCAGCACCGTCCACAGACGCCGCTGTCGCCGATTCGACCAAGCGTCATCACGTTCGAAGGAGGAGTCATGAAAACATCGAAATTACGCAATGCCTCGTGGGCGACGATGTCGAGCGCCGCAATGATGCTTTTTGCGGGCTGCACCAACGCGGTGGCAGATGCTGTCGATGACAGCAGTGACGAGCTCACGTCGGCGTGCCCACCGCACGTGCCGCCGGCGCTGGCGGTTCCCGCAGGAAACAAGCTGGCCTTCTCCTACGACGCCATTGGCGTTCAGATCTACGGCTGCGACGCGACGGCGACCGGTTACGGCTGGATCTTCCGCGCGCCCGAAGCCAACCTCTACGGTCACAAGGGAAAGCCGGCCGGAACCCACTACGCGGGCCCGACCTGGCAGGCCAAGGACGGCAGCACGGTGGTCGCCGCCAAGCTGGCCGAGTACCCCGCGGATCCCGCCATCCCCTGGCTGCTCCTCGGTGCGACGAGCCACGCCGGTCATGGGCGCATGACCGACGTCACCTTCATTCACCGGCTGGAGACGGCGGGGGGTAAAGCACCAGCCAACGGTTGCGACGCGACCCACGTCGGCGAGACGCTTCGCGTCGACTACACGGCGACCTACTACTTCTACGAGGCGCGCGGAAAAAAGTAACCGACGCGCGCGGGGCGAGTTTCCGCTTTCCGTCTCGGATCGGTGCTGGGTTCTATCGTTACGTCTGGCGGCGCGATAGACTGCCGGCGCCAAGATGACGGAGAGCGGGGCCACCAAGAGCGAAGCGTCACGACGGCAAGAGGGGATGCGCCTGCTCGCGGAGGCGCTGCACGAGTTCGCCGAAGCCACCTCCGACTATCCGCGCCTTCTCGCCGTCATTGCCAAGCGCGTCGCCGAGAGCATCGGAGACGTCTGCAGCGTGCTCCTCTTGTCGGACGACAAGGAGTCGCTCGAGGGGACGACTTATTACGATCGTGACCCCGAGGTGGCCCGCCAGTATGCGGCGGTGGCACAGCGACGGATCTCCATGAGCCAACCGACCGTCGCGCGGGAAGCGATGCAGTCGGGAAAGCCGATCTGCATTCCCCGTTTCGACATCGAGACATTGCGTGGGCGCACGACGCCGGAGAGCTACGAGCTGCACCGGCGGATCGGTGCCCACGGCGTCTTGGTGGTCCCGCTGCGGGTGCGCAACGAAGCGCTGGGCACCCTCAGCATCGTCCGCTACCGCCCGGAGCACGCGCCTCTCGACGAAATCGACGTCGAGGTGGCGAGCAGCTTGGCCAATCACGCCGCGCTCGCCATTTCCAACAGTCGTCTGCTCAAGAGCGCTCGGAGCGAGGCCGATCGGCGACTCGAGGCGGAGGCCGCCTTGTTCGAGAGCGAGCGCTTGCGCCGAGCCGAGCAAGACCTGGCGCGCGCCAACCGCTTCCTCGATGCCATCATCGAGAACATCCCCGACATGGTGTTCGTGAAAGACGCCACCACGCTGGCCTTCACGCGCTTCAACCGCGCCGGCGAAGAGCTCCTCGGCCTCGGGCGGCACGAGCTCATGGGAAAGAGTGACTACGATTTCTTTCCCAAGGCCGAAGCGGAGTTCTTCATCCAAAAAGACCGCGAGACGCTGGCCGCCAAGGCGATGATCGACATCCCCGAGGAACCGATCCAGACCGTCCGCGGCACGCGCTGGCTGCACACCAAGAAGGTGCCCATCCTCGACGCCGAAGGCACGCCGGTCCATCTGCTCGGTATCTCGCAGGACATCACCGAGCACCGCAGCGCGCAGGCACAGCTTCTCCAGGCCAAGGAGGCCGCCGAGAGCGCCAATCGCGAGCTCGAGTCGTTCAGCTATTCGGTTGCCCACGACCTGCGTACGCCGCTGCGCGCCATCGACGGATTCAGCCTGGCTTTGCTCGAGGACTACGGCGACAAGCTCGACCAGGAAGGGCGCGGATACCTGGAGCGCGTGCGCGGGGCCGCGCAGCACATGGCCGAGCTCATCGACGACCTGCTCACCCTTTCGCGCGTCACGCGGACCGAGATGCGGCGCCAACGAGTCGACCTCAGCGAACTCGGGCGCGCCATCGTCGCGCGATTTCAGAGTATCGAGCCGGCCCGGCAGATCACGGTCGTGATCGGCGATGGCTTGAGCGCCTTCGGCGACGAGGGACTGCTCGGCGTCGTCCTCGAAAATCTCCTGGGCAACTCCTGGAAGTTCACGAGCAAACGACAGGATGCACACATCGAGTTCGGCGCGACCGAAAAGGACGGCGTCAAGGTTTTCTTCGTTCGCGACGATGGCGCTGGCTTCGACATGCAGTACGCTGAGCGACTGTTCGGCGTCTTTCAGCGCCTTCATCATGCGACGCAGTTCGAGGGGACGGGCATCGGCTTGGCCACCGTACAGCGCATCGTCAAACGACACAGCGGCCGCATTTGGGCACAGGGGGGAATCGACCAAGGCGCGACGTTCTTTTTCACACTTGCCGACGAGGTAAGCACCCCATGAGCGAGCGAATCATCCTTCTGGTAGAAGACAATCCCAACGACGAAGCACTCACGCTTCGCGCTTTGAAGAAGAGCAACATCTTGAACCCCGTCTTCGTGGCGCGCGATGGCGCCGAGGCACTCGACTATCTCTTTTTGCGCGGGGAATACGCGGCGCGCAGGCCGGCGGGCAATCCGGAGCTCGTCCTCCTCGACCTGAAGCTGCCCAAGGTCGACGGGCTGGAAGTCCTGCGACAATTGCGCGCTGACGAACGAACCAGGCTCTTGCCGGTGGTCGTCCTGACGTCGTCGGTGGAGGAGCAGGACCTCTTGAGAGGGTATGCCCTCGGTGCCAACAGTTACGTGCGCAAGCCGATCGACTTCAACCAGTTCGTCGATGCCGTCAAGCAACTCGGCCTCTACTGGCTGGTGCTCAATCAACGCCCCCCCGAATCGAAGTGACCCGCGCGCGCGACTGCCCCAGCAAGAGTCCGAGCAAAAGGAGCAGCGACGAGGTGGGCCCGGTCGTAGTCCATGATGGCGCACCTGCCGGCGCTCCCTCGCGCACCTCGCGTCAGCGCCAGCATGGCAGGGTCGTCATCGGCGGGGACCATGGCTTCACCATACGGATCGAAACCTTCGGAGGCGATGGCACCGAGCGCTTGCGCCGTCGACGCGAACCTCACCGCCGCGACCATCCACGCCCGCAGCGGTGGCGCCAGAAGGCAGAGCGAAGTCCCGCGCAGCGATGCGGCGGGGGTCATGGCGACGACCGCGTCGGGGGGCAGGACGAACGCGTCGACCGCAAGAAGGTGCGCCATGCGCTCTGGCTGCCCGTCGAGGACTTTGAGAAGGGCGCTCAGCCGCAGACTGCTGGCCGGATCATGCCCCGGCAAGGCGGCGATGCCGAATAGCTGCCCCGCCGCGCCGGGCAACGTCATGACGTCCTCGAAATCGGCGGAGCGGCGGTAGATCCGTGGGGGTGGCCCGCCGAGACGGGACTGAAGAACGTCGGCGAAGGGGCTCACCAAGAGGGGCCGCTCGGCCCACTGGAGAAAGGGACGCGCAGCGCGGCAGGAGCGAGCATCATCGCCAATCCCAGAACGATGGACGGACCTACCAGCAAACGCGCAGTAGGTACGCGAGCCGATAGCGCTTCTTCGGCACCCAGCGCCGCCAGCAGGCCGAGCAGGCCGACCACCGCGACGAGATGTTTTCCGGATATCGAAAGAGCGAAAGGCCGGGGACCACCTGACAAAAGAGAGCGTTCAACGGCGTGTGTCGGCCCCACGCGAGGAGCAGAAACAGGACCGCGACGGCGGTGAAGGTCGGACGCCGGTCACCCGCGCCAGAAAATAGCCGCCGACTGCGGCCCACGCCGCGTGCAGGGTCCAGGTGAGTACGACGCCGCTTGCCAGATCGCCCGCCAAGAGCACCACGTGCCCGGGATAGAGCGCACCATGAACCGGCGCAGCCAGCCTCGATAGACCGAGCTCCGCCAGTGGGTTCCAGGAGGAGAGGTCGCCGCCTTCGAAGAGAGCGCGGAAGGCAGCCCGCGACGGGAACGTGAACCCGGAAAAATCGCGCATGGTCGGCACTCGACCGCCGAGTCCTTCGGCAAAGACGAGGACGATGCCCAACGCGAGCAAGAGGAGTTCCCATCGGGCCTCGCGCCTCGATTGGCTCACGTCCCGTTACGACGGTCGTTCACCCTGATCCAGACGTGTCGGGCTTCGCGTGGGAAAGCACGGCACCCGCGCTGGTCCGCGCGTGCCCCTCCACGTCGACGCGAGGACTCATCCCTAAGGTGCGCGCCCGACGCCCGCGCGACGCCAGATTCGAAACGGCCTTGGCTATGGATCGTCCGACCTGTGAGCACCTCGGTGAATTTGGCAGGCCGCACAAGATGACTGCGACCGACATTTCGACATTGCCCCCCGAGCTGCGTCGTGAGGATGTGTCTCCAACGACACAAGACCATCTCGGCGCCGGCGTTTCTGGAACATTTCGCCCACCGTTTGCAGACGAGGGTCGCCCGCTCATGACGATGGCGTATGCCGATAGAGCCCTGGGCCATCTCGTGCGCAAGATCGAGAGCTCGCGCCCGGCAAACCAAACGGTCGGAGCAAGCGACGGCCGATCCCCTCCTCTAGTGACACCCAACCGTCAGAAGATCCGCCGTTCTATTGGCAGGCCGCGCTACTGCACGGGTGTTGAGGATGGACGCGTCGTCGCGCGCATTGGTGGTCCGTGCCGACAATACCGATCAAATATTCGACACGAGGGAGCAAATGAGTCGCTTCTCGGCCGGGAACATTCCGGCGGGCCCACTACTTAAGGATGTCGGGGGAGCCTTTCCAGGGTTCTGCGCGCATGCTCGCGGAGGGTGGCCTGACTCGGCCAAGGCAAAGACGTCCAGCGCTTCGTCTCGGTAGTCGATGTCGAATTGGAATTGGACGCGAATCTTCCTTCATGGAGCAAGCTGCGTGCCCGTAGCGAGTTCATTTCTGAAATGCACGCAGCGCCGCGTCTCGTCAGAGCGCGCAACCGTTGCGCCGCGCAGCTATTGCGGTCGCCAAGAAAACGGGCAATTGATCGACGGGCGTTGTCATTAATCAATTGACCAATCGGTCGAAACAGGTTCTACTCTCCTCCCATTCGTGTCGGATGAGCGGGGGCCACGGAGTTCTCAGACGCGAAGAAGTGGAGTCGTGGCCCATTGCTTTCCTCCGAGACTCATCCCGAGCAGCACCGAGAGCCCTTCGGTGCTCGATACTCGATACATCTGGGCAGATCCCAAGGCTGGCGCAGCATCACGGCCGGGGGGACGAAATGGAAGTATCTCATGGAGGTGTGCATCCTTGATGACCGTACTTACAGGTGTCGCGCGTTGGAGATCCTCGAACAAAAATGCTGTGGCAATCACGGATGACAGCTCTTTTTACCTGAGGAGCCTATGAGCTCGCTTCTGTCCCACAACATGGAACAAGAGATTTCTCGATCCGAGCCGATGGCAGCCGATTCTCGCGCCGGATCGAAGGCGATAACGGGCGAAACGCACTCGAAGACACCTACCATTTCCTATCCAAATCATCGGCGCGCAAACCGCAGGAGGCGTGCCCGCTTCGGGGTCTTCAGTGTCACCATCGAAGGCCACAGGATTGAGCCGCTGAACGTCAGCAACGGCGGCATCGCCCTTCTAATCCCCGCGCACCTGCCCCTGTCGATTGAGGATCGACTCGCGGTCCGCCTTCATCAGAACGATTTTCACATCGCCACCTTGGAGGTCCGGGTGGTCCACGCTTCTCGGTCAACGGCGGGCATGATCGTGGGAGGCGCCTTCGAAAAGGTAGAAATCGTTCCGACGTCGCGAAATGCATTGCCACGCAACGGGGACATAGTCGAAATTCGTGACGACGCGCTGAAGGCATCTGTCTTCAAAGCGATCGTTGCTCGTCCGATAACCGGCACGGTTCGACTGGGACGCGATCGTGTCCTTCGAGTAGCTCTTGAAGAGTCCCACGACGTCCCGTCCAGCTTCCTGCTCCGAAGCGAGGGCGCTGAGCTCGCATGCTCTGATGAAGAGGTCATCACCATCGCACTCGACCTTCGACAATGCGAGCTGCTCCTTCGGGGGAGAGTGACAAGAGTAGGAGGCGACCTAGTTCTGTCCGCGCCCTGGCGGCTCTTCAGCCTTGGACGACGCCGCTGCCAGCGCGTCCTCATCCCGCCCGCCGAGGCCGTCCTGGAATGGCGCGACCCGCTCGACCCTGATCATACCCGCGCAGGCCGCGTCGTCGACCTGTCGCCGCAAGGCATCGGAGTCGGGTTCCCTCGTGACGCGTTGTACCTTTTCCCTGCACCGCCTTTCCCAGTCACGTTGAGGATTGGCGATTTGACGATGTCGTTACTCGCCGAGGTTGACCACTGCAACCAAGCCGACAACACCGACTCGATCGTGGGATTGTCGGTCCGCCCCTTCCAGCGGGCGGACACCATTCTGCTTGCCGAGGTCTGCCAGTTGCATCGCTGCCGAAACTTGGTCAAACGCCACACCGTTGATCCCGCCGCTATAACGAAGTTCATGCAGGAATCCGGTTATCTGGACCTGAGACGAGGTACGACGCCTGACCCCGATTGGCATGCACCTGCCGGTGACGAGTCCCTCAGTCTAGATACAGCCTATTTGGGCGATAATGGATCCGTTCTTGGACACGTGTCGTGTCTGCGATTGTACCGGCGCACTTGGATTTACCATCAGCTAGCGACCGTGGGATTGCGGCGCGCGACGATCGCCTATCCCCTCTACCTCCAGCTTACGGAATGGACGACGGCACTAGCAGACACTCAGGAAGGCTACGTCATTGCGTACTTCGATCCGACGAAGCCGTGGCATCAGCTCATGCAAGGAGCCTTCCTCAAGTGGGTGGGATCAGAAGAGTTGTCGGTGACCAAGGGGCTCGACCGGCTCGAGGCGATTGATCTCGACCTCCCACTTGCAGCCGTGGATGGGAGAATCTGCGTGGGGGAAGCTTCGAAGGACGAGCTTTCTTTTGCCGTGACCTTGGCCCGCGTGCATCTTCCCAAGCTGCTTGCCGACGCCCTACAGATGGACGTCGAGTGGATCTCGACCACGAACCTTTGTGACGAACACACCTCATTCGGCCTCGACCGCGCCCGAGTGACGTTCGTCGCGAAGGTGGGCAGTCGAATCCTGGGGACCGCCGTCTGTGAAACCGGGGCTCGCCGACTCTCACTTTTCAATATTCTCAACGTTGCCTATGTTTTCCTCGTCGAGCCGATGGAACTCGACCTTGCAAGACTGGCGGAAACCGCGCTTCTTTCCAAGGTGCGTCGATACTATCGCGATCTGCATGTTCTCGACCCGCTCATCGTTGCGCCCGAAGGCAACGTCAAATTTGCCCACTCGGCTGGACTCACCATCGCCGAGACCATGGCGGCCTGGGTCACGTCGCTCGATGGTCTCAGGCAGTGGAGGAACTTCATTCATTTCGAGATGGGTCAGATGACGCGAGGTCGACGACTTAAAAATGCATTGCCGCAGACAGATCCCGTGACTGCCCAAGTGAGCCAGGAACAATGAACCACCTCGTTTGTAGCCTCTACGCTCCGCTTGTCGCTCCCGCCAGGTCTCGATTCGAACTCGGAATCGCGACAAAGCTCCTTGACCCGTCTCTGGACGCGCTGAGCCTCGAACTCTTTCTCATCTATTACTGTGGCCGCGCCGTGCAAATGACCGAACCGGTAGAGCAATGGATTTACCGAGCGGGTTCGAGATGCGAGGAGCTCGGCCTCGCACATCTCGGTCGCGCCTTGAAGATCCATTCGCATCACGAGGCGAATCACCACCTGATGTTGCTCGCCGACCTCGACCGACTCGTCAGCAGTTGGAACCGGAGGCATGACCTCCAGCTGAACGTGGAGGAGCTCGTTCGCGTCGCCCCAACACCGGCTATTGAATCATACGTCAGGCTTCACGAGCAGGCGATCGCCGGCGAGACCCCTTTCTGTCAAATCGCGATTGAGCTCGAGATCGAAGGGCTCTCGGTAAGTCTCGGGCCGGGACTGATCAGGCAATGCCACCGACTACTGGGGTCGGGAACGATCAAGAATCTGAGTTTTCTCGCCGAGCACGTCGAGATTGACGTTGGTCATACGAAGTTCAATGAAGCGGAGCTGGAAAAGCTGCTTGAAGCCCTTCCGAACTGCGCAGGACCCCTGGCGCTCGCGGGATCCGCGGCACTGGATGCGTATGGTTGCTTCTTGGGCGAATGCCTGCGCTCCGCAATGCATACGAAGCAGGAAGCAACTGGCGCGGAACCAATCACTTTGGCGCGAGATCGTCCGCTGCAACCACAACACTCTTAGCTATGTCGGGCTTCTGGAGGTCGTTCACGCCCACCGATACGAGTACTCGCACATATCATCGCCACGATGAATATCGCGTGTAACAGCAAGTTCTGTGATGCGACCGCCAGCTTTTACGATCACGGCCTCGATCGCGTAAAGAACGACCTTGTTGTAGTTTTGCGTCATCTCGGGAAAATCCAGCAGTTGGACGACCGCGGAACCTCGGGCAGCCTCCCTCACGCGCATTGATCCGGTCGAGTAGTACTTCTTCCAGACTTGGTCCGACTTGCCGACCATGAATTCCGGAGAACCGACCTTGAAGATCGCTTTGAAGATCAGGTTCGTAGCGCGATCGAGATTGTGATGTGAGAGCTTCCTCAATGTGTCATCTGCCGCCTCGCTCCGCATCGCGACCATCGCGTCGACAGCGGAAGAGATGACAACGAAGGGATACCAACTGAGAGCCTGAAATTCTCCCCGCAGGACCTGTGCGGCGATCGGGTCGAGTCGCTTCAGGAATTCGTCCCAACGATGGGCGCCAAAGTAGTTGCGCACGAAGAGCTGCACCGGCGCTGCCAGGCTTCCTCGCACTTGCGCTCCGCCCTGTGTCGGACGCGCGAATGAGTAGGGCCGGGCGGGGTGACGCTCGAGTTGATCACTGGCGCCGACTGCCATCGTCATTGACTCCTCAGTTTGAGTTTGCTTCGGAGGAAGTTTTGTCCCACGTAGGTGGACCAACGGCACTACGGCCGAAGTTGCCAACGCCTTGAGTAACTTTCTTACGCGGTGAACTCGTGTACGCTTGCAGAGACCGTGCATAGCGTAGCCTGTGGGTGAGTCGCCTGGCCGAGTCGCACCGACATTCACCATGGTAGGCCCGGAATCCTTCATTGGCCCCGCTTGTGGGTGGCGGTAGACAGCTACGGCCGCGGTCGGGTTGGTCGCGTCCAGAGATGTCGAAGCATCGACGATCGGAGCCGGACTCCGCCTCGTCGCGCGAAGACGATTCGGCGGCGTCACTGGAATTCGTCAGCTTCATCACACTGCGCGACGTCGTCATCACGATAAGAGCAAATCAAACCGACGCGGGCGTAAGCGTGCGCTGGTGGATCATTACACACGTAGACGCGAGAATCCGCAGGACTATGCTGCCCGGCGGTGACGACATTGCGAAGGCACATTTGGCTTATCAAGGCTTGTTGGCTCGCGACGGCGTTCATGATCGCGGTGGTCGGTTGTTCGAGCGATCCACCCGCGAACGGCGACAACACGACCGGCGGCGGTCCGCCGCCTGGGGGTCAACCCGATGCGAGCGTGAAGAACGACGCCGCGGCCGACGCTTCCTCGACGACGGATGCACCTGGTGACGCGAGCCAACCGCCGCCCGGCGATGCAGCCGCCGATATGCGCAGACCGAACGACGCCGCGGCCGAGGCGGCCGACGCCGCCGACACCAGTCGTCCGAACGACGCTGACACCAGCGCCGACGCGGGCGGGGGCGCCGATACGATCCGCGTCGATGCTGGCGTCGATTCGACGTCGCCTCCGATCAACGACGCCGCTCCACCGACCGATACCGGCGGGGGCGGTGGGATAGATGCGCCTCTGCCCGATGTCGGCGGTCCGACGGGCGACGCAGGGTGCGCTTCCACGCTCACCGGCGTCGACCTCTTTCGATGTCAGGCGCTCACGTACGGCAGAGCCTACGAATTGCTGGAGGATCTCACCACCAACGTCGGGCCGCGCTTGGCGGGAACGACGGGCTACGCCAACGCGATCACCTGGGCGCAGGCCAAGCTGACGGCGCTCGGCCTTCAGAACGTGAAGGCCGAACCGGTCACCGTTCCCCATTGGGAGCGCGGCGCCGGCCACGCCGAGCTCCTCGGCGCGACGGAAACGACGCTAGCGATCGCTGCTCTGGGCGGTTCCGTGGCAACGCCGTCGGGAGGCGTCGAAGCAGAGGTGATCGAGGCGGCTTCCGTCTCGGCCCTGAATGCCCTCTCCAACACCCAAGTGCAAGGCAAGATCGTCTTCGTCAACGTCGTCACCCAGCGCGCGATGGACGCATCGGGCTATAGCGCCGCCGTGGGCGCGCGCCGGAGCGGAGCCTCGACGGCGGCATCGAAAGGCGCGGTGGCGTACATCGTCCGGTCGATCACGCCGGCCACGGACAACGCGCCCCACACGGGCGACATGAACAGCGCATCGATCCCTGCGGTCGCCATCGGGCCCGCGGACGCGATCGTCCTTTCCAATGCCGTCAGGGCCGGCGCCACCCGCGTGAGAATTACGCTCGGATGCCAGACGCTGGCCAGCGTACAAGCGGCCAACGTGACCGGCGAGTTCGTGGGCAAGCAGGCACCGAGCGAGATCCTGTTGGTCGGCGGGCACCTCGACTCGTGGGACCTTGCCACAGGGGCCCACGACGACGGCGCGGGCGTCGTGATGGCGGCCGAGGCCGCGCGCCTCATCAGCGTCTATGCGGCCGATACGCGACGCACGGTGCGCGTCGTCCTCTTTGCCAACGAGGAGTTCGGCTTGAGCGGCGCCAATGCCTATGCGAATGCCCATTCGTCGGACAATCACGTCATGGCCATCGAAGCCGACCTCGGCGGCGATCGCGCTTACGGCGTGACGTTCCAGGCGAGTTCTGCGGCCACGACGACGATCCGCAATCTGTTGGCTGCGCTCACGCCGCTCGGTGTCGCCGCGGCGACCACCGGCAGTAGCGCCGGCGCCGATCTCGGCCCGCTGTCACGATCGGGCGTTCCCGTCGCCGAGCTGCAGCAGGATCTGACGCGCTATTTCGACTTTCATCATGCGCCGACCGATACGATGAGCGCCATCGATCGCGCTCAACTGACGCAGGCGACGGCCGCGATGGCGGTCTTCGCCTACCAGCTCGCGCGAAGCGACGTCGCGTTCGGACCCGCGCCCGTGCCGCTCACGAGCGAGGAGCACGCGCACTGAGCTAGCGCTAGAGTCCGCCGAGACAGACGTATTTGATCTCGAGATACTCATCGATGCCGTATTTCGACCCTTCGCGTCCGATGCCGGACGCTTTCATGCCGCCGAAGGGCGCCACTTCCGTGGAGATGATCCCGGTGTTGACGCCGATGATGCCGTACTCGAGCGCCTCGGCTACGCGCCAGATGCGCGCCATGTCACGGCCGTAGAAGTAGGCGGCCAGACCATACTCGGTGTCGTTGGCGAGATGGATCGCTTCCGCGTCGTCGCGAAAGCGGAAGAGCGGCGCGACCGGGCCGAAGGTTTCCTCGCGGGCGAGGAGCATGGCCGGGGTGGCGTCGGTGAGCACGGTCGGCTCGAAAAAGAGCGGGCCCGCTCGGTGAGGCTTGCCGCCGAGAACGAGCTTGGCGCCCTTCTTGACGGCATCGTCGATGTGGCTTCGGACTTTGACGACTGCTGGCTCGTCGATGAGCGGGCCGATGGTCACGCCTTCCTCCAGGCCGTTGCCGACCTTGAACTTTCGCACCCGCTCCACCAGCTTGGCGCAAAACGCGTCGTAGACAGCATCCTGCACGAGCAGACGATTGGCGCAGACGCACGTCTGCCCCGCGTTGCGGTACTTGGAGACGATGGCGCCGTCGGCCGCGGCATCGAGATCGGCATCGTCGAAGACGATGAAAGGCGCGTTGCCTCCGAGCTCGAGCGAAACCTTTTTCACCGTGCTCGAGCACTGCTTCATGAGAAGCTTGCCGACCTCCGTCGATCCGGTAAATGACAATTTGCGGACCTCGGGATTGGCGGTGAGCTCGCCCCCGATGGCGGGGGCATCGCCGGTGAGGATGTTGAGCACGCCACGCGGCAAGCCGGCGCGCTCGGCCAGCTCGGCCATGGCGAGCGCGGAAAGCGGGGTCTGTTCGGCGGGTTTCAGCACCACCGTGCAACCTGCCGCGAGGGCCGGCGCCACCTTGCGCGTGATCATGGCGTTGGGGAAATTCCACGGCGTGATGGCGGCGCAGACGCCGACCGGCTCCTTGAGGACGACGATGCGTTTGTCGGCTTGCGTCGTCGGTATCACGTCGCCGTAGACGCGCTTTCCTTCTTCGGCGAACCACTCGACGAAAGAGGCGCCGTAGGCGATTTCACCGCGTGCCTCGGCGAGAGGTTTGCCCTGCTCGGAGGTAAGAAGCAGCGCCAAGTCATCCTGGGCGGCCATCAGCGCGTCGAACCATCGGCGCAGGATGATGGCTCGCTCCTTGGCCGTCTTTTTGCGCCAGCCAGGGAGCGCGGAGGACGCGGCTTCGATGGCGCGCCGTGTTTCGGAGGCGCCCATGTCCGGAACGTCGGCCAGCTTGGAGCCAGTGGCAGGATCGACGACGGCGAAGGTCTTGCCGCTATCGGCATTGCACCAACCGCCGTCGATGTAGCACTGCGTGCGAAAGAGCTTGGCGTCTTTGAGAACAGGCATTGGCATAGCGGTACCCCTTGGTACACTCACTCGTCGTCGAGCGGAAGGCCCAGTGCGTGCCGGCCGGCCATGATGGCCTGCGGTTTGTCCTGAAGGGGGTGGAAGCGGACGCCCTGGATATCACGGAACAAGCGTTCCAGCTTGTTGGCGCGATAAAATGAGCTGCCACCGGCAACCTCCATCGCCTTGTCGACGGTGGCGCGCGCCGTGCGTCCCAAGAGCGCGCGGCAGCGCATCATTTCGGTCGATACGGCGGCGCTCGGCTGCGAGGTCATGGTCAGATCGATCATGCGCGCCAGGGCAAGCTGCGCCGCGGTAAGCTCGTTGTCCATCTCGCCCGCCAGCGCTTGAACCGCGCGATCGTCGCGCTTCTTTTGGGCCATGTCGATGGCAACGTTACGCGCGGCTTCCGCTACGCCGAGGTAGACGGAGTTGATGAGCGGGATAGCGACGAGGACGACGATGTCGATGAGCGGATGCCATTTGCCGCTCTTTCGCTTGAGCGCGACCGCCGCATCCGGCACGAAGACGTCTTCGAAGGTGATGTCGTGCGAGGCGGTGGCGCGCATGCCGAGCGTCCTCCAGTTGTCCTGGATCTTCACGCCAGCGGCGCTGACGGGCACGGCGATCTGGAGCACGGTCGGACCTTCGGCCGGATCGGCGAACACGGCAGTCGTCATCATCAGCGACCCCGCGGGCGCGCCACTGCAGAAGATTTTCCGCCCCGTGACGCGATAGCCGCCTTCGACTTTCGTGGCCGCGGCAGACCCTTTCAGCCAATCGGCGCCGCCGGTGGAAATCAGTACGATTTCTTCCTGGGCGATGCGCTTGAGCAGGGGCTCCACCGGCGCCTTCTGGTTTCGCCATCGCCACGCGGCAGTGGCCACGAGGTGGGTATGCATGGAAAAGGCGAGCGCCGTCGAGCTGCAGTGATGAGCGAGCGTGCGGAGAAAACCCGCCAGATCGGCGGGCGTAGCGCCGCCGCCGCCGAGCTCTTCGGGCACCGCGGCGGCGATCAGTTTGCGCGCCTTGAGATCGGCATAGTTGTCGGCGACGAACGTATCCGACTCGTCGCACTTGGCAGCGCGTGGCGCAAAAGTCGCGCCCAGCTCGTCGGCAAGCTGGGTAAAGCGGTTGGTCGGAAAATCCATGGCGTAGGCTCCTCGGGGCGTGAACGGGGATCGATGACCGTAGGAGTACGGTGCGTGCGCGTCCAGGTTTCACCTCTCGGCCCGTTCGCGCAACCCTGCGCGGACGCCCAGGCCCGCCGCCATCAGGTGTACCCTCGGCACGGGATGACGGAGTGCCGACCATTCTTCAGCAGGAGCGCATGGGACGGGACTGGCCTTGCTCGTTGCGTCAGAGTCACGCTTGTGCGCAATCGAGCACATCACCGCTGCTCTATCCTCTATAATTGGAGCTCATGATCGAGGGACCCTCCGCCGCCATGGCCGACGATACCGGCTTTCGCGGTTCTCTTTGGCTCGGGCTGCTCGGAGCGTTGCTCGCGCTATCGGCCTGCATCAGCGAATCCGATCCGCGCGACGGAACGCATGAAGCGCCCGACGGACGCGCCGACTCCGATGTCAGAGAAGGGGGCGTTGGAGATGCGGCCCGCTCGGACGCGCGAGACATCTCCGTCACGGAGGACGCCGACGACTCCCTGGACGGCGCGAGCGATGAAGGTGCGCTCGACAGCGACGTCACGATGGGCGATGCGACGGACGCCGATGCCCGCGGTCTCGACGCGCCGGCGAGCGACGTCACGACGAACCCCGACGTCACGGACACCGCGACGGACATCGACACCAGCGACGCCGACGCGCGCGCCGACACGAGCGACGGGGGAACCACCGTGGATGCCAGCGATGCCGGCGCGCCCATCGACGGGAGCGACTCCGGCGCGCCCGGCGATGCCAACGACGAGGCGAGCGATGCTGACGCAAGCGCCGCCGACGCCCGCCCCGACGGCGGTGACGCCAACGACGGCGCGGCCGATGGTGGCCCCGTCATCTTTTACCAGGAGAACTTCGATAGTGCGCTCGGCACATTTTCATCGCCGACGAATGTCTGCGGCGCCAGCCCGCCCCAATGGTCGAACGTCGCGGGGCACGCGCATGCCACCGACCTCGTGGGGATCGGCGTCAGCCGCATTTCGAGCCCCGCCGTCCTCGTTCCGTTCAACGCGTCGAACGTCACGCTCCGCATGAGTCACAAGTTCGAAACCGAGCCCGAATACGACGCGGGGCAACTGCTCATTTCCATCAATGGCCTGCCGGCAACGCAGGTCACGACGTTCACGACCGGCGGCTATACCGGCGGCGGACAAACCAATCCCGCCAACTGCAACCTCACGAACATGCCGGGAATGTACCAAGGATGGTCGGGCGATCATGCGGAATGGATTTCCGAGGTGAACCTTTCAGGAGCGCCCTTCAATGTCCTCCCCGGCAGCACGGTCACCATCACGTTCCGAATGACGACGGACGCCACCACCGGCGGCGCCGGTTGGGACATCGACTGGGTGACCCTCTCCGCGAATGTCCCTTGATTTTGGCCGGGCTCCGCGGGGACCGCGGTCAGGCGCCGCTCGCCTCGCGCTCGCCCGCAGCGACGCGTCCGTTTCGGTCCTCGACGAACAGCGCCCGAGCGGGGGACGGAAGCGTTTCCATGTACAAGCGCGTGCCCGCGCTGACGCGCACCCGATTGCCGCGCCAGGTGATACGTCGCTTCGGAAATGTCGCGATCCAAACCGCGACCACGAGGATGTCCCGCAATGGAATCACGAGCAGCGCCGGCCCGAGGCCCGGGGCGCCGCGCATCATGATCCATTGCGCGGCATCGCGCGCCGCTGTGATGCCCACGGCCCAACCAAGGGTCCACCACGGCGGAGATCCCAGCAAGAGCGCGATCGCTGCCGTGAAAAGCGGAACGGTCAGCGGCTCGAGCAAAAACGGGAACGGCTGCAAGCGCAGGCGGATCATGTTCCAGCGAAGTTGACGCCGAAAGAAGCTGGAGAGCGTGCTACGCGCGATCACGTTCGCCACCGGCGTCGGGCAGAGCCGCACGTCGAAACCTGCCTCGTGAAACATGCGCCCGATCACGTAATCCTCGGCAAGGACGTACGCCACGCTCTCCAGCCCGCCGATCTTGTCGATGAGCGAGCGGCGGAACATCATCGATTTTCCCACGGCGATGGGATGACCGAATAACTCCGTCGGCACGACGACGCCCGCCACCACCGTCGCGTTCAGATGTGCGTTCTCCACCAAGGCTCCCAAGGTCTTCTCCCCGACGCCCGCAAAAAGGCTCGTCACCAGGCCGACCGCGGGGCGAGCCACCTCCGCCTGCATCTCGCCGAGGTAGAGCGGGTGAACGCGGATGTTGGAGTCGCTCACCACCACCAGGTCGTGGCGCGCGGCGGTGAGCATGGCGCGGAGGTTGCTCACCTTGGGGTTGATGCCGCGACCGCCGTCGTGGACGACGACGCGCGCATCGACCTCGGGATGATCGCGCATGAGCTTGCGCAGAAGATCGAGCGCGGGATCCTCTTCTCCCTGCACGCCGAAGACGATCTCGTAACGCGGATAGTCCTGAGCAAAAAAAGTGCGCAGGTTCGCCTCCAGGCCGTCGTCGATGCCTGCCACGGGTTTGAGCACGGAGATGGGCTCGGCGTCACTGCTCGCATGCACCGCCGATGCACCACGCCGCCGCACGCGCCAAAGGACCACCGGACCCATCACCACCCAGGCGGTGGTGATCGACATCAAGAGGGTGTCGAGAGCGGTCGATACGAGGCTCATCGCCCCGCCAGTCAACCACAAGGGCGGTCTTCTCGTCTGCCGCGGGAGATAAGGGCGCTGGCGACCTGCCGCTCCTTGCGTGCCAATCGACGGTGCGACTCGCCCGGCGACCTACCGATGTGGCGGTACGATCACTTTGCCCGTGGTTCGCGCAAGGCTGCCCGA
>Ga0193706_1000327_pt1 | contig 29264 bp, 13 predicted proteins | sample U3c1metaG_FD_160130 | JGI IMG/M metagenome (GOLD analysis project Ga0193706, IMG submission 160130) | Soil microbial communities from a riparian zone of the East river system, Colorado, United States - U3c1 | ecosystem: Environmental > Terrestrial > Soil > Riparian zone | place: USA: East River... | reverse complement strand
TCTCCGCCGTCGTCCACATGAACATCGTGCGCGATCCGGTGTACGGCTCGAACCCCGAATTGGCGGCGGTGTTCAACGAGAGCGCGCGCGAGCAGGACGAGCGACTCGTCGATCAGCAACAGAAGCTCGAAGCCGACGCGCTCTCTCTACTGAAGCAGACCCAGGATCTGCGCCGCCAGCAGACGTACATGTTCGTCGTCCTCATCAGCCTGCTGTCCTTGCTCGTAGTGGGCGTTGGCGTGGCCGGAATCATCGTCACCCACCGGGTGGCGGGTCCCGTCTACAAAATGAAGCGGTTGCTCGGTTACGTCGGGGAGGGGCATTTGATGCTCACCGAGAAACTTCGCAAAGGGGACGAGCTGCAGCACTTCTTCGACGCTTTCGAGAAGATGGTCGATAGCCTGCGCACGCGTCAACAATCGGAGATCGCCTTACTCGACCGCGCCATCGCGGGGCTCGAAGGATCGGTCGCCGACGGGCAGCTGGTGCAGCTCCGCGCCTTGCGCCGCGAAATGCAGGACGCCCTCGAGACTTCCCCCTCTTCTTCGGTCGTCGCCGCGTAGCACGACTCGCTGAATTGCCCGATCGCGATCGGGTAGGGCGAAGAACGGACAGCGCGTGCTAGAACACGCCGCGCGCGTACTCGATGCGGGGCTCGCCGTTCGATTCGAACGTCACCACCGCGACGTCGAAACGCATGCGGTTGACGCGCGCATCGCGCAAAAAACGTTCGCGCCAGAGCCGCTCGCCCGCGGCGCGCACGCGTTTCGCCTTGGCCGGCATGATGCTCTCGAGCCCCGTCTGCCAAGCGCTCGCGCCCCGATGGCGGACTTCGACGACGATGACCGTGTCGCCGTCGCGGGCTACGATGTCGAGCTCCAGCCTTCCCAGCCTCAGGTTCGTGGCCAGGATCGACAGACCCTGCCGCGCGAGATCGCTCGCGACGGCCGCCTCGGCCGCGCGGCCCGAGCGCAGCGCGACCTGCTTCTGTTCAGATCGGACCGTTGTAGAATCCGCAGGCGCCGGGCGGCTCCGGCGGGACGGCATCGGGATTCGTCGGGATGCAGCTGCTGCCCAGGTTGGTTTTCTCGGTGAACTCGGTGCCATCCTTGACGCAGTAAGAGCCCGCCAGCTCCTTCGAACCGAGGCGCGGGACATAGTCGAGGAGTCGCACGCATTGAAAGCCGGTGGGGCACTTGCAATAGCGGCCTTCGGAATCCGGGCCCGCGCAGCGGCAAGAGCAGTAGACTGAGTCGGCCGGGGACCGCTTCTCGTACTGAGTGTTGACGGGGACCTTGATGAGGTTCTCGCTGCCGGTGGTGCCGGGCACGTGACACCGCTGCTCTTCCGGAGACTTGTCCTCTTCGTCCTGTCCGTAAGGGCAGGTGACGCGGCCTCGGAAGTGGTTCACCAGACAGAGGCGGGTCTCGCACTGAAACGAGCGGCTCTCGAGGTTGACCTCGGTCTCCGAGTAACCGGAAAAATACTGCTGGTATTCGTCTTCCGGCACGCACGGGTCGCCGATCCCACCGCTCTGGCAGCCGAGGGAAAGGAGACTCACGGCGAAAATGACGACGACAGCCCACGTCTTCTGGTTCATCGGTGCGGAGCTCCCTTGGGAGGAAAAACGGATGTGCGAGCGGCCCCACCTCGGACTCTTCTTGCGAGGTGGCGTGACGCTAGCCGAGGCACTCGCACAGAGTCAACACCTCTTGTTTCCTCTTTACGATCATCTGTCTCCGCAGCGGCGCGAAGTGAGCGCTGCTCCGAAAGAGGTGGCAAGGGGCGAGCCCGAACCCGGCCCTCGGGGAGGAAACGCGCTTCGAATGCGGCGACCGCGCTGCCCACCTTTTGGAGCCAGCTTTTGGAGGCCAGCGCGGGCGCCGCCGTGTTCTCCGCAGGCCGCTCGGAAGGCTGCCCGGAAGCCGTCGGCGCGCCCCTCGCGGCTCGCACCCGCACGGCACCTAGTTGATGTGCCGCTTGACAACGAAGACCGCGGCTCACTAACATCGCGCCGTTCGCCGTCTATATCTGCGGGATTCGATTGATTTTTTTCACCTTCCAGGGGTTCCGATAGAACTTTTTCTCCCTCTTCTTGTCTTGATTCGTACCCTTCCGCGCATCCCAAATGTGATTGTCTCCGGCGGGCAATAGGCGCCGGTTGTTCGTTGCAGGAGCTCGGCGCTCCAGCGAAGGCGCCGAAAGTCAGGTCGATGTGATTCGCGATCAACTCCGTCCAGTTCGTTTCGCCGCACCGAGTGCTGTGGCCCGTGGAAAGGCAGGATGAAGATGCGTAATTGGGTGGCGCGTGTTTGCGTGGTGAGTGCGGCCCTCCTTCTCGTGACGGGTGGCGCAGACGCCCAGAAGAAGAAGAAGAAGGGTGGCGCGGCCCCGCCCCCAGCCGCCGCGGCTCCGGCTGCCCCGGCCCCGGCTGCCCCTCCTGCTGCGGCGCCAGGTGCGCCCGCGGGAAAAGCTCCGGCGAAGAAAGGTGAGCACCCTCGCGACATCGAGCTCGACGATGCGGGCGGCGGCGGTCCCGTTCAAGCCGGCCAAATGACGGAGGAGGCCGCCAACGCGAAGCGGCTCTTCGACACCGAGCGCTGGAGCGAAGCGGCTCTCGGCCTCTACCGTGTCTACAAGGGCGAAACTGGCGACGACGGCGGCAATCGCCAGGTCGCGCAATACCATCTCGCCATTGCGCTCTATCGCTTGAAGTTCTTCCAAGCGAGCTACGGCATCTTCTCCGAGATCGCCGACAAGCCGAACCACCTCAAGTTCGCCGAGACGCTTCTCTGGCTCTCCAAGCTTGCCACCCAGCTGCCCGAACCGGCCGACATCGTCGAGCGCGTCGGCAAGTACACCGGTGACGCGGTCGGTCGCTTCAAGAACCCACAACAGATCGATCTCTACTGGCAGCTCAACTACATGCTGGGCCGGTACAAGTACCGAAACCGCCAATACGAAGAGGCGATCCAGCTTCTCAATCTCGTCGACTCGAAGTCGCGCTACTTCGTGCAGGCGCAGTTCTTCGCCGGTATCTCGTACGTGCAGCTGCGTCGATCGGTTCCCGCCGTGCAGGCGTTCCAGAAGGTGGTCACCGCCATCGACGAGGGCACCGAGGGCGTGGAAGACGAAGCGCGCATGCGCGACCTCGCCTTCCTCTCCATGGCGCGCACCTACTACTCGGCCAGCATCAAGCTCGACGAGAACAACACGCCGAGCATCGACGGCACCAAGCTGTCGGCGGCGGTCAAGTTCTGGAACAAGGTCGACATCGGCAGCGAGTACTGGCTCGACGGCCTGTTCGAGGAATCGTGGGCGTACTTCATGGCCGGCGATTTCCCCCGCGCCATGGGCAACATCCACACCATCGGCGCCCCGTACTTCCCCAAGTCCTTCATCCCCGAGGCGGAGATTCTCAAAGCCGTCATCTACTTCGCCAACTGCAACTACAACGAGGCCACCACGGTCGTCGCGCGGTTCAAGGCCAAGTACGAGCCCATCCGCAAAGATTTGGAGAGCACGCTGGCGCGCTTCAAGGGTGAGAACCAAGAGGAGCCCTTCTTCAAGTTCCTGAAGGAGGTCCGGTCCGGCAACGCCAACTTGCCGCCCACCATCAAGCCCGTCGTCGAAGCAGCTCTCTCCGACAGGCAGCTGCTGCGCAACATCGAGTACGTGCGCGTGCTCGACGAAGAGCAAGCGCGATTCAAGAAGTCGCCCGGCTCGTTCCAGAGCTCGGCTCTCGGCGGCGAGGTGCAGGACGGCCTCCAGCTGGCGCGCGACCTGGCGGTCCGTAACGCCGGTAACCTGGCGCGCGAGCGTTATCAGCGCGCCGTCGACGAGCTCGCCGAGCACATGCGCGACGGCGCGAAGATCCTCATCGATATCGTCGCTGCGCAGCGCAACCAGCTCGACGCGGCCATCACGACGGGTCAGATGAGCAAGGAAGAATCGAAAGTGTACGGCGTCGTCAATCCCGACGAAGAGCATGTTCTGTGGCCGTTCGACGGGGAGTTTTGGCGTGACGAGCTTGGCTTTTACCGCCAAGTCGTCGTCTCAAGGTGTGGGAGGTAGCGGATGAATTCGTTTGGTAAGGGTTTTGCCCTCGTTGCCGGTCTCTCTCTCGTCGTCCTGCAAGGGCAGGCGTTCGGACAGGCCACCAAAGCTGCCGCGCCCAAGCCGGCCGCTCCCGCAGCCGGAGCTCCCGCGGCCGCCGCGAGCGGCGCCGCCGCGGCTCCCGCGGGAGGTGAGTGCATCTCCGCGCAAGCCAACGCGGCGTTCAGCACCTGCCCGACCAACGGTCCGACCATGCTCGGCGAGTCGGGCAAGGGGCCCAAGGCGCAATTTCACTCCGCGCCGCCGCCCCAGGATCTGAAGAAGAGAGATCAACAGACCAAGCCCAACAACCCCCAGGAGAGTCTGCCCATCGCCCAGCGCGACGAGCGGCGCAACCGCCTCCAGGCCCGCGTGCGCGCCATGCTGGTGACGGAGATCCAGGGCATGGAGAGCCTCTTTGCTTCCACGCCCAAGGCGTCTCCCGATCGGCAGCAGCTCTGCCGGCGTTTGGCAGAGGACTACGTCGAGCTCGAGGCGGCAGCCTTCCGCGACAAGACGGAGGCCGGCGTCAAAGCCGAAGAAGCAAAGAAGAACAACCCGCCCGCGGCTGCCAAGCTGCTGGAGACGGTGAAGCAGGGCAGCAGCATCATGGTCGCCGCGCGCAAGAAGGCGATCGACTACTACACGCTCCTCAAGAACGGGTATCCGAACTACTCGCAGATGGACGAGGTCCTCTACTACCTCGCCTACGAATACGAGCAGGGGCAGGACTACCCCAACGCGCGCAAGGTCTACTACGAGCTCATTCAGAAGGCCCCGCAGTCGAAGTACATCCCCAACGCGTACCTCGCCTTCGGAGAGCTCTTCTTCAACGAAGCACAGGGCGATCCGTCGAAGTGGGACCTCGCCGCCGGCGCGTACTCGGAAGTCATCAAGTACCCCCCGCCGAACAACAAGGTCTACGGATATGCGCACTACAAGCTCGCCTACGTGTACTGGAACAAGGGTGAGTTTCCGCGCGCACTCGACGAATTCAAGAAGACGATCGACTACGGCACGCAGTTCGCGACGGTTCCGAACGCCGCGCAGCTAGCGGTCGCCGCGCGCCGCGATCTCGTTCCGGTCTACGCGCTCGCCGGTCGTCCCGATGCCGCTTACAACTTCTTCAAGAATCTATCGGGCGACGCGGGTGCCGAAAACACCAAGACGCTGAAGATGATGGACGACCTCGGTACGAATTACCTCGATACCGGTCATTATCCCGAAGCGATCGCGCTCTACCACGACCTCATGGGCCGCGATCGCGGCGACAGCTTCTGCCGTTACCAGAGCCACGTCACCCAGGCGACGATGGCCATGAAGTCTGGTAACAAAGAGCAGATCAAGACCGAGCTCGATCGCCAAGTCGAAGTCTACAGCACCTTCGCCAAGACCAAGCATTCCGACGAGGCGCAGGCGCAGTGCGCCAACCGCACCGCAGAGCTCGTCGCCGAGACGGCGATGGCATGGCATCTCGAGGCCGTCGGTTCGGGCGGTGTGCGCGGCACCATGGACCAGAAGACGATGTCGCTCGCCGGTTACCTCTACAAGAAGGTCATCGACAACTTCACCACCGCCGACTTCGCCAAGTTCGAGTTCCCGCGCATCGTGAAGGAAGACTGGCCGACCATCTACAAGATCAAATACGAGATGGCCGACCTGCTCTATTTCCAGCAGCGGTGGGCCGAATGCGGCCCCGCCTTCGACGCCGTCGTGGCCGAGAACCCGACGTCGGCCGAGGCGCCCGAAGCCGCTTACGCCGCGGTGCTCTGCTACCAGAACATCTACCAGGCGCAGCACGCCGACAAGAGCGACCGCAAAGGCTCCGGCAACATGCCCGGCGACGAAAAGACGGCCAAAGGCAAGAAGGGCAAGGGCGACGACGCCGCGCAGTTCAAGCCCAAGGAGCTCACCACCAACCAGCAGGGCATGATCACCGCGTTCAACCGTTACGTTTGCTACATCAAGCCGAAAGAAGGCGACAAGCAAGCGTTCGATCAGTTCGTCGAAGTGAAATACGCGCGCGCCCGTACCTACTTCGAGGCGCAGCACTGGGAGGAAGCGGCACTCGGTTTCCGCGACGTGGCCGTCACCTACCCCGACAAGGACGTCGGCATCTACGCCGCCCAGCTCTACCTCGAGTCACTGAACGTGCTCGGTACCCACAGCGACCCGCCGAAGCCCGGTTGCTTCGAGTCAATGGCGCAGGACGTTCCGCTCTTCATCAAACTCTACTGCGAAGGTCCGAACTTCCAGAAGAACCAAGAGCAGTGCACGTCGCTCAACAAGATCCAGTGCGACATCCACCGCCTCAAGGCCGAGAAGACCGTCGAGCTCGCCGATCGCGGCGGCGCGCAGGCGCTGCGTCTCTACGAGCAAGCCGGCAACGACTACATCCAGATCTGGCGCACCTATGGTGACGAGCCGCTCAAGGCGAAGCAGCCCGTGCTCTGCGAGAAGCTCGAGGCGGTCGTCTACAACGCCGCGAAAGCCTTCGCGGCGGGGCGCCTCATCGCCAAAGCGATTCAGGCGAGGCTCATCTTAATCAACCCGGCCAACAACATGGACAAGACCGATCTGGCCAAGAAGGCGGTCTACGAGATCGGACTCAATTACCAGGCCATCGCCGTCTACGACGAGTCCGCCAACTGGTACGAAAAGTACGCCAAGGAAAATCCGAAGGGAGAGAACGCCGACAAGGCTCTGTCCGACGCGACGCTTCTACGACTTGGTCTCGGCCAAGAAGAGGAAGCCATCAAGGACGGCGACGCCTACAACAAGGCTTTCGGTAATTCCAAGGCCGCGACCAGCGCCGCCATCGGCTTCGCTATCGGCGCCCACTACGCCGAGGCCGAGAACTGGGACAAAGCCAAGACGCGTCTCTCGGGCGCCATGGGACTCATCGAAAAGAGCGCCACGTTCGACGTCGTCGTCCAGGCGCACGGTCTTCTCGCGAGGACCTACGCCAGCCTGAAGCGAGCGAAGGACGCCAGAGTCGAATACGGCAAGGTGCAGAAGCTCTGGAGCGATGCCAAGGCCGCCGAAGGCAAGATCATGGCGCTCCCCGACGAGGACGAGGCCGGGAAAGTCCGTCGACTCGGCAGGGCGCTCACCGCCGTTGGTGAAGCGTACTTCTACTTCGCCGAGGAAAAGCGGGAAGACGTCGAGAAGATCAAGTTCCCCGACTACAAGGGCCCCGGCAACAAAGAGGCCGTCCTCAAGCACATCAAGGGGCCGGTCATCGACTGGATGAAGAAGAAGCGCCCGGCGATCGAGGCCGCGCAGGCCGAGTACATCAAGATCGTCCAGCTGCAGCCCGTTCCGCCGCCGCGCTGGGTCATCGCCGCCGGCTCGCAGGTGGGAGGTCTGTGGGGCAACTTCGTGCGCGAGTTCCGCGCCGCTCCCATCCCGACCGAAATCAAGAAGGACACCGAGCTCCGCAACGCCTACTACGGCGCTCTCGACGAAGCATCGGAACCTGACAAGTTGAAGGCCAAGGGTGCCTTCGAGACGTGCCTCGGGTACTCGGTCAAGTACCAGTTCTTCGACGAATACTCGCGCAGATGCGAGGTCTGGCTCTCGAAGACGTACAAGAACGAGTACCACGCCATCGACGAGTTCCGCGCGTCGCCCGTCAACATCGGCAGCGGGCTCAACGATCGTCCCTATCCGCTCCAAATCGGCGGTGACGTCTACAACGAGGCACCTCCCCCGCCTCCTCCTCTGCCCGTGGACAAGAGCAAGGAGAAGGACGACGACAAAGCCGACAAGCCGAAAAAGGGCGGCGGTGGCGGTAAGCCCAAAGCAGGCGGTCCGGCCCCGGGCAAATCGCGCAGCAACTTGCCGGGCGCCAAGAAGAAGTAAGCCAGATGAAGCGTGAAGAGAAGCCGAGGAGCCCAGCAATGAAACGACTCAGGTCTGGCGTAGCGTGCTCGATGATGCTTTTGCTCTTGGCAGCGTGCGGCGGTGGAGCGACACCGGAAGCCAAGGCGCCCAAGCCGAAGCCGGCCGAAGGGAGCGGGCCGAGCCCGCTCTCGGCCGAGGCGCAGAAGGGTTACAACGACGCCCTCCAGTCGATGGTCGCACACGACAAGGCCAACGACTGGACCGACGCAACGTGCGGCCAGGTCGCGAAGGCCTTCATGGACGCGGCGGTCAGTCAAAAGACCGCCATGAACCGCGATCTGCCGGAGGCGCTTTACAACGCCGGCCTGGCGTACCAGCGGTGTAACAAGGATGCGGAGGCCAAAGCGCAGTTTCAGTCGGCGCTCAACCTCGACACCAAGTTTCACCACGCGCGCGTCCAGATTGCCCTCTACGATCTGAAAGAGAAGGGCGACGGCGCCATGGAGCCCGTCATTCTCGAGCTGCAGCAAGCGGTCGCCGACGCGCAGTTTCAGAACGTGCAGGCGCTGGTCAACCTGGCCATGCTGCAGATGAAGCGCCGCAGCACGCACACCGATCAAGACGGCGCCAACGATTTCGATCGCGCCAAGAAGAACCTGCAGCGCGCTCTCGCCATCGATGACGCGTACCAGCCCGCCTTCAATCAGCTCGCCCTCTACTACCTCGAGATGGCCAAGCAAAAGGCCGGTCGCGGCGGGAAGTCGTCGAAGACGGCGACGTTCGCCAAGACGAAAAAAGCCGACCAGGCGCAGCTCGAGCTGGCGGCGCTCGTCTGCTCGCAGGCCATCAAGAAGAATCCGAACTACGCGGCCATCCACAACACCGCGGGTCTCATCCAGGTCGAACTGCAAGTCATCAACAGCGCCGTGCAAGAATTCCAGGCGGCTGCCAAGCTCGACCCGACCTTTTTCGAAGCGCAGATGAACTACGCGGCGGTCAATCTCTCCTTCCGCGGCTTCAAGCAAGCCGAGGACGCTTACCGCAACGCGCTCAAGGTTCGGCCGGGCGACTACGACGCGCACCTCGGTCTCGCTCTCGCCATCCGCGGCCAAATCAACGATTCGAACTTCGACAAGTACGTGGCCGACGCGCAGAAGGAGCTCGACGAGTGCAAGCGACTCGCCCCCGACCGCGCCGAGACGCTCTACAACGAAGCCATCCTGACCCAGGAGTACAAAGCCAAAGGCGGCGGCGCGAACGCCGTCCCCATGCTGGAGCAGGCGGCGACCATTTTCGAGTCCTTCATCCAGAGGGCGGGCTCGGGGGCCGAGTTTGCGGCCGCCGTGAAGCGCTCCAAAGACCGCGCACAGGATATCCGCGACACCGTCAAGTTCATCAAAGAGGGCCAGAGCGCCGCCGCCATCGAAGCGGCCAGGCAGGAGAAAGAGGGCACGGCCGCTCCGACCGAGGAAGGGACGGAAGCGCCGCCGCCCGAAGGTGGCGATCAAGGTGGTGCCGCACCCCCCCCGCCGGCGGCCCCACCGGCAGCCCCGCCGCCCCCCCCCGCCCCGGCTCCCAAGCCGTGAGTATCGACGAATCCGGGCCCTCCGAGTTTTTCGCCGTGGCCAGGGGAACTTCAAAGCGCGCCGGGCTGTCTTTCTACCGGCACGGTACGCGAAGCGGGAAGCAATGGCGCGACGCCACCAGGAGCGGGTACCGGGCAATCACAGATAGGTTCACCTCGCCGACCACGCGTTGTCATTGACGGAGACTTCTGATTGGTAGTACAATGTCACTGTAATTGCAGCGTAAGTTTCCAAGGAGGCTGAACCCATGGTTCGATCAGGACGTAGACAGCTGGGCATCCTCGGGGGTTTAGCGATCGTTCTCGTGTCGGGAATTGCCGCTGCACAGGCGCCGGCGCCGGCGGGTCCTCCCGGTGCTCCGGGGGGCGAGAAGAAGGAAGGTTACGGTTACGAGTTCTCCGACGATCCGCTCAACGCGGGCGGCTTCGGGCCCAACGACGCGACCATCCGCGTCCGGCCCGGGCCCGTGCGCACGACGCTGATTCGTCCGCGTACCTCGTTCGTGCACGAGATGCTGAAGTCGGTCGAGAACCTGTGACTTTGGTGAGTTTTCGCAACGCATAGCAAAGAAAGACGAAGGCAAAGCGATGCAAGGCCAGGGTAAGGCTAGGGTTTCCCTCACGTTTGGGTTGTACGAAGGAGATCAACTCGTTCGACGCGAGACGGTGACGCAAGACATCGTCAAAGTCGGGAAAGACCCGAAGAGCCATCTCCGGGTCGATGACGAGCTCGCATCCCGAATGCACGCCGTCATCGAAGTGGCCTCGCCGGAAGACATCACCTTGATCGATCTCGGCAATGAGCCGGGGACCATCGTGAACGGCGCGCGCATCAACAAGTGCAAGATCCAGCCGGGGGACATGATCCAGATCGGCGGGACCCGCATCCAGCTGGAGAACGCCGAGGTTGCGGCCGCGACCGCGGTACCGGCCGGCACACAGCTCGGGATGGGTGCACCGCCTCCGATGCCCGCCGCTGCGCCAGCGCAAGCATTCGACGCGCCCACGCCGCCGCCGCCGGCAGCATTTGCTCCGGCTCCTGCGGCCAATCCGTTTGCCGCCGCGGCACCGGCCGCGCCCGCCGCGAACCCCTTTGGTGCTTCGGCTGCTCCTGCGGCCAATCCGTTTGGAGCGCCCGCCGCAGCAGCAGCCGCGAACCCCTTTGCCGCCGCGGCACCGGCGGGGAGTCCATTCGCCAACGCAGCAGGCTTCGCGAACCCGAATGCGTTTGGGCAAAATGGCCAGACGGCTTCCCACGGTCACGCCGTTGCCGACGACGCTCCCCCCGGGACGTACACGTACACGCTGATCAAAAGCGGTCCCGACGTGAATCCGGACGAAGTGGAACTTGGTCACGTCACCGCCGTCGAAGTGATGGTCCTCTGGGACACGACGGTGCTGCACGTGCAGCACCTGAACCCGCCGCGCTCGTTCTATGTCGGCGAGGAAGAGGGAAAGAACTTCGCCTGCGACTATTTCATCCCCTCCGAGAAGCTCGGCACGACCCGAGCGCCGATCGTCCTTGCCGATCACGGGTCGATCAGCTTCGTCATCTTGCCGCGAGCCAGAGGCACGGTCGAGATTCCGAATCAGCCGCGCATGACGCTCGAGGAAGCGGTGCGCAGCGGCCGTACCCAGCCTTGCGCGGAGCTGTCGGGCGCCCAGCAAATGGCGCTGCCTTCGGGCGGCAAAGCACGCATGGAGATCGACGGCCTGGTCTTCCAGGTGGCGGCGGTGCCCGCGGGCAAGCCTGTTCCGCACGGTCTCGCCAACGCCGACACGAGCTCGCTGCTCTACGTCGGTCTCTCGCTCCTCGCTCACGTGGGGCTCATCGCGGCGATGGCTTTCTTCGTCCCGCCCATGGGTCTCACCGATGAAGAGGGGCTCAGCCGCGATCAGCAGTACCTGATCCAGCAGTACCTGCAGGCCGCTGCCGAGCGCGAGCAAGAGCAGAAAGAGACCGAGCAGATCGCGGAAACCGAAGCCGACAACAAAGAGGGCGGCACCGGTACGCGAGCCAAAGGTGAAGAAGGCTCGATGGGTAACCCGAACACCAAAGAGACGGGGCACCGTTTCGGTATTCAGGGTCCGCAGGACAACCCCGATCCGCACATCGCTCGAGCCGCAGCGCTCCGCGAAGCGGCGGAGTTCGGCATGATCGGTCTGCTCAATACGGGCGCCGGTGGCGATCCGAATGCGCCGACGGCTCCGTGGGGTCGCGACGACTCGCTCGGTAACGATCCGATGAGCGCGCGCGGCAACATGTGGGGCGACTCGATCGGCGACTCCTTCGGCGCGGGCGGACTCGGTCTGTCGGGTATCGGCGAAGGTGGCGGCGGTCGCGGCGAGGGTATCGGCCTCGGCTCGATCGGCACCATCGGTCACGGCGCCGGCACCGGCACGGGCCAGGGCTTCGGTTCAGGCCACGGCCGACTCGGTGGTTCGCACTCGACCCGGGCACCGCAGGTTCGCATGGGGCAGACCACCGTCAACGGTCGCCTGCCGCCCGAGGTCATTCAGCGCATCGTTCGTCAGAACTACGGCCGGTTCCGTCTCTGCTACGAGAACGGCCTGCGCAACAACCCGAACCTCCAGGGCCGCGTCTCGGTGCGCTTCGTCATCGGTCGCGATGGCGCCGTGTCGAACGTCAGCAACGGTGGTTCGGACATGCCGGATGCCTCGGTCGTGCAGTGCGTGGTCCGGGCCTATTACGGGCTGTCGTTCCCGCAACCGGAAGGCGGCATCGTAACGGTCGTCTACCCGATCATGTTCTCGCCTGGCGACTGATTCGCGTCCCCAAGAGAACGCGCGAGCCGTTCGCCGGGCCTCCGGCGAGCGGCTTTCGTGCATTTGAGACCCCGGGGCTGGGAGAGAACACCCATTCCCCGGCCGAGGGCAGTCATTCGCTCAAGCCATGACGCACGGCTGTCCGAGCTGCTCGTGCCGGTCCGCTCGGGCGGGCGGCAGAGCCCCGGTGACCTTCGGCGCCCAGCGGCAGCCGACCTCGGTGACCTTCGCCAGCTCAGCGGTAGCCGAGCTCGGTGACCCCTCGCCCCCTTAGCGGTGGCGGGGCTCGACGCGTGCGTTCGCCTCTCGCATTGCCGCGGTGAGCGCGGTCCGGGCGGCGTCCGTCGATGCCGGTTGGGTCGTCAGCGCAGGGCTCACGAGCGCAATTCTCGACCGCGTTCGAGGACCGATGCATCACCCGCAGCGCTCGCGAAAACCAGCGGATTCGAGGCAAAAAAGGCAGTCTTTCGCCCTGGACTTCGCCGGGGGCCTCCGCTTAGACTGGGCCAACTGAAACGCCCTGGAGGCACCTTCGTCGCGGGTGCATTTCGCTATCCTGCGTCTTCGAGAGCGCCCCCCCACGCATCACCAATTGACATGAAGGCTCCCCAGCGGCGCCGCGAATCTCGGGAAGGATGAAACGTCCATGAAGCTCCGTGCTCTGATCGGTTTCGGTCTCCTCCTTGCGTCCACGATGGGGGCAAACCTCGGTTGTAGCCGCAACGCCATCGAAGCCATCAACCTGGCGAACGATGCCGACAAGCAAAAAGACGTCGACGTCGACGGAGCGATTTCCAAGTACGAGCAAGCATCGCAGCTCGACCCGACGAACCATCGCATCCTCTACAAGCTGGCGATGGCTTACAGGAAGAAGGAAGCGTGGGATAAGGTCGCCTCTTCACTCGCACGCGCCACCCAGGTCGCTCCGAAGTTCGCAAACTATTGGTACAACAAAGGGTTCGCCATCGAGGAGCAGGCGGCGAAAAAGACGATCTCCTGGGAAGAGGCCAAGGAGCCTTTCAAGAAGTGCATCGAAGCGGATGCCAATTACGCCGATTGCTACCACGAGCTTGGCTACACCTACTTGTGGACGGATAACGAACAAGAGGCGCTTTCCAACTACACCAAAGCGATCGAGAAAAAGCCGGACGAATTGCGTTACTATACGCGCTTGGCCGACCTGTACTTGGCACTCGGCTACTACGATCAGGCGCAACAGGTTCTGAAAGAAGCGCTGGCCTACGGAAAGGAAGGGGACAAATTCCTATTCGGTGTCCATGTGCTCCTCTCGCAAGTTTATCAGACGAAGAACCAGATGAACGAAATGGTCACCGAGCTCGAAGCGGCGCGCAAAGTGGCCGGTGACGAGCACCCCGAGATTCTCTACAATTTGGGCTCGACCTACGCCGTTCTCAATCCGCCTCGCAAGACAGAGGCAATTCAGCTCTTGAAGAGTTTCTCGGTGCGCGCGTGCCGCGGTGCGGGCGCAACGGGTAAGTACAAGGATCAATGCGAAGCATCGCAGTCGCTCGTAGCCAAGCTGGGCGGCTCGATGCAGTAAGTCGATCCAGACAGACGAGAGAGCGACGCTCTGTCCGAGGGGATTTCCGAAGGGTCAAGGTCCGAGGGAATACATGGATTTGCAGGAGCAGATAGGCCTTTTCGAACGCAACCGTGATTGGCAGGGCCTAGTCGAAGAACTCGAAAAAGGCCTAAGTGGCTCAGCGCAGAACGCCATCAAAGCCTCGATACACCTCAAGCTCGGACGGGTGCTCGAGACGAAGTTTCTCCAGAGCGTCAAAGCGCTCAAGCACTTCCAAGATGCGTACAAGCTGAACCCGGCGCTCATCGAGGCGCTGGAGGAGGCCCGTCTCATCTACTGGGACCTTGGCAAGACCGGCATGGTGCAAAAGCTCCTCGAGTTGGAGCTCAAGAGCATGCAGGACGGCCACAAGACGGCCCTGCTCCTGATCGAGCTGGGTGACGTCTATGCCGATCAAGGAGAGACCGAGAAATCGGCGCAGACCTACGCGCGGGCGCTGGCGGCGACAAAAGGAAAGAATCCGGAAGCCAGCGCTTGTCTCGAAGACGTGCAGGTGCAGGAGGCAAACTGGCAAGACCGGGTCGGGCAGCTTCTGCGATCGGCACACGAAGCGGGCGAGCCTTCTGCCAAGGCGCGTCTCTTCGTGCGCGCGGCGCGCATCGCGCGTCGCTTCGCGCCAGAAGCGATGGAGGGGATGCTGGCGCAGGCCTACGCCGCTGACCCGGCCGATCGCGCGGCGGCAGCGCTCTATGAAAACCTGCTCGTCGAAGGGCAGCGCACACCGGCCATCCTCGAGCAACAAAGGCAAGTGCTGGCGTCGATCAACGATACCGCCAAGCGTGGCGATGCGGCGCTCCGGTTCGGCACCCGCTGGGTCACGCGCCATCAGAACCTCGAAGCGGGCGTCGAGCTCCTTCAAGAAGCGTTCGCCGCCGATCCTTCCAACGAGGCAGCGTTCACCTTTCTACGCGAGATCTGGGGAACGAAAGAGGGCAACTGGGAGCGCGTGGTCGAGTTGCTCGATAGGGCCACCCAGACGCGCAACACCAACGGCTCGGAGACGTTCATTCTCGCGCAGGCCGCGACGCTGACCTGGCGGCAGCTCGGCAACATGATGCGGGCCCGCGGGTATTTCGAACGTTTGAGCGCGATCTCCCCCGACCACCCGAGCCTGCGGGCCTTCGAGAAGCAGATCGGTGAGGCGATCAAACCGCGCGCCGAAGCCGTCAAACCCGCCGCGCAAAAACTCGTGGCACCGCCCGCCAAGCCGCCGCCAGTCGAACCGGTACGCGCGCCGGCTGCGTCGGATGCAGGGACCACACCCAAGCCGAGCCCTGCAGCGGCCGCGCCGATCGCGACGCCCGCGCCCCCCAAAGCCGTGTCAGGTCCCCCCGACGAAGGGAAAATCGCGGAGCTTCGTGCCGCTGCCGAAAAGCAGGAGAGCGCCAAGCGGTACAACGAGTTCGTTCGCACGCTGATGCAGCTCGCCGGCATGGTGCCGGACATCCAAGAACGGGTCGAGCTCTACCAGCGCGCCGCCGATCTGTACGTCACCAAATTCGCCAACCAAGCAGAGGCGGTCAAAGCGTACGAGGCGATCCTCGACATCGACGCGGAGAACGCCAAGGCCATCGATTTTCTGCGCCAGATGTACGAAAAGCGGCGCGACTGGGAAAAACTCCTCGGTCTGCAGCGGCGCAGCGCCGAGCGGCTCGACTCGGGACCCGAGCGGGCGGCCCGTTTTCTGGAGATTGCGCGGCTCGCCACCGAGCGCGTCAAAAAGCCGGACGTCTGCATCGACCTCTGGCGCGAAGTTCTCGAGTCCGACTCGGAGAACGCCGAAGCGCTCAACAACCTCGCCGGTCTGTACGAGCGCGCCAAAGATTTCGCGGCCCTGGCGAGTGTGCTGGAAAAGCAGGCGGAAGCAACGCATGACACCCCGCAGCGCATCATCATCCTCGGCAAGCTGGCCGCCATCTACGGCGACAGGCTCGAGAACGACGAGGGCGCCGTGGCCGCATGGCGCACGCTCCTCACGCTCGATCCCAACGATCGCAAAGCGCAAGAGGCTCTGAAGAAGAAGTACCTCGCGCTCGGACGCTGGGACGACCTCGAAGTCTTCTATTCGGAGAGCGGCAAGTGGGACGAGTTCATCCGCGTTCTCGAAACGCAGGAGTCTCGCGAGACGGACAAGGTTGCGAAGATCGGCCTTCTCATGAAGATCGCCGAGCTCTGGGGCGACAAGAAGAAGAAAGACGATCGCGCAGCCAAGAGCTACGAGCGCGTGCTCGAGCTCGATCCTCCCCATTTGGCCGCCGCCGAGGCGCTCATTCCCATTTACCGGCAAGGCAACAACTTCCGCGGTCTGGCGAGCGCTTACGAAGTGAAGCTGCGCCACGAGACGGACGCCGGACCCCAGCTCGAGCTCTATCGCGAGCTCGCCGCGATCTACGAAACGCGGCTGAAAGACGCCGCCAAGGCCTTCGAACGTTACCTCCTCGCTTTCGAGATCGCGCCTTCCGACGAGCAGTGCGCCGAGGATCTGGAGCGGGCCGCCAAGGCGGCGGGGCGCTGGGAAGACGTCATCAAGGCGTACCAAAGCGCGGTCGCCAAATCGGAGCGCGAAGGGCAAGAGTCGGTGGCGATCGCCCTCCGGCTTCGGCTGGGACGCGTTCTCGTCGACGAGCTCGGGCGTGTCGATCTGGCGCTCACCGAGTTTCGCACGGTCTACGAAGCGGACCGCGAGAACGGCGCTGCCCTCGGAGCGCTGGAGCGCCTTTACCGACAGACGTCCCGTTTCGACGAGCTTCTCGAGATCTACGAAAAGAAGCGTGAGCTTGCCGTAGACGCGGCCGACCGCAGGGGAATCCTTTACTCCATCGCTCGCCTCTACGAAGGCGAGATGAAGAACCCCAAGAAGGCCATCACCAGCTACACGGCGGTCCTCGACGACGAGCCGACCGATCCGGTGGCGCTGAAGGCTCTCGACGTCCTCTATCGCGATCTCAAGGACTACGACGCTTACGCGGACATTTTGCGCCGGCGCATCGAGCTCGATTTGGCCGAGAGCGAGCTCATCGACCTGAAGTTCAGGTTGGGCCGAACGCTGGAGCTCCATCTCAAGGACGCCGCGTCGGCGCTCGACAACTATCGCGAGATCCTCTTTCTCGACCCCGGCCACGAGGGGGCGCGCGAAGCGCTGGAATCACTGCTCGATCACGTCGATTTGCGCGCGCAAGCCGCGGCCATCCTGGAAGGCATTTACGATGTGCGCGGCGACTGGTCGAAACTCGTCCGCGTGCTCCAGATCCTCGCCCAGGCCGAGACCGATGTCACCCGGCGCGTCGCGCTGCAGCGCAAAGTGGGGCGCATCGCCGTCGACGCGCTCGGCGACGTCAACCTCGCCTTCGAGGCGCAAGCCAAGGCGCTCAAGGACGACCCGTCCATCACCGAATCGAGGGTCGAGCTCGAGCGGCTCGCCGCGGAAGCCAACGCCTGGGACCGGCTGGAAGCCGTTTTCGACGAGATCGCCGCCGGTCTCGCCGACGCTGCGCTGGCGCGCGATTATTGGATGCGTCTCGCCCACATCGACGAGCGCCTCGGCAAGGTCGAGGAAGCCGCCAAGGGGTACGCTCACATCCTCTCGCAGAATCCTGCCGATTCCGAGGCGCTCGAGGCGCTCGACAGCCTCTTCCGGCGCACCGAGCGCTACAGCGATCTCATCGGCGTGTTCCGGCGGCGCATCGAGCTCGCCAACGACGCGCCGTCGCGCGAGGCGCTCTACGCGCAGATGGCGGAAGTCTACGAAGAGAAACTGCGCAGCCCGGAAGACGCCATCGCCGCCTACAAAGAGGTGCTGGCGCTCGACGACACCAGCAAGGTCGCGCTCTCCGCGCTCGACGCGCTCTACACCCGCCAGAAGATGTGGGTGGATTTGGCCGACAACCTCGAAGCTCAGTTGCGGCTCGCGGAAACCGAAGACGCCGAGCTCGAGCTCATGCTTCGTCTCGCCACGTTGCGCGAGCGCGACATGGGGCAGATCCAAGAGGCGATCGAGGGGTATCGTCAGGTGCTCGAGCGGGATCCGGGCAACGCCAATGCGCTCGCCGCGCTCGAGCGATTGGGCGAATCGGCCGACTATGAGCTGGCCATTGCCGAGATTTTGGAGCCTCTCTATCGGCAGGCGGGCAATTTCCAGAAGCTCATCGGTGTGCACGAGGTGCAAGTGCGCAACGCCAACGATGCGCTGCGCAAGGTGGAGTTGCTGCATCAGGTGGCCACGCTCTACAGCGACGCCGCTGGCGATCTCAACGCGGCCTTCGAGACGCTGGCCCGCGCGCTGCGCGAAGATCCGTCGAGCGAATCGACGCAGCAGGGCCTGGAGCGTCTCGCGCGATCGACGGGCCGCCTGCCCGATCTCGCCCGGGTGTTCGAAGAGCTCGCCGCCGAGCAGCAAGATCCACACATCGGCAGCGCGCTCTACGCGACCGCCGCGCGCGTCTATCAGAACGACCTTCACGACGTTGAAAGTGCCATCCGGCACTTTCAAAAGGTCCTCACCATCGACGCGCAGAACCTCGCCGCCGCCGAATCTCTGGAGACGCTCTTTCGCGGCACCAACCGCTACGCCGAGCTTGCGCAGGTCCTCCAGCGCAAATCGGAGATGCTGGATACGCCGGAAGACAAGAAGGAAGCGCTCTACCAGGCCGCGCTCATCGAGGAGGAAGTGCTCGAACGGCGGGAAGAGGCGGTCAAGGTCTACCTCAAAATCCTGGAAGGCGATCCGGAAGACCTTCGCTCCGTCGACGCGCTGGTCAAGCTCTACCTCGGGCTGTCGCGCTGGGAAGACTTGCTCAACGTCTACACCACCAAGGCCGACTTGGTGGCCGACGTCGACGAGAAGAAACGCATCTTTTATCAAGTCGGCGCCGTGTTCGAGCACGAGCTCGGCAAGGTCGACAAGGCCATCGACACCTACGAGAGAGTGCTCGAGCTCGACCCCGACGACCTCACCGCGCTCGGGCGACTCGACGTTCTCTACCAGACGGCGAAAAATTGGCAGGAGCTGCTCAACGTCCTGACGCACGAAGCCGAGCTCTGCGAGGACGCCGACGAGTCGATTTCGTACCAGTATCGGATCGCCGAACTCTACGAGACTCGCCTCGACGACGTGCCGCGCGCCCTCGAGCTCTACCGCGAGATTCTGGCACGGGAACCCTCGCACGCGCCCACGCTCAAGGCGATCGAAGGTCTCAAGGCGGGCGATCGCGACCCGCTCACCGCGGCGTCCGTCCTCGAGCCGGTGTACGAGGCGAGCGGCGATTGGCCAAAGCTCATTGGTGTTCTCGAAGTGCAGGCGCGCTTTGCCGAAGATCCGATGAACAAGGTGGACATTCTCCACCGTGTGGCGCGCCTCTACGTGGAAAGCCTCCGCGATCCGTTGGCCGCCTTCGACGTGTACGCGCGAGCGCTGCAAGTCGACAACGGCAACGAAGAAACGCTGGCCTCACTGGAGCGTCTCGGAGGGCTCGGCGATCGCTGGCCACAGGTGGCCAAGCTGTACGACGCCGAGATCGACAAGCTCGCCGACGAGCCGGGAAGGTTGGTCGACCTCGGCCTGCGCACGGCCCAGATCTACGAAGTCCAGTTGGAGGACATCGACAACGCCGTCGCCCGCTATCGGCAGGTGCTTGCGGCAGACTCCGAGAACCTCGCCGCGGTGAGCGCGCTCGACCGGCTCTTCATGCGTACCGAGCGGTGGGCCGATCTCGCGCAGGTCCTCGCGCGCGAAGCCGAAATCGGGCAGACGCCGGACGAGATCCTGGAGTTCAAGTTCCGCTTGGGGCAGGTCCACGAGACGCGTCTCGGTGATCTCGATTCCGCCATTGCGGCGTATCGCGACGTATTGGCCGCCGCGCCCGAGCACGCTCCGACGCTGGAAGCCATCGAGCGGCTCTTCGCGGCAGGTACCAAGCAGGGCGAGATCGCGGAAGTGCTGGAGCCGCTCTACCAGTCGGCGGCCGATTGGGACAAGCTGCAGCGCGTCTACGAAGCCCAGCTCGGTCACATCGAAGACGCAGCCGACCGCCTCGCCATGTACTACCGCATGGCGGAGCTGTCCGAGGAAAAGCTCCTCGACGTGGCGGCCGCCATGGCCGTCTACGCTCGCGCCATGAAGGAATTGCCGCTCGACGAAAAGACGGGCGAGGAGATCGAGCGCCTCGCCGGCTCCGTCGACGGCGGGTGGGAGAGCCTCGCCAACGGCTATGCCGACGTGCTCGGGCTGCACGGCGATCCCGACGTGCAACGCGTGATCGGCGGACGCTTGGCGCGGACGTTCGAAGAAGAGCTCGGTGACATCACCAAAGCCGAAGAGACGTATCGCTATGTGCTCGGCGTGCAGCCGCTCGATCCCGACGCCCTGGCGAACCTCGATCGCATCTACACGTCACTCGAGCAGTGGGGCGACCTCGCCCAGGTGCTCGAGCAGCGGGTCAAGGCGACGACGGAGCCGCACGAGCTGGTCGAGCTCTACGCCCGTCTCGGTGAGACCTATGAAGAGAAGCTCGGTCAAGTGGACGACGCTGTCCGCGCCTACCGGCAGATCTTCGATGGCCTCGACAAGACGCACGAAGGATCGATCCAGGCCCTCTCGCGGATCTACGAACAAAAGCAGGCCTGGCAAGAGCTCAACACGGTGTACGAGCGCGAGCTGGAGAACGCCTCCGGCGACGTCCAAGAGGCCGAGATCCGCGCCAAGATCGCTCATCTGGCTTCCGATCGGCTCGGCAATCCCAGCCGGGCCATCACCACCTGGAAACGCGTACTCGATTTGCGGGGCGAAGATCCGGAAGCGCTCGGCGCTCTCGCCAACCTCTACGAATCGGCCGGACAATGGGCCGAGCTGTGCGACGTGCTCGAGCGCGAGTTCGACATCGCCGATTCCGACGAGCTCAGGGTGCACGCCCTCAATCGCCGGGCGCGCATTTTCTTGGAGCAGCTCGGTCGCGACGAGCAGGCGCTCTCCGACTATAACCGCGTGCTCGATCTCGACTACGCCAACGTCGACGCCCTGCGCGCCATCGCCGCCATCTGGCGCAAGCGCAAGGACGCCAATGAGCTCGTTTCGGCGCTGCACGCCATCGTCGATCGGGCCTCCTCCGTTCTCGACGCCGAAGAGCTCAAAGCGACGTTCCGCGAGCTCGGCCGCACGTACGAATCGCTCGGGCAGCAGTTCGAAGCGTCCGACGCGTGGCGCAAGTTGCTGGAGATCGACCCCGGCGATTTCGGCGCTATCGACGCTCTCGAAGCCATCTACCGCGCCGGCGAGCAGTGGACGGACGTCGTCTCCGTCAAGATGCAGCGCGCCGACGCGCTCACCGATCCCCAGGAGCAGATCCGCGAGCTTCTGGAAGTCGCCAAGATCTGGGACGATGAGCTGCACGAGCGGGACGGCGGAACCAAGGCCTACGAGAAGATTCTCGCGCTCGACCCGGCCCACGACCACGCCTACGCCACGCTCGAGCAGCTGCACACCGCGGCTTCGCGCTGGGAACCGCTCATCGAGCTCTATCTGCAGCGCCTGGATACACGCGAAGAGATCACCGAGAAGACGGACATCCTGCGGCGCATCGCGCGCGTCTTCGAAGAGAAGCTCGACGACAAAGGGCAAGCGTTCGACGCCCTCGTCAACGCCTTCTCCGAGGACTACTCCGATCGCGAGACCGCGCGCTACCTCGAACGCATGGCGCAAGCGACGGGCCGCTGGGGCGAGCTCATTCAAAGCGCCAACACGTGGCTGCAGGGGGAGACCGATCCCGCGCAGCGGATCCGGCTCTGCCTGCGTCTAGCCAAGTGGTACGGCGAAGACCTGGGTCACCCCGAGTATGCGCAGCCGTATTACGCGCAGATCGTCCAGCTCGACCCGAACAACGTGTCCGTTTTGCGGCAGATGGGCAGCCTCTATCGCAAGAACGCCCAATGGCAGCAGTACGGGCAAACGCTCACCCGCGCGCTCGACGTCGCCACCACCGACCTCGATCGCAAAGAAATTCTGACCGACCTCGGCGATCTGATGGAACGGCAGATGAACGACGTCGACCAGGGGCTCGGCTACTACACGCGGGCTCTCGAGATCGACGCGCTCCATCTGCCGGCGCTCGAGGCTCTCGAGCGTATCTACACCACGCGCACGATGAATCGCGAACTCGTGGACGTGCTCGGTCGCAAGGTGAAAGCGCTCATCGACGGCGAAGCCATCGCCGCGCACAAGCTACGCATTGCCTCCCTCTACGACGGCACGCTCGGCGACGTCGATCGCGCAGCGCAGACGTACCGCGAGGTGCTCGACATCGACGCGGCGTCGCTCGCCGCCATGCGCGGGCTGGAGAAAATCTATACGCAGAAGTCGAGCTGGCCGGAGCTGGTCGGCGTTCTCGAGCAGCAGCTCGACGTCGTCACCAGTGAACGCGAGCGGATCGAGCTCTTGATGAAGCTCGCCACCATCCAGGAAGAGCAGTTCCTGAAGCCCGATCTGGCGGCGATGCGCCTGGAGCAAGTGGTGGAGATCGATGCTTCTCACGAAGCGGCGCTGATCGTGCTGGAGCGCTGCTACCGCCGGCTGAAGCAGTGGATCGACCTCATCACGACGTACGAGAAGCACATCGCCACCACCGTCGAGCGGCAGGTCAAGGTCGATCTCTACGGCGCAATGGCCCAAGTCTACGCCGAAGAAGTCGAGGATCTCGACCGCTCCATCGACGCTTATCGCAACATCGTCGATATCGACGAGGGCAACGTTCCGGCGCTGGAAGCGCTCTCCAAGCTGTTCGAGAAGCAGGGCGAAGCCGCGCAGGCCATCGACTACATGACGCGCGTCGCCGATCTCACCGCTGACGGCAAGCAGCGCGTGGAGATGTACTATCGCATCGGCAAGGCGCTCGATGAAAAGCTGGGGGAACGCGCGCAGGCGCAAGAGCGCTACGAAATGGCGCTCGATCTCGACCCCGCCCACCTGCTCACCTTGGGGGCCCTCCGACAGATTGCCATCGATCAGGCGGAATGGGACCGCGCCGCACGCTACCTCGATCAGGAGCAGCTCAACACGCAATCGGCGCGCCAGCGCGCCAAGCTCTTGGTCGAGCTCGGGCGCCTGCGCGACGAGACGCTGGGCGAGCACGATCTCGGCATCCAGGCCTACGAGTTGGCGCTGCAATGCGACAGCGACAACGAGGAAGCCGCCTTCCCGCTGGTGAGCGAATACGTCGCCAAAGAGCGCTGGGCCGAAGCCGAGCCCTTGGCCGAGCTCCTCATCAAGAAAGGGGGCAAGCGCGACCGCCGCGAGCAGCACTCGCTCTACAACATGCTGGGGGCCATCGCCAGCGCGCTCGGCAAGGACGACAAGGCGCTCAAAGCCTACCAAGACGCCCACAAGCTCGATCTCACCGACGGCGCCACCATCAAGGGCCTGGCCGACGTGTGTTTCCGCCTCCGGGACTGGGCCGGCGCTCTCAGCAACTATCAGAAGGTGCTCACCAGTCTCGACGAAGCCGACGTCGACTCCCGCGCCAACGTTTACTTCAAGCTCGGCGCGATCAAAAAGGAGCAGGGCCAGGCCAAGCAGGCCATCAACAACTTCGAAAAGGCCCTGGCCGTCAAAACACATCGCCCCTCGCTCGAAGCGCTCATCGACGTCTACACCGGGCTCAAGGACTTCAAGCAGGTCTGCGCCTACAAGCGCCAGATCCTCGACGACGTCGACGACATGGGGGAACGCTTCAAGCTCCTCGTCGAGATCGGCGACATCTGGGCCGACAAAGAGAAGAACCCGCACAAGGCCATCGAGACATACGAAGAAGCGCTCGAGCTCGAGCCGAAGAATCATGTCCTTTTGCACAAGCTCTTGCAGCTCTACCAGGCCACCTCCAACTGGCCGAAGATGATCGAGTCGCTGCAGACCATCGCCGCTCTCGAGACGAACCCCGAGCGCAAATCGAAATACGTCTACACGATGGCGCAGCTCTATCGCGACAAGGAGGAAGACCTCGATCGCGCGGTGGAAGCGTTCAACGAGACGCTCGATTTGAACCCCTCCTTCCTGGAGGCCTTCGAGCGCATCAACAAGATTCTCACGCAGAAGAAAGATTGGAAGCAGCTCGAGCGCGCTTTCCGCAAGATGCTCCACCGCATCTCCGGCAAAGGCAACGTCGACCTCGAATACAACCTCTGGCATAACCTCGGTCTCATCTACCGCGATCGCATCAACGACCTTTCGCTCGCCATCGAAGCCTTCAAGATGGCGGCGCGGCTCAAGGCCGACGAAGCGGTGGAGCGGCAAATCCTGGCCGAGCTCTACGAGACCACCGACCAGATCGATCTCGCCGTCGAGGAGCAGCTCGAGATCCTGCGGCGCGACCCGTTGCGGGTCGATCCCTACCGCGCACTTTATCGATTGTCGTAGAGTCAGCAGCAATACGACGCGGCGTGGTGCATGTGCCAGGCGCTCTCCTTCCTGGGCAAGGCCGACGAAGACGAGACCAAGTTTTTCGAGGACTACCGCGCCAAGGGGATGCTGCAGGTCAAGAGCCGGCTCGACAACGAGCTGTGGGTAAAAAACCTCTTTCACCCCGACGAGAACCTCTACATCGGCAAGATCTTCGAGATGCTCGCGGCCGCCGCGCTTCTCGCCAAGATCCAGCAGCTCAAGGCCATCAAGCAACTGCCGAACCTCGACAAGCGCTTCAAGCAAGACCCCGCGACATCGACCGTCACCTTCGCCAAGACGTTCGGCTGGGCCGCGCAGGTCTTGGCCGTGCCTTGTCCGGAGCTCTACGTGCGCAACGACGTGCCGGGCACGTTGGCCGCCGTTCCCATCGCTCCGCCGGCCTCGGTCGCCGGACAAAGCGTGCTCACCGGTTTCTCGCCGCAGGATCTCACCTTCATCATCGGCAAACACCTCAGCTATTACCGCGGCGAGCACTACATCAAGCACCTCTTTCCGACCGTCGCCGAGCTGACGATGCTTCTCTTCGCGGGCATGAAGATGGTGCAGCACGACACACCCGTGCCCGGCGAGATGGTGGCGCAGGTCAACGCTACCGCGTCCGAGCTCGCTAAATTCATGCAGCCCATCCACATCGAGGGGCTGCGGCTCGTGGTACGCAAGTTCATGGAAGACGGCGCCAAGGCCAACATCAAGCGTTTCAGCCAGTGTGTCGAGCTGACGGCTTGCCGCGCGGGCCTGCTCCTCTGCGGCGATCTCGAGATCGCGCGCAAGATCATCGCCGCCGAACCCCAGGTGCCGGGCGATTTGCCGCCTCAGGAAAAGCTCAAGGAGCTCGTCATCTTCTCGGTCTCGAAGCAGTACCTCGGTCTGCGCAAAGCGCTGGGTATCGCCATCGGATAGCATTGCGATGACATCGCCCCTGGTGAAGGGCGATGCAGCGTTCTTTTCCCGCAACGGCCATGTGCCGCGTCCGATAGGTCGACCATGATCATGGCCGACGAACCTGCCAGCCTGCCCGTTGAGGATACCGTCCAGGAAAGTGCGGGTGCGCACGGAGAGGATCCCAACTCGCAGTGGACGCTCGAGATTGGGCGCGAGCGGCCGTCGGCGCCGTGGTGGGTAGAATCGGCGAGCCTCTGCCAACCGGCCATTTGCGTGCTCGAGGAGGGGCAATCGGTGGTCATCGGCAGCGGCCCGACGGCCGCGCTTCGCATCGTCGATCGATCCGTCAGTGCTACCCACTGTGCGCTTGCCGTCACGAACGGGCGTCTTCTCGTTCGTGACTTGGCTTCGAAGAACGGTGTCTTCGTGGGGGGCGCTCGCGTCGAGCAAGCGGATCTCGCGCCCGGTGCGAGCTTCGTGGTGGGCAGGGTGGTGCTGACTTGTCGACCGGGCTCCCTGCGGACGCCAGGCGACGAGCTCGTCGCGGTGCCTCTTCCGGGCTTTGCCGGCTCTTCACTCGCCGTGCGGCGGGTCACCCAAGAGGTGCGGCGCGTGGCCAACGTGAAGGGACCGGTCCTTTTGCGCGGCGAAACGGGCACCGGCAAGGACGTTCTCGCTCGAGCCATGCATGCCGTCGGACCACGTCGCGGGGGCCCGTTCGTTCCCCTCAACGTGGCCACCCTTCCGCGCGAGCTCGCCGATGCCGAGCTCTTCGGCCACGAGCGCGGCGCCTACACGGGCGCCCACGGCGCGCGCGAGGGGGCATTCGTCGAGGCGCATCGGGGCACGCTGTTTCTCGACGAGATCGCAGAGCTCGCGCCCGACCTGCAGGTGAAGCTCCTGCGCGTGCTCGAAGACGGCGATGTCCGCCCCATCGGCGGCCGCGCCCGCAAGGTCGACGTGCGCGTGCTCAGCGCGACGTGGGCTCCGTTGCACCAGCGGGTGGCGGAAGGCCGCTTTCGGCAGGACCTTTACCAAAGACTGGCCGTCTTCGTGATCGACGTGCCGCCGCTGCGCGAGCGTCGCAGCGATCTTCCCATCCTGGTCGAACGGTTTCTGCGCGAGATTGCGCCCGAGGTGGGTGCCCGCGAGCTCAGCGCCGGCGCGCTGGCCAAGCTGGCGGCCTATGGTTGGCCCGGCAACGTACGCGAGCTGCGCAATGTGCTGTATCGCGCCGCCCTCTTTGCCTCCGGGTCGATGCTCGGAACCAGAGAAATCGCCGAGAGTCTCGAGGTGTCGGCCGCTCCGCGCCGCGTGTTGGTTTCGACAGAAGAGGCGCGCGCCGTGGTCGAGAGCCACGGCGGCAATGTGAGCGCTGCCGCACGGCATCTCGGCGTCGCGCGCTCGACGTTTCGCGATTTGCTCGCGGGCGTCTAGCACTACGCTGTCAGATTCTCGCTGCCAGATCGATCATCGGAGAGGGTATACGCCCACTCAACCGCCTGACCGGACACAGGGGAAACGACCCTTCAACGAAGCCAGCAAGGCGAGCGCCTCGCGGCCGTGCTTATCCGGACCGCTTTGGCGGCGGCCTCGCCGCATCTTACGTGGCCACCTCGCTGAATTGGCCGATCTTGATCTGGTATGGCGAAGAACTGACAGAGTCGTGCTAGCTAAAACGTGCCGATGACGGCCAAGCCCGTTTGATGCGGGCCGGCGATGGGCGTGATCTGCGTTCCGCCATGACGGGCGACGCTTTTGCCGGGTGAGACGAAATACGCCGTCACCGTGGCCGCGATGCCGACGCCGGCGGCGACGAGGCCGATGGTCGCCAGCGTGCGATCGAGGTCGCGCGCGTCCATGTTGTCACGGAGAGTGTCACACGCGAATTGGAACCCACCTTGCACCGGGTCGGCGCAGACGTTGGTGCGGGTGAGCTTCTGGGTGGCCGTCTCATCCCGGATGTCGGTGGCGACCGACGCGACGTTTTCGTCCGCCCGCTGGGCAGCCAGGCCGAAGCCGATGAACATGCCCACGCCAACGCCGGCAACCCCGAGACCGACGTAGGCGAGCTCGGTGTGACCGATCCACGAGAAGAAGTTCTCTCGCTCTTCCTCGGCACCAGGGGCGGGCGGGGGCTCTTCCTTTGCCTTGGGAGGTTCGGGTTCCTTGGGAGGCTCGGCGGCGGGCGCTAGCTCGGGTTCCGCAGGCGGCGTCGGTGCCGGCGTCGGGGACGCGGGCGGTGGCTCCGCGACTGCGACGGGCGGGGGCGGTGGTGGAGCGCTTTCGAAGGTGATCGTCGCCGCGGCAAGCCGACTCACCAGCACCGAAACCGTCGTCGATGCCGATTTCCCCGCGAGCCGCGCTTCGATGTTGTGCGTTCCCGGTGTCACGTCGACGGGATCGGCAATCGGCGCCTGACCCACCGACTCTCCATCGACGAGCACGTCGGCGCCCGCTGGCGCGGAGATTTGAATCCGCGCGAGCTTCGCCCGGGCCTCGCGCAAGCCCTTCTCGGCCTCGCTTCGCTCGAGCGGGGACGCGTTGGTCGCCTCCCGCAGGTACCCCGCAAAGTGCCGAGCGGCCTCCGCGGGATGGCCGCTGCGAATCTCGCTCTGCGCCAAGTTCAAGAGGAGGGCGGGGTGGCGCTTGAGCGCGTAAGCCTGCAGGAACGCGCCGCGCGCTTCCTCGTACCGTTTCTGATCGAAGAACTTCACCCCTTCCTGGAATCTCCGCCGTGCCATCTCCGTGACGGCGTCTTTCTCTTCGGCTCGTGCGGTGGATGTGCCCAGGAGCGCGCTCGAAAGTGCCAACACCACGGCGGCGCAACACACGCGTTTTCTCATCGACTCCTCGTCCACGGATCATGGCCGGTCATGCGAACCCGTCCTAGCCCTGCTGCGTCAGTTGTTCCCCCTACGCGATCACCGTCGGCCCATTCGTCGAGCGGTGCACACAAAGACGCGGCGAAGCCGCCGCGAGTTCGAATCGGATGGGAAGAATCGCGAGGGGCTCGCCTCGCGGGCTTCGCGGAAAGGGAATAATGCCGGTGCACTTCGCTTCGGTTCGCGGGCCTCGGTGGACTCCGTCCAGTTTCCTGGACTCCGTCCACTCCGTCACGGTCAGATGGTTGAGTGGCGTGGAGCTGCTTGGATGATGGATGCGTCGGGCGAGAGTCTGAGACAGAAGGGCCAGGACGGTCAATCCCCATCGCCGACCGAAGGCAGGTCGACGTCCCGTGACAACGCGTGGCGAGCCTCCATGCCAAGGTTCGACTAAAACGGCACGTCGCGCACGATAGCACCGCTCGGCCGACTCGGTGGGGCCGGTTTGGGGGGCGGCGGTGCCGGACGCGGAGGCGGCGCGGCGCGCGGTGGTGGTGGACGGGGGGGCGGAGGAGCTTCGTGGCTTCTGCTTGACGCGGCATTCTCGTCTGATGGTGGACGAGCGGCGCTTTTGGCCTGGGGCGTTTCGTGCTGGCGAGGTGATTCGGTCCGTGAGGGCAGGGAGGGGGGTTCAGCAGGAGATGCCGCGGAAGCCGGGGCCGTCGGGGCGATCTCGGCGGGCGGGACGACGCCTGAAGACGACGTGTCCTCGGTCTTGCGGGCGCTCAGCATGAGGATGCCGGAACCGAGGATCACGACGGCTGCAAACCCGATGATCAGGGGAACCTTGGAAGAGCGCCGCAGCTTGCGGCTATCGCTGTCGTCGTCATCGGCGTCGGGGAGCGCGAGATCGGTCGGCATGCGCGTCAGTGGAGCGAATGCCGGAACAGAATGTGGCGGGTCCGAAGGCGGTCGCACGCCGGGAGTCGTCACGGCGAGATGCGCGCCAAAGGCAGGCGCGGGCCGCTCTGATTCGGCTGGCACCGCCTGCGCGACGTGCTCCGGCGGCGAAAAAGCGGGCGGGGGCGCCGGGACCGGCGCCCCCATCGGCGCGGCCGGTGCCGCCATCGGCGTTGCGGCGCTGGACACGGGTGGCGGCGTTGCGGCGCTGGACACGGGTGGCGGCGGGGCGGCGCG
>Ga0193706_1000326_pt1 | contig 29271 bp, 22 predicted proteins | sample U3c1metaG_FD_160130 | JGI IMG/M metagenome (GOLD analysis project Ga0193706, IMG submission 160130) | Soil microbial communities from a riparian zone of the East river system, Colorado, United States - U3c1 | ecosystem: Environmental > Terrestrial > Soil > Riparian zone | place: USA: East River... | reverse complement strand
CCGCCCGTCTCCGTCGGTGTCGGGACAACCGGTGATGCTGGCGTCTTCTCGCGGCTCGCCCATTTGGTTCGGGCACGCGTCTTCGGCGTCGGGGATTTCATCTTCGTCGTTGTCGGGATCGGGACAGCCGTCCGCGTCCTCGTAACCGTCCTGGTCCTCTTTGTCGTTGGCGCAGTCGTCATCGCCGTCTGGCACGCCGTCGTCATCGTGGTCCTCGACATCCGGACAGCCGTCAGCGTCCTGCACGCCGTCGCGATCTTCGGCGAGCTCGGGACACTGATCGATGTCGTCCTTCACGCCGTCGTGATCGGCGTCGTGCGACCGTGGCGTCCATTGCGCGCCCGCCACCACTTGGAGTGGAGCGCCCCCCCACGCCTGCGTCAACGACGTCTCCACGCCGAGCAGCACGGAAACGTCGCCGAACGCGACCCGGGACGAGAGCCCGGCGAAAGCGACCGATGCGGGCCTCTTCCCATTGGCGTCGCTCACGGTGAGCGACGTAAACCCATGCACCTCGGCGACCCACGTGAATCGCCCCTTGGGATCCCAACCCAAGATCTGCGGGCGCAGGACGAGCGCCGCCCCCCATGGCACCTCGTTTTGGTAAGTGCGATTGAGGACTTCGCGCTGCCCCGAGCGAAACTTCATTCCGAGCGTGCCCTGTAGCGCGACGGCGATGATCTTGTACTCGCCCAGTAGCCTGAGCTCTCCGGTGGACATCCCCTCGCCGAGGTAAGACGCCGTACTGCCGGTGGCGGCCGTGAGGCGCATCAGCATCGACAATCCGAAACCACCGTGTTCCCCGTACGAAATCAGGTTGCCCTTTGCCGTCACCGCGACGTCGCCGAGCGCTTGCGCCGGCGGCCCGCTGCCGACGAGTGGTCGCGCGATCGGCTTGTCCTCGCCTGTTTGATAAAGAAGCAACGGCACGTCGAGCCCGAGAGCGATCCTTTGTCCGATGCCAACGCTCCCGGCGAGATCCGTCGTCAGCTGGTGCGAGACCAAATTGGCCACGGCGATGCCGTTGACGTCGCGCAGAACATCGGGGCGGAGGCTGTAAACGAACCACGCCGCCGTGTTCCACACACCGGGACCGGGGGTCGGGGTCGGCTCGAGGTAAAGCGAACCGACCTCCGACATGGGCGGCTGAAAACGTCGCGTGTTCAATGCCGGGAAGTCGGCGTTCGCGAGTCGCACGAACGCCAGCGAGCAAGTTAGTAGGAGAAGCAGGAACCAAGAACGCATGGCGGCGCGAGATTACCTTGAAGGTCCGCTAGAGAGCGAGATCCGTCGCACCCTCGCCCTTTCGCCCCCCTCGCCGGCGCTACTTCGTCACGGAAACGTACGCGAGTGAAGTGCGCTGGCACGGCGAAGAAGCGACACGGTATGGTAGGCGCGGGCCGAGATTTCGCGTTGACCTCCCCGCCGAACTGAAGCACCCATTTGCACATCGATACACCACAGAAAGAGCGAAAGACGCCGGCGCGCGACATCCTCGGACCGTCGGGGCGGCTCTCGCGCGCGTTTCGCGGCTATGAAGATCGCCCTGGTCAACTCGCCATGGCCGACGCGGTCGAGCGCGCGCTCGCCGACGACCGCGTGCTCGTGTGCGAAGCGGGCACCGGCACCGGCAAAACGCTGGCCTACCTCGTACCCGCGATCCTCAGCGGTCGCAAAATCATCGTCTCTACGGCGACCCGTGCGCTGCAAGAACAGATCTTCACCAAAGACATCCCTCTCATTCGCGAGACGCTCGGGCTGCCCGTGAGCGCCGCCCTCATGAAAGGGCTCTCCAACTACCTTTGCTTGCGACGCTTCGCCGAGTTTCGCACGAGCCCCGAAGCGACCGAGCCCTCGTTCGCCCGGGCGCTGGGGGTGCTCGAGGATTGGGCCGCCCAGACGCCCGCGGGCGACGTGGCCGAGATCCGCGCCATGTCGGAAGACGAACCCATCTGGCGCGAGGTCAGCTCATCGAGCGAGACGCGCATCGGACAGGGATGCGATCACTTTTCTCCCTGCTTCGTGACGCGCATGAAACGGGAGGCCGAAGCAGCCCGCATCGTCGTCGTGAACCATCATCTGTTCTTCGCCGATCTCGCTTTGCGCGGCCCTCACGCCGGTGCGGCCCTGCCCGACTACGACGCCGTCATCTTCGACGAGGCGCACCAGCTCGAAGACATCGCCACCGATTTCTTCGGTGTACGAGTTTCTTCCACGCGTCTCACGTCCATGCTCCGCGACGCCGAGCGCGCGTTCGTCGTGGCGGGGCTTTCCGACAAGCTTCTGCGCAAAGGGGAAGGCGCCGTGCTGATCGAGGTCGTGCGCGACGCCGGCAGCCGTTTTTTTGGCGAGGTGGCGCGATCCCGAGGGCAAGAAGATCTGCGCGCCCGTCGGGGCACGTTCACGTCCGAAGGCAAGGCCGCCATCTCCGGCGATTTCTGGGTGGGTGACATGCTCGCCGCCTACCACAAGCTCGACTCCACCCTCGATGCACTCGCTGCCTACGCCGAAGCGCGGCAGACCTCGGAAGCGGTGGAAGTGGTCACGCGGCGCGCCGTGCAGCTGCGCGAGGATCTCGTCGCGATCGTCGAGGGCGCCAACAACCAGGTCACCTGGGCCGATGTGCGCACGCGTTCCGCCGCCATCGGCGCATCTCCCGTCGATCTCGCGGATACGTTGAAGGGGCGACTCTTCGCCCAAGTGCCCGCCGTCGTTCTCACCAGTGCAACGCTCACCGCCAATCACAGCTTCGCGTACCTGCGCTCCCGGCTCGGTCTCGAAGGTGACGATTTCCCCGTCGACGAGCTCGAGGTCCCCTCCCCCTTCGACTACGAGGCAAAGGCTCTCCTCTATCTGCCGCGCGATCTCCCGGAGCCCACCGATCCCGCCTGGCTCGGCGCTGCCGAGGATCGCATCGCTGAGCTCGTCGCGGCGAGCGACGGCGGGGCCTTCGTTCTTTCGACATCGAAGCGGGTGATGCGGGCGCTGCACGGCGCGCTCGCCCGCCGCGCGAAGAGACCGGTGCTCGTACAAGGCGAAGCGCCGAAGAGCGCGCTCCTCGACAAGTTTCGCGCGACACCGAACGCGGTGCTCGTGGCGACGATGAGCTTTTGGGAAGGGGTCGACGTCCCGGGAAAGGCGCTCCGCCTCGTCATCATCGACAAGATCCCGTTTCAGGTGCCGTCCGATCCCGTCGTTCTGGCGCGCTCAGCCGCCATCGAAGCGCTCGGTAAAAATCCGTTCGCCCACTACCATGTCCCGAGCGCTGCCATCACCTTGAAACAGGGCTTCGGCCGTCTCATTCGCTCGCGCAAAGACGCGGGCATCGTGGCCCTGCTCGACAAGCGCGTGCACACCAAGGGCTACGGACGCACGCTGCTCCAGAGCCTGCCTCCGGCAAAACGAACCGACGACATTGCGGTGGCGATCGCATTCGCCATGCGGTTGGCGCGTGCGGAAGATTGAAGGGGAGCACCCACGCGCGAGCCCCGCGCCGCGTTCACGAACAGGAACGGCAGAGCGCGCGTTTTTCGGGGTGCTCGCGCATGTAGCGGCTCGCCTCTTCGATCGCGCATCGAAGGACCGTGAGCTCGCTGACGCCGCTGACGCCCCATGCTTCGTATTCTGCGAAAGCATGCGCGCACGCGGGTGACCAGCTCACTTCGACGATCGCACCGGGCGGCGATGCTTCGATGTGGATCGCGACGCGACCCAGAGCATCCGTGGTAGGTTCGCCAACCACCTTGTAATGCACGGCAACCATACGTGACCCTGTATGCCATGGCGCATGTGGTCAGGTCAAGTAATCGGCAAGGACGGCCAATGTTGTCGCCAATGCAGCACCGCTGCCAAGCCTTCGATTTGGGCGCTCTTTTATCCTATTCATCCCGACATCGGCGCACAGTTCACGGCGCGTTCACTCGTCGGCGAAACCGCCCCTTGTGACGTGCCGCGCGCCGGGCTAGTGGCGATGCCTCCATCGCGCATCGTCGTTCCCGCATCCGAGCATCGCTATCGATAAGGAGTCATTCCAACATGTCCGAGATCACCGCAGTCATCGCGCGCGAAATCCTCGACTCGCGCGGCAATCCCACCGTCGAAGTGGAAGTTCAAACTGAGAGCGGCCACGGTCGCGCCGCCGTGCCCTCGGGCGCGTCGACGGGCGAGCACGAAGCGCTCGAGCTGCGCGACGGCGACGCCAAGCGCTACCTGGGCAAAGGCGTGACCAAAGCCGTGCGCAACGTGGAAACGGTGCTCGGCCCCGCCGTCATCGGCATGGACTCCCTCGACCAGGCCGCGGTCGACAAGATCCTCCTTCAGGCCGATGGGACCCCCACCAAATCGAAGCTCGGCGCCAACGCCTTGCTCGGCGTTTCGATGGCCGTTACCCGCGCCGCGGCCGACACGATCGGGCTTCCCTTGTGGCGCTACCTCGGCGGCGCGCATGCCCGCACCCTCCCGACGCCGCTCATGAACATCTTGAACGGCGGCCAGCACGCCGACAACGGTCTCGAAGTGCAGGAGTTCATGGTCGTCCCTCTCGGCGCCCCGAACTTCGGCGAAGCGCTGCGCGCCGGCGTCGAGGTCTTCCATTCGCTCAAGGCGAACCTCAAAAAGGACGGTCTCACCGTCGCCGTGGGGGACGAAGGCGGATTCGCGCCGCGCCTCGCGTCGATCGAGGAAGCCATCCAGCGCATCATCCGCTCCATCGAGGCCGCTGGATACAAGCCGGGCGCCGACATCAGTCTCGCTCTCGACGCCGCGGCGAGCGAATTCTACGACGCCAAATCGGGCGCCTACACTTGGGACAAGAAGCCGCGCACGCGCGAGGAGCTCGTCGGCATCTACGACGCGCTGTCCTCCAAGTACCCGATCGTCTCCATCGAAGACGGCTTGGCCGAAGACGATTGGGAAGGGTGGCGGCTTCTCACCAACAAGGTCGGCAAGCGCGTTCAGCTCGTCGGTGACGACCTCTTCGTCACGAATCCCACCCGCCTCGCGCGCGGCATCGCCGAAGGGATCGCCAACGCGATTCTCATCAAGCTAAACCAAATTGGTACCGTCACCGAAACGCTCGACACCATCCGCGACGCGACGAATGCCGGCTACCGATCGGTCATCTCCCACCGCTCCGGCGAAACCGAGGACACCTTCATCGCCGACCTCGCGGTCGCCACCAACGCCGGTCAGATCAAGACCGGCAGCTTGTCTCGCAGCGACCGCGTCGCCAAGTACAACCAACTGCTCCGCATCGCTTTCGAGCTCGGCAGCGGCCAAGTGTACGCGGGCAAGGCACCCTTCGCGCGCCGCTAAAGGCAGCCACGACTGTGTCTTCCCGTGCCGGAGGCACGGTGGGGGTGGGGCCCTGTTCCGGTGACGGAGTGGACGGAGTCCAGGAACTGGACGGAGTCCACGGAGGCCCGCGGAGCGAAGCGAAGTGCCTTGCTCCGGCGGGGCGGGGGCGAAGCCCCCGAACGGAGACGAATAGAGCACCGACGGCACAGCCGTTCGGTGCTCTATGGCTCTTCCACCGGCGTATGCTGCGGGCTCGAAGCGAGGTACGCGCCCCAGCTTACGCCGACCAGGGTGAGCGCCGCGCCCGGGATGGCGAGGCCGGCAATCTTCTCGCCGAAGAGCGCCCATCCGAGCGCGAGCGCCGCCAGGGGCGTCAGCTGAATGATGATCCCCGCGCCAGCCGCACTGACGAACCGGAGCGAGTAGGTCAGCAGCAGCTGCGCGACGACGGAGATAAGGCCAATGGCGAGCAAAGCGCCCCACTCGAGCGTGCTTGGCGTGATCCAGGTGGCGACGGTGGGCACCGCCGTCATGAGCCCGCCGCCCAAGCAAAACGCGGCAAAGATTTCCCAGGAGCCGTCGGTCTTGCGCACCTCGCGAATCGTCGCCACCGCGGCGCCCGAGAGCAGCGCGGAACCGATGCCCACCCATTGCCACATGCCTAGGCCGAATGAACCTGGCGGCGCTGTTCCCTTGAGCACGAGACCCACGCCGACGGTCGTCAATCCGAGCGCCCCGAAGGTTGCCAGCGTCACGAGCTCGTCAAAAAACGCGACGGCGTAGAGCGCAGCGAAGACGGGAGCGGTGTAGTTGAGCAGCGTGGCGACCCCGACCTGCAGGTGCTCGATGGCCAAAAAATACAGGAGCACCGCGCACCCACCGAAACCACCTCGCATCAGAAGCCCGATTTTGTTCTTCGCCTCGAGCTTGATGCGCGTCGCGGCGAGCGCGCACGCGACGAGTCCGATAGAGAAACGGACGAATGCCACCTCCGGTCCGGGCAGGCGGCTCGAGATTCTCTTGGTGAGAACGGCCATCACGGCAAAGAGAAGGGACGCCAGCACCAAAAGCGCCGGCGCCGGCGCGAAGGGGCGAGTTCTATCTGGTCCCCCCTCCGTCAAGACGGCCTTTGGACGCTGCATAGCTCGGTCGACTGCGCGTGTTAGCACGTCCCGAAAAATTTCTCGCCATCGGGTCATTGCCAGGAACCGATGGATGGGCCAAATGGTGCTCATGAAAGCCAAGGTCGCCGCCCTCAAAGTCAAGCCCGAGACCATCCTCGACGACATCGATCGCCTTTGCGCCCTGGCGGAGATGCCCACGGCGCTCGCGCGCGGCGCGACGACCATCCTCAAGGACAACATCTCCTGGCACTACCCCTTCCCCGCCGCCAACACGACGCCGTGGCAGATGGAGGGGACGATTCTGGCGCTCAAAAAAGCAGGCTTTGCCGACGTCAGCTGCGTACAGAACAAGACCGTCGTTACCAATGCCTTCAAGGGTGAGGACTTGAATCACTACGTCCCGCTCTTCAAGAAGTACGACATCCCCGTTCTCTACAACTTCAAAGAGAGCGACATGCGCTGGGTGGAGTACCGGCCCAAGGCCCAGATGCACGTGCTGCATCGGATCTTTCCCGACGGCATTCTGGTCCCCGACTACTTCTTCGGGAAAAACATCGTGCACCTGCCGACCGTCAAGTGCCACATCTACACGACGACGACCGGCGCGATGAAGAACGCCTTCGGCGGCCTTCTCGCCACGCAGCGCCACTACACGCACTCCTGGATCCATCGCACGTTGGTCGATCTACTGGCGATTCAAAAAGAAATTCACACCGGTCTCTTCGCCATCATGGACGGCACCACAGCCGGCAACGGGCCGGGGCCGCGAACCATGTTCCCCGTCATCAAGAACTACATGCTCGCGTCGAAGGATCAGACGGCTATCGACGCCGTAGCCGCGAAGATGATGGGGTTCGATCCCATGAGCCTCGAATACATCAAGGTCGCGCACGACGACGGTCTTGGCGTGGGTGACCCGCGCGACATCGAGATCGTTGGCGACGACATTTCCCGCGAAAGCTGGGGATTTTCAGTGGGCGACAATTTCGCGAGCACGTTCGGCGACGCGATGTGGTTCGGCCCGCTCAAGAAATTCCAGAAGCTCTTCTTCCACACGCCGCTCGTCAACGTCTTCGTCGCAGGCAGCGAGCTCTATCACGACTACTACCGCTGGCCGCTCAAGGATCGCAAGACGTTCGAAGACTGGAAGGCGACGACGGAATGGGGCCGTCTCTTCGATCGCTACGGACGCGGCGAAGCAGGACCCACGCGCCAGCCCTCGGCAACGCACGCTACGGCGTGACGGTCGCAAGCGCTTCGTTTCGGTCACGCGCGCGAGACCCGTCGATTCGCTAGGAGTTGATCGGAAGCCGGCCCCAATTGCGGGTAGCGGAGAGGCCGAGCACCGTGAGTGACTCCGGCGAGCGCCGGAACACCAGCTGATCGCCCATCTCGATATCCACGAATTCGTGCGGGCCATCGATGAAAAGGCGCGCCTCCCGAATTTTGCTGCGCACACATATCTCCTTGCCGTCGGGCACGAGCACCCGCGTCAAGCGCAGCTTCTCCCCCTCGGGCGTGTACGGCTCGCGAACGACGAGCTGCATGACCCGCGAAGTCAGCGGCAGAATTTTGCCCCCGCCCGAGCGCTGCGCCGCCGTGGATCCGGCGGCAGGCCCGATCCAAAAGCCGCTCGATTTTTGCTCCTCCGCGACCCGGCCGAACGTCACGATGTAGCGCGACGTCGCGGCCGGCGAGCGATGGCAAAAGAGCGCATCGTTCAAGACACGCGTCGAGACGAGCGCGCCGTTGACGAGGACCGCCATTCGCGCGAGACGCACCGCACGCATGTTTCCGGAAAGTGCGCGAGGAATGGCAGATCTGACCTGCCCCATTTTCACTCCGCAGAAAAAGCCGACCGAATGGGAGGGCGCGCTGTTCACCCCGAGCAGCGGGGTTTTGCCGACGCGATGCGAGGCGGCGAGGAGCGTTCCGTCCCCTCCCACCGTGATGACGAGCTCGGCCCCGTCGGGGTCGAACGGAGCGTGCCCGCGCCGCACCCAGGTGACGCGTACCCCGAGCCGGTCCAGCGTTTCTCCCACTTCGGCCAGCGTTCGCTCGTGCTCGTCGTGCGACCGCCGCATGCGACGCACGGTGACGTCGTTCTTCTTCAGGAGCCGGGTGATGCGTTCGTCTTGTTCTTCCTCGACGAAGAGTCGAAACGCCGTTCGCTTGACGATGACGACGACCCTGGAGCCCAAAGTCAGATCTCCGCGAGACGACGCAGGGCGAGCTCCGTCTTGGCGTCTTCGATGTCTCCCGCGCGCACGAGGTCGAGAGCATCCTGCAGCGTCACCGTGACGAGGGTGGCCTGTCGCTCGAGCACCGAACCGTCTTCGATGGGGGGCACCAGCGCCGTGGGGTCGATCTCGGCGTGAAAGTAAAAATGCCGCTCACCGATGATGCCCGGGCACGGAAACACCGATGGACCGAGCGGCAGCATGGCTTCGATCGCCACCTCGGCGCCCGTCTCTTCGTAAAGCTCGCGCGCCGCGCACTTGCGCAGCCCCTCTTCGCTGCGTTCATCCGGCTCGACCAAGCCTGCCGGAAACTCCCAAAGACCGCCCAGTGTCTCCCGCTCTGGAATCGGCCAGGCGCTGCGTGGCCGAAACACGACCGGGGGCCGCAGCGCCGAACGCAGCAGAACTTTTCGCGCCCCCGACTCGTCACGGAAGTGAGGCGCGACGACGACGGCGTCGAGCGCTTTGCGCTCCACCAGATCGTAAAAGAAGGGTTCACTCACGGATCCGTCCGGAAATTGCGCGCGAAGCTCGAGACGGCGGATGGTGAGGTACGCCCTCGCCGGCGCGTGCTCGGACCGATCTTTGTCGATCGAGAGCTTGATGCCGGGCAACGGCGGAAGAGCCCGCGGGGAATAGGCTTTCGGCATGGTCGGAACGGAGCGCAGGCGCAGCCTAACCTCGCCGGCGACAAGAATGGCAAGCAAAGAGGCGCCCCTGGGCGTCGGTCATGAAGAAATCTCGAGCCGGCCGAGCCCGCCCGACGCATTTATAGAACCTGCCTCGCTACTTGCCTCCGCCCCCCCCCCGCGAGGGTGCGATCATGAAAAATGCAACCCCTCGCCAATCCCCAACCGCTCACGGACAGCGGAGAAAGCGACCCTGAGCTTACCCGTAGCGCCATCGCCACGTAGGGACGCGGCATATACTGTGGGTACGGCTGATCCTCGCAGCCGATCCAGGTACTTGGCATCACTTTGGGGGGCAGCTATCAACCCAACGTAGCGAAAAAGATCACATCTCACTAAGCACAAAGTCCACGATAGGTGTTCTTTGCATTTCGAAAACGGCAATGATTGCGGCAGCGCGTCGACACTTACAATTGCGACCGATTGACTTGCCCCGAAATGTTCTCTTTTTTCCGCTTCTTGAAGTAAGACGAGACTCGTGTCAAAGTAGGTGTCTTCGTTGCAGACAACACTACAATTTCGATTGGCCCTTTCAATGATAGCCAGCTGCTATTGGCATGGACGGGCGGCCCACTCACGGGAGGAGGAACCATGAGGTTAGGACGCACCTCGACGATTTGCTTTCTTTCTATTTCGGCTGCCTACGCGGCGGCTTTCGCGGCCTGCGGCGGGGAGACCGGCGGTGACAGCAGTGGCACTCGGACGACGAGCACCACCAACACCACCAACACCACCAACGCCACGACGAGCACCACGATCGTCATCACGGGCGCGGGCGGAGCAGGTGGAGGAACGACGACCGGCGGCACCGGCGGCAACGGTGGCGGCGTCGTCATCGACGGTGATGCGGCTTGCGTAGCCGAGCCGCGGGCGGGCGAGCAGATTCCCCTCGACCTGTTTTTCATGGTCGACAAGTCCGGCTCCATGGGGTGCCCCGTCGGCCAACCGGGCATGAACTGCACCACACCGCCGAATCCGCCGCCCGCCGTCAACCGGTGGACGTCCATCAAGGAGGCGCTCGTCTCTTTCGCCAACTCGCCCGCCAGCAACGGGCTCGGCGCCGGAATGGGCTTCTTCCCGCAGTACAGCAACCCCAACGGCACGGGCATGTTGCGCTGCAATCCTCAGGACTACAGCACGCCCGCCGCCCCTATCGCGGCTCTTCCGGGCGCCGCCCCCGCGCTGCAAGCAGCGCTCGATGCGCAGACGTCCAATGGCAACACGCCTACGGTGCCTGCGTTGAGCGGGGCCATCCAATATTCCACCAGCTATGCGCAGACACACCCCGGCCGCACGGTGGGCGTTGTCTTTGCGACGGACGGCGCGCCAACGGAGTGCACGCAGAACGACAACACTGTCCCCGGCGCCGTCCGTGTGGCGCAAGCCGCGGCCATGGGCACCCCACCCATCCGCACCTACGTGCTCGGCGTCGGACCGAACCTCGCCAACCTCAATCAGATCGCGGTCGCGGGCGGCACACAGAAGGCGTACCTCGTCGAAGGCGGTGGCTCGACCGAGCTCATCACGGCCCTCAACGAGATCCGCAAGAGCGCCCTGACCTGCGACTATCAGATTCCGATCATTCCCGGTAAGCCGCTCGACCTCGACCTCGTCAACATCAAGGTACGCGTCGGTCCCCCTCCATCGAGCGAGCAGCAAATTTACCGAGTCGACGGCGCGGCGCAATGCGGCCCCCAGGGCGGCTGGTACTTCGACAACCCCAGCGCCCCGACCCGCATCCAGCTCTGCCCCACCACGTGCGATCCCTTGCTCAAGACGACGGGCAGCGGGCTCACCGTTCTCATCGGCTGCAGGGTCGTCGTCAAGCCGCCCAACTGAGCGAACCGCGCGTCGACTAGCCGCTCGTGCCCTGGCGTTGCGGCACGAGCAGGGGGGGGCGACGCGCGCTACGCAGCCGACGTTTTGCGCAGCGCGCCCCAGGCCGTGCTTCGATTGCGCCCCGCTCGTTTGGACGCGTAGAGCGCGGCGTCAGCCGCCTTGAAGAGCGCTTCCCAGTCGCGCCCCGCTTCGGGAAACGTCGCCACTCCGACGGAGCAAGTCACTTTGAGTGGACCGCCCTGGGCCGCGAAGACCTTGTCTTCGACTTCCTTGCGTACCCGCTCCGCGAGCAGCATCGCGCCCTTGGCGTCGGTCTCCTCGCAGATGACCACGAACTCTTCCCCACCAAACCGCGCCACGGCGTCGGTGGTCCGCTTGGCGCGACGCAAAATCTCGCCGAGACCGCGGATGACGAGATCGCCGACGTCGTGACCATGGACGTCATTCACCTTTTTGAAAAAATCGATATCGACGACGAGCACGGACAGGTGTCGGCTGAATCGAACTGCGGAGGCGACCTTGTCCGAGGCAACGTCGAGCATGGCGCGTTTGTTCAAGAGACCCGTCAGCCCGTCGGTCGTGGCCAGCTCTTCGAGCGTCTTCACCATGCGCGCGTTGGCGAGCGACACCGCCATGTGACGCGCCAAGACCTCGAGGGTGGGGCGCACCGCGTCACCGAAAGCCGATTTTCGTTTGGCTCCTAGGACCAGCGTACCGAGCGCGCGCTCGTGCACGAGGAGAGGAAGAACGAGGATCGATGGCATGGCCGGTACATGGAGCTTTTTGGCAAAAAGCACTTGGTGTGCCGGGTCGAACTCGCCCTTGTAAGGCAGCGCGTGGCGATTCTGGACGACCATCGAGCAGAGGCTCGCGTTGTGGGGAAAGTGCGCGCCGAGCAGCGCGTCGCAACCTTCTCCGCTTACCGCCCTTACCTCGTGCGCCTTGGCGACGGCGTCGAAAAGGGTGACCGCGGCGAAGTCGAAAAGCGCCACTTCGCGGGCGCTCTTCACGCCGGCTTCCAGCACCTCGACTTCGGTGAGCGCCGCGCCGAGTGCTTCCGCGGCGCGATAGAGCTTGCCTTGCTCGACCTTGGCCCGTTCGAGCTGCACGAACACCCGCTCGTTCTGAATGGCGCGCGCGATGTACCGCGCGGCGAATACGAGCGTCTGCTCGTCGACCGCCGTGAAGGGCCGATCATCGATGCGATCGACGAGGAGCACGCCGCGCGGCTGCTCGTTTTCCATGACGGGCACGCCGCACACCGTGCGCACCGGGCAAGGGCCGTTGTAATAGGGAAGTTTGTACCTGGGCTTGAGACCCTCGAGCACGACGCTCGCCCGCCGCACCAGGACGGCTCCGATGACGCCATCGCCGGAGAGGAAGGGCCCTTCGGCGACGTCATCGGCGGCGGAAGAAAGCTCGCTGATGCGAGCGTGGGTGCCCTTCTCGTTTTGCCAAACGAGAAGGGCGGTGTGAAGGCGGAGTGATTGGCGCAGCAGATCGAGGGCGAAGAGGACCGCCTGATGGATCTCCTCGACGCTCGACCGCGCGAGCCGCTCGTCTTCACCGGAACGCGCTGGCAGTCGTGGCGAAGGACCGTCGATCGATCCGAGTAGTCGATACGAGCGGGCGGCATCGCGCATCCGCGTCAGCTCTCCTTCGAGCCGTGCCCGCGCGCGAAGACGGATGCGCGCAACTTCGGCGCGCAGAAAAACGAGATTGAGCACCGCGAACGTCGCCAGGAACGCGGCGTGGATGAGAAGCGGGGCAAGCGCGCGCTCCGCCAGCGCGGCGTAGCGAATGGAGCCCTCCACGAACAAGAGCATCGCCAAGACGAGAGCGGCCGGAACGGGCCGCGCGAACGTCGAGACCACGGCGACGAAGACATAGATGATGGGGTAGAGCGGTCCGGCCACACCGCCGGCGCGAGCGAGCGTCCCGTAGGTCGCGACGACGCCCAGCGCCCCTAGCTCGAAATCGCTCCACGCGTCGGCTTCCTTGGCGCGAAAGCGGCGTACGCCGCAAAGGAGCAGAACGCCTGCCCAGACGAGACCTCCCGCGAGCCACAGCGGCGCGCCGAGTGGTGCCGCGGCGTGGGAGACAAGGAGGCCCGCGAGGACCAACGAAACGGCGACCGCGAGACCTCGTCGCGCGATTCGCCGCAGGGCGACGCTGGCACGAACGAGCGCTTCCATGGTGGGTACGTCGGGCGTACCAAAGAAGCCACTTTCGGCCCAGTTTTCGCGAATTCCGGACGCCGTGCGCTCGCGCGCACCAAGTCCTACCCCGACCTACGCCACGCCGTCACCGTGGCCATCGCCAACGGCGCCCGAAGCCTCTTGATAATGACAATCAAGAGCGCTATGAACCTGATGCAGCTCACGCTCATGTTGGTCCCGGCCTTCCTTCTCTCGCGGATCACCCGCTCGCAGCCCGCGCTTCTCGGCGGCGTGCTGCTTTTCGCGCTCGCCTTCGGAGGCTGCACATCGCGATCCGCAGCGGACCCACCGCGCTCGCCTGAAGCGGGCGACGGACAGCGGGCGCTGACCAGTGCCAGCATCGAGACAGTTCACCGCCGAAAATGCGGCAATTGCCACACGCGCGTCGAACCGGGATCGCTCCCACGCGCCACGATCGAGGCGGCGATGACCCGTCACCGGCGCCGCGCCAAGCTGACCGACGGCCAATGGGCCGAGCTCATCGAGTTTCTGTCCCGCAGCGGGCCGGCCGAGACGCGGCACACGGCCAGCTTGCCGTAGACGGAGCGTCTCGTTGCACGGACGCGGCAGCTCGTCGCGATCGCGGGCGCGCTGGGGATGAGACGGTTCGGCCAACTGTCGAGCAGCGAACGTTCGATGGCCACCGGGTGGGGAAACGTCGTTTTGCCGGTCGGCGTACGAGAGTTTGAAATTTCTCCGCCGCGTCGCACGAATAGGGAGGGTGCTCGGGCCGAAGGGTCCGAAAGGCCAATCACCCAGTAATTAAGGAGTCTCCCATGTTCTCCTCCGCACGAAGAGTCTCGCTTCACTCCGAACCCCGCCTTTACACGCCTCCTTCCCCGCCTACCGCCGCCCGACGCCGCGCCCTCGGCGCGCTGCGCGCTGTCCTCATGATGGCGGTCACGTTCCTTTCGGTCTTTACCGCAGGGCGTATCTTCTTCGCCGGCGCCCCGCTCGGTGGTGCGCGCGACCTGTTCACCCTGTACGGTGCGACGGCCGCTCTTGCGCTCGGACTGGCCGCCCTCGTCGAGCTGCGGGGATCCGACGGCGAATCGAAAGACGGGAGCAATAGGAGCGATCAAGGGAACGCCACGACCGGCGTCTCGGGGGTCTTCCGCCGCACGCGCGACGAAGGATTCCGATATCTCTCGAAGGCGATGCGACTGGCGCAGGCCGGGTGAAATTTTGGAAGCGTCGCACGCGAATTGGGGTGGACAATCGTCGGGACGAGCATGCCCTCCCCCACCGGGTCCGATAGCGCCACCTCAGCCGATGAGGTGGTGCCGCTCATGGGAGCGGTGCGCGCTGTCGCGGCAGCCGTCCTTCGACTTCGACAAGAAGATCCGGACGTGCAGGACTGTACGAGCGAGACGATGCGTCGGGCCATGGAGGGCAGAAGCCGGCTGCGCGCTGGCGAGCAAATGCGCCCCTGGGTGCTCGGCATCGCCCGCCATGTTGCGCTCGATATGTTGCGCGCGCAAAAACGCCACGGGCTCGTCTCCGACGTCATGTTTACGAGTGAGGGCGACGAGGGCGTCTCGCGAACCGAGACCATCCCCGACCCCTCGGCTGGCCCCGAGGAGCTCTTGGCGCAGGCCCGCCGGCGCGATCGGATACAGAGCGCCATGAGCGCGCTCCCCGAACCGATGGCGATAGCGCTCATGAAATTTCACCTGGATGGTCGGAGCTATCAAGAGATCGCCGAGGAGCTGAAGGTTCCTCTCGGTACGGTGGCCACCTGGGTGACGCGAGGGCGCAAAACGCTCGCCGAACGGCTCGGGCAAAAGGAGAAGCTTACATGAAGGCGCCGGAGCAACTTCCGAGAGAGCTCGTGTGGACGGGCGACGGGCACCTCAGCGAGGTCGCGATGACGGCCATCGCCGATGGGGAAGAAGCGATCGTACCGCACGACGCGTTCGGGCATCTCGGGGTTTGCGACGCGTGCGCCGCCGGTGTGGAAGGCGCGGCAACGCTCTCGGCATCGGTCAGTCGAGCGCTGAGCGGTCCCATCGCCGTGGAAGAGGCTCGCGCGCTCGAAGCGCGGCGTGCCTTTCCGGTATGGGCCGCAGTGTTGGCCCTCGCGGTGGCCGCGGCGGCAACGGTTCCCAATCTCGTTTCTCTGCACACATGGATGGGTCGGATGTGGTTTGCCTTGCGCGAAGGGACTCCGCTTTTGACGCGGCACGCCGTTTCGTTCCTGCCCCGAGCTTGGAGCTGGCTGCCCGTCATGAGTCTTACGGCCGCGATGCTCTTTTTGCTCGTGGGCCTTTCGGTGGCGCGTCTCGCGCCGCGCGCGACGCGAGAGATGAGGATTGAATGAAAAAGAGGGTCTTGATGCAACGCTGGCTGCTTCTCTTGGCCATTCTGCAGATGGCGGGATCGGCATTCGGCGCCGTGAAGCGCCAAGGAACGTGGCCGGAAGAGGACAAGGCGATCACCCTCGACCTCAGCTCGGTTTCGCGAGCGGAGGCAGTGCGCAAAGTGGCGGATGCCGCGGGATGGAACATCGTCTTCAAGGGGTTGCCCGAAGACCGCATCGACGTGCACGTGAAGAACCAACCCGCTGCGCGCGTGCTCGACCTCGTCCTCTCCGACGCCGCTTACGTCGCGCGGCGCGAGGGGACATCATTCAAATTCAGCACGACGACGGCACTGCGGAGGACAACCGGGCCGCCCCCTCGCCGCCGCCCGTGGTGACGCCCCCGCCCGCGGCGACGCCCCCATCTGCATCGGCCGCCCCCTCTTCCCGACATGGCAAGAAGCACAAGCAGCGTGACGATTCGAACAGCGATCGCACCGTCTTCGGCGGCAGCGTACGCGTCGAGGCGCACGAAGTCGTGGACGATGTCGCGGTTTTCGGCGGCTCGGTCGAAATGTTGGGCAAAGCGACAGGCGACGTCACCGTGTTCGGGGGCAGCGTGCACGTCCACCCCGGCGCTCATGTCGAAGGCGACCTAGCGGTGATCGGCGGCGAGGCGAACGTCGACGACGATGCCACCATCGACGGCGATGTCGTGGCGCTGGGGGGCGAGCTCCATCGCGGCAGCCGAGCAAAGATCGGCGGCGAGGTCAAGATGCTCGGCGAAGAGGTCGTCGACGAAGATCACCCGGCCCGCAGCACCTGGGATCCCGGCCGGCTATTCAGGTTTCGAACCATCGGCGCACAGATAACGAAGACGGCATTCTTGTTTTTGCTGGGCGCGGTGGTGATCGCCATGGCTACGCGGCGGATGCAGCTCTTGCAGAGCGAGATCGCGCTCCGACCCATGCGCAGCATGGCGCTCGGTATCGCGAGCGTGGTGGTGGGGCTCGTATTGGTCGTGCTCCTGTGCATCACGGTGGTCGGCATCCCGGTCGCGATCGTCGCGCTCTTGGCTGGTATTTTCGCGGCCTACGCGGGAATTTGCGCGGTACTGTCGGCCATGGGAAGCGCGCTCGTCGCGCATCGCAGTGAAAACCCCTACGTGCATCTGGCGGTCGGCTGTGCGGTGTTCTTGATCGCGGGGTTCATCCCTTACTTCGGGACTTTCATCACGGGATTGATTGTGTTCGCCGGGCTCGGCGCGTTCGCCGCCACCCGGGCGGCGGGGTTCATCCCAGTGAACAGGTAGCGCCCGGGCAAGCCCTGGGTATTTCGCGCCCTGCTCGAGGGGGCTCGGATCCCCGGGTTATTACTCCGCCGCCCCGGGGCCTTGTAAGCTTCGAAGGGCGAGACGCGATGACGCCGAGGGCCATGGGCATCAGGTTGCAGATCGTGCTCGCGTTGGGCGGGCTCCTGGTGCTTGCGTTCGTTCCGCTTTTCCTCGCCGTGGCGGCTCTTACGCGCGCCACCGTGAGGGCCGAGCGGGAAGCGAGCGCGCGGTCGATTGGGCGCGCCGTCGCAGCGCTGGTCGAAGAAGCACGCCGTAACCGCGGCGACACCGAGCTCCGCGCGCTGCTCGACAGCGAAATCGGCGCCGGTGGCGTGGCGGCGCTCGGCGTGTACGACGAGAAAGGAGCGGCGGTGTTCCGCGTGGGTGATCCCGATACCGCGAGTGCACTCCCCCCCGTCATGCCAGCCGGAGTCGAACACGTGCGGCAAGTCGCGACGCCCCGGGGGCCGGCCCTCGAGGTCGCTATTCCCGGTGCGAGCGGCGTTGTCGCGGCCGTGGTGCGGACCGACGTCGATGCGGGCGGAGGGACGCCGCTCTTCGGCTTGCTCGGCCTCTATACGGGCCTCTTCGCGCTGGCGCTGCTGACCTTCGCCTACATCGCGCTAACGAGGCTCATCGTGCGACCGCTCGACGCGATCTCGGCGACCGCGCGGCGCGTGGCCGCGGGCGGTCGCGCCTTCGAGCCGCCAGCGACGGGCCCCGCCGAGCTCCGCAGTTTGGCTGAAAGTCTTTCGGAAATGACGGCGAATCTTCGCGCCGACGAGCACCGTATGCGCGCCCAGATCGAGGAGCTCGAGCGCAGCGCAGAGAAGCTTCGCGAAGCGCAGGATCGCCTGATTCGCACCGAGCGGCTGGCGTCGGTGGGACGGCTTTCGGCAGGGTTGGCCCACGAGATCGGCAACCCCATCGCCGCCCTCTTGGGCCTCGAGGACCTACTCCTGCAGGGCGGGCTCACGGCCGACGAAGAGCAGGATTTTTTGAAGCGCATCAAGAGCGAAACCGAACGTATCCACCGTGTGCTGCGCGATCTCCTCGACTTCGCGCGCCCCGCTGCCGCGGCGCATCGCGACGATGACAAGCCGGGCGATGTCGCGGAAGCCATTGCGGACGTCGTTGCCCTCGTCCGACCGCAGCGAAGTTTTCGACAAGTCGATCTTCGCCTCGACGCGGAGCCGCATCTCCCGCAGGTCACGCTGGGAAATGAGCGGCTCATGCAGGTTCTTTTGAACCTGCTGCTCAACGCGGCCGACGCCGTCGATGCAAAGGGCGTCGTCACGGTCGCCGCGCACCGCAGCGGTACGGGCGTGCGCCTCACCGTCGAGGACAATGGCCCCGGAATCGACCCCGCCGTCCGTGCGCGCCTTTTCGAGCCTTTTGTAACGACCAAGGAAGTCGGCAAGGGGACGGGCCTCGGCCTTGCCGTCTGCCGCGGCCTCGTTGAATCCGCGCGCGGAACAATCCAGCTCGACGAATCTTACGAGGGGGGTGCTCGCTTCCTCATCGAGCTCCCCTCACATTCGGCGCGCGAGGCGGTGGCCGCGGGCCGGCAAGCGAGATGACGCTTGCGGCCCAGCGACGACGACCGGCGGCGGTACTATTGCGTCAACGAACGACGCGAACGTTTTCGGCTTGCAAGCCCTTGGGCCCCCTCTTCACGTCGAACTCCACCATTTGACCTTCGGTCAAACTGCGAAAGCCGTCCGCTACGATTGCGGAGTGATGGCAAAACACGTCTTCGCCGCCCTCCTGCTTGATGAAACCAAAACCCTTCGAATCGTTGAACCACTTGACGGTACCAGTAGCCATTTCACTCATCCTAACGAGCCAAACAAGTGCGCCGCTCGAGCATACCCGTGCGAACATGCACGGCAGGGCCCCCCCTTTACCCCACCCTCGCGCAGAAGTCTCTCGTAATTCGATCTCACCTCGCGACGTCGGTCACGGGTGAATTCCGCCCGAGAAAAGTAACTGCTTGGTGATGTTGTAGGGCAGGGTGCTGCCGGGGGGCGGCGCCGCGTTGTTTACCCAGTAAACGTCGAAATAAACGATCGTGGCCCGCTGCTTCCAAGATCGAAACTTGTCGAGGCGCGCGATGTAGTCGCGAAAGTGCGGGTGTAGATGTCGGTTGCCATCGAAACGCATACGTAGATCCCAGTCGCACCACTGCTGATCGTCGAACCACGGTCCGTGCAAGGCCGGCTCGAAATCGGGAGGGCGCTGCTTACGGGGATCGATATGCGTCCCATCAGAAAGCACGGCATCGATGGTGATCGTTCCGTCCTCTTTGGGAGCGTCGGGCGAGAACATGCTCCAGCCCTGCGGCACGCGTAGGTATTCGACGAGCTGCCGCTGAAGCTCGGGGCGGCGCTTCACGCGATAGCGATCGGGAATGGCCCAGTTATCGACGGCGATCTGCGTCACTACGGTCAGTAAAAAACCAGCGGCGAGGATCTCGCCCATCGCGCGCAGCACGCGTTGCTTGAACTGCGTCGCGGGCGTTTCTACGTAAGCCTCGTCGAGCGCGCCTCGATGGGGATCGGGTGTGCGGAGGAGGCGATCGACCCATTGGCTTAGCGGCGGAGTACGCAAGAGCCACGCGTAGAGCGCACTGAGCGGAAGCAGAGCCACGACAGCGGCGGCACCTTCCGACCCCGTCAGTCGTGTGACCCCCGGGCGCTCTTCCGCGCCCGTAGCGCTTGCCGCCGAGCGTCGCCACACCTCGAAGGGCTCTCGCTGCTCGGGCATATCAGCTGCCAAAGCAATGTTGTCGGCATCGCGGACGTCGGCGAACTCGAGTGCACGTCGGGCGTCGAGTCGCGCCACCACGCGCGCCAATCGATGATGGATGGCGCTCGCCGCATCGTAGGCAACGAGGAGGCGGCGCTTGCTCGAGAAAACGCGGGCAATGAAAGCCCAATCGTCGGGACCGAGAAGGAGCAGCGCGAACGCCATCATCGAATAGGAGAAAGGGCCGAGCGTCATGAAAAGCGATATCGCCGCGTGCAGCATGAACACGCTGAGCATGGCGATACGACGTGGCCACTTGGGCGAGATGGGGATGAGCAGCCAAACCGGCAGGCCCATTTCGAGCACGAGCGTCGCCCATGTGGCAACGGGGCTCACCCAACTCGGTTCGTGCATGCGGAGCCAGGCCGCCCAGATGGTGGCGATTCGATTTTGCCAGAGGACCCAATGAAAGGCCGACCCGTCGTGCCAAGTGACGCCGTGCTTGTGGGCAAAATTGAAGAAGTAAATGCAGGCGAAGTTGACGACCATCCCGAAGAAGGCGAGCCGCGCGAAATTCGGGGGGCTCACGACCATCGCCGCGCGATCATTGAGCTCGGCGGGGGACGTCTCCACGCGAGCTCGCAACGAGCGACGCAGGTGGTCGAGCGAGAAGCGCGCCCCGAGCGGCAGCAACGCCGTCCAGATGGCGACGACGTTGGTGACGACGATACCGCCGTTTTGCAGGTGCAGGTTGCGGTTATCGAGCGAAAGCAGGCAAATGACGACGAGGATCTGAAAGAGCTTGGTGCGGTAACCGAGAACGTAGAAAACGTAGACGATGAAAATGAGGAAGAACGCGATTTGGACTTCCGCCGGCGTCGAAAAGGCGAGCATCAGCGACCACAACTTGTCGCCGGCGGGCGCGAAGAGGGCGTAGTGATTCGGCATCACCCCTTCGTTGGTGTAAAACGCGAGCCCGTCGGGGCCTTGGGTACGATCGTAAAGATTGACGATGAGGTGCAGCCCGAAACAGATCCGAAACCATCCGAGCGAACGCGCGTCGACCGTCAGGTATCGGCTCACGAAAAAGTCGATCGCCCGGCGCCACCGCGCATTCATGGGCGTGCCGTGAGCCTGCGACGCGTGACCTGGTTGGACGGCGAGGTGGCGACCGGGGAGCCCTCGGGCGGCGCGATGGGGACTTCGACCCACGAAACGGTGTAAGCAGTGGGCCGGTCGGTGGGAGGCTTCTCATCGCCGACGCGGGTCACGTAGTCGCGCAGACCATCGAGGTAGATGACGTTGCTCGGCTGACTGATGCTCGTGAAATACGCGCACATGAGCGGCGAAGGGCGATCCGACGCTTCGGCTTTTGGCTCGGGCTCCGGCGTTTCGCGCGGCGGACCGCCGGTGAGCGGATCGAATCTGAGGCCGCGACCGTTCCAGGCGTCGACGACCATGACCCCCAGATCCTTCGGCGGATCCGGCGCGAAGAGCCCCCATTTCTGGAAGATCCGCGGATACGAAAGGGCGGCGTGGACGGGCTCCGCGAGGTTGGGCGCCTTGGCCTCGGGGAGTGTCCCCTGCCACAGGGCTGCGCCGCACAAACAGATGAATCCCGCCGCGGCCGTCTCGCGAGTGACGACAAGCGCGCGCAATAGAGGCCAGGGGGACGCGCGACGCAAAGGAGCCGCCGAGTGCGCGCGCGGAACCCCGCATGACGCGAACCCGAGCCAGACGGAAATGGCGGCGCGGTTGCGGGCGACCACGTCGTAACCGGCGTCGGCCAACTGCGCGATGCCGGGCATCCGCAGAACGACGCTCTTCAGACCACCAAGCGGCAGGGAAGCGAGGATCGCCGCCAGTGCGCGCGATTTCGTGAAAGTGCGGCCTGCCTTCTCGTCGCGGACGACCACCGTTTCCGCCGCGGCGGCCTTCACCTCCGCGGGCGCGTCCTCCGACGTATTGGCGAGAAAAGTGAGCAGCCGGAGGGCGTCGAAACGGACGAGCCAACGGCAGATCATGAGGCAAACACCGCAATGGGCGTCGAAGTAGACGACGAGCTCGCGCTTGCGCCGCGCGTACCAGGCTTTGATCGCCGTCCAATCGCGCGTCGAGAGCAGGATGGGCGCGGCGCCGAGGACGGCGAGATCGTAGGGCCCCACCCGGAAGAGCACGCACGAAGTCAGATGGAACAGGACCAGCAACACCACGCTCGCGCGGCGCACCCACGTGAAGGGCACGAGCACCAAAAGTCCAATCGCGATCTCCGCGATGCGGTAGCCGCCGGTGAGCTGCCGCATCGTCTCGAGCGATACGCTCTTTCCGAGCCACGCGCCGGCAGCGCTCGCCCAGAGGTTGTGATGCAGCGCATAGTAAAGCGCCGTGCCGTCGCTCCAGGTGGGCCCCGACTGGCGAATCGCGGCCGCGACGTGCATGGACGAGAGCTGCAAAACGACCCCGAGGACGGCGACCGAATAGAACGTCGAGGGCCGGACGGGGCGGTCGTTCAGCTCTTCAGGTGACGTCTCGCGCCGGTCGGAAAGCGATTTTCGCAAGCTATCGACGGAAAACCGCGCGCCGAGCGGCAAGAAAAACGACCATGCCAACCAGAGGTGAAGCACGGCGTCGGACGGGAGCTCGGCGAGAAGATTGCGAGCATGCAGGCTCGTCACGCACACGAACGACAGAACATGGAAGATCCGTGTCCGATACCCCGCCGTGAACAGCAAATAGACGACGAGCGTGAGAAGGAAAACCACGGTGACGTCACGGGTCGAGGAGACGGCGAAGTAGAAGGAGAACTGGTAGGGGGCGAGCGGTCGAAAGAGCGCATAGTGGTTGGTGAGCACGCCGTCGTTCGAATAGAGCGCGTCGACGTGGGCGATTCGCGGCAGCAGATCGCCGATGAGAAGCAAGCCGAGGACGATCCGCATCACGCCTACGCTGCGCAGGTCAGCGGACGCGAAGAGGCGGACGAGTGGGTTGGGCAGGAGCCTTCTCTTGCCTTCTTCCGACGGGGGCGCAGTCACGAGCGCGATTCGTACCCCAGCCGGCGCAGGGGGGGCAAGCGCACCCGTTTCGGGGCTCGTCCGGGCGGCACCTTTTGCCTGGCACCCGGGTCCCCGGACGCTCGGCCCTGGCCGAGCGGGAGGGCTTGCCCACAGGCCCCGTTCTTGAGAGAAGTGGTCACCATGAAAGCCATTCTGCTGGCAGCTGGCTATGCCACGCGGCTCGAGCCGCTCACGAAAACGGTCGCCAAACCCTTGCTCCTCCTCGCGGGGCGGCCGATCGTCGATTACATCTACGACCGCATCGCCGAGGTCCCGAGCGTTGATGCGGTGCACCTCGTGACCAACCAGAAGTTTGCCGGCGCCTTCGAAGCGTGGGCCAAAAACCACCGCGGGCGGGTGCCGATCCAGGTCCATAGCGACGGCACCACCAGCAACGCCGATCGCCTGGGCGCCATCGGGGACCTCAAGTTCACCGTCGCCAAAGCCAAGCTCGGGGGCGAGGATTTGCTGGTCACGGCCGGTGACAACCTCTTCGACTACAGCCTCGCCGCCTACGTCGATGACTGGCGGGGCAGAGGAGAAGTGAGCGCGCTCGCCATTTACGAGTGTCCCGACCGCGAGCTCGTCAAGCAGTACAGCATCGTCGAGCTCGACGCGCAGGGGCGCCTCACGTCATTCATCGAAAAACCGCAGAATCCGAGCACGAACCTCGTCGGCACAGCGACGTACATCTACCATCGCCAGCACGTCCCGCTGCTCGAGACGTACCTCGCCGAAGGCAACTCACCGGACCAACCGGGCAACTTCGTCGCCTGGCTGCACAAACGCGTACCCGTTTTTGGGTACCGCTTCTCCGGCGGATGGTTCGATATCGGCAACAAGCAGGAACTGCTCAATGCCGACAATCTGATGCGCGATCGCGGCGGTATGCCGCGGCGGCAAGAATACAGTCTTTAGGTCTCCCCTTCGGGAGCTCCGCCGGTTCGCGCCACGTCCTCGGGCTTGATCCGATCGGGGTTCATTCCGCGCGCGCGTTTGGCCATGCTGGGCAGAAGCTCGTCCATGGGGGGAACGGACCCTTTCATGAAACGAAGCGGATTGATCCGCGCCACGACGAAGGTGCGAAGGTAAGGGCTTTTGAAGCCCTTGGCTTTGAGCTTCTCCATCGCCTCGCCGACGGCGTCGTCGAGCTCGAGAACGAGATCGGCCCGCCGCTCGCGTTCGGGAATGCCCGCGAGGACCTTGACCCCTTGCCATGAGTCGACCTTGCGCAGCACCGGGTAGTACGCCCCGCCCGAGACGCGCGGTCGCTTCTGGTAGGCAAATCCGAGGGTGATGAGTGCTGGCTCCTCGAATTCCAGGGCGTAGCTGTCTTCCTTGTCGCCACCGAGCCGCGCCAGCTCCCGGTACAAGCGCACGACTTCGATCGCCTTCTCGCGCAGGTTGTAGGCCTTCTCGATGTTGAGGGCGAGGATCTGGTAGGCCACGGTCTTTTCGGGCACGAGGAGCGCGATGGCCGTCTTGGCGCCGAGCTCTTTCAGCGCCGTCAGGCGGTGATTGCCGTTGGGCGTCAGGTACCGCGGCTTCTCCTCGTCGCGCACGACGATGAGGGGATCCAAAAACCGCTTGGTCTTGTCCATGGCCACGGTGAGGCGGCGCACATGAGCGTCGGAGACCTCCCGCTGGTACGGCGTCGGCTCGATCTTGTCGACTGGGAGCGCCACGAAGCAAAGAGCGTTGCCACCGAGAGGCTCGCGGTAGAACGCGAGCACCGTTCCGCCGTCCTTCTCGACCTGCGCCCCGAGCTCGGCGAGCTCGGGGCTCGGCGTATCGATGGCGATTTCGCTGGGGACGAGCTCTGTCGGCGTGAGCTTTACGCCGCGTCGTTTGCGCGTCCCTTTGGCTTTTTCGGCTTTGGGTTTACCCACCGGACATTGCTAACACCGCCGAGGACAGATTCACATCCGCTTGGCGCCGCCCCGTATCGGTCCTTCGAACGGTGGCACGAGCGAGTTTCAGCCTGCAGGGGCGGCAAACCGACGCGAGCTAAGGTGATGCCGGGCGCCGACCGCGGGCTACGGGTGCCCGAGGCACGCCGAGCGCGCGCAAGGTGCGGCAAACGGCATCGTCGCGACACGGCCCCACGCGGCCGTGGTGCGACGGCCAGGGGACCTCGAAGGCGCGCTGCGGGTCACGCACGTCGGGGCCACGCCACGTGGGGAGCGCGTGGGCAATTTTGGCTTCGCGTTCCGTGACGAGCTGCGGCCCCAGGTAAATGCCAGGGAGGAGGCCGACCCGCTGCACGGGTGCGCCATCCGGCAGCGCGAAGATCAAGGTGGTGAGCCGTAGAACGCCGACATGGACTTCGTCATCGAGGTACTCCTGCGCACACCCCTTGCCGTACGTCCGCGAACCCGCGATCACCCCGCGCCGGTAGGCGCCAAGGGCACCGGCAATCATTTCCGCAGCGCTGGCGCTCTCACCGTCGACGAGCGCTGCCACCGGGCCCGTCCAACGATCAGACTCGGGCGGCTCGGGGGCGCGCTCGGTTTCGATCACGCCGTCGCGTCGCTTCATGGGAAAGAGCCGAACGCCGGGCAGAAATAAGCCGAGCGCTTCGTTGGCCCCGTCGGTGGAACCCCCGCCGTTACCGCGCAAATCGAGGATGACACCTGCGGGACTGTGCTCGGCGCGGGCATGCGTCATCGTGTTGGCCAGAAGCTCGCCGAGGTCGTCGGGCACATCGCCGATCGCGACCACCAGCGCTTCACCGTCGCCGTAGCGGACCCAGTCGGTGGAAAGCAGGCCTCCTTCGCCGTGACCGTGATCGGGTTCGGGCGGCGCTGCGACGTCGAGGGCGCGCAGCGTGCTTTCTCCTTCGCGCAGCACGATCACCCGGCGAAGCTCGTCCGAGTCGAGGGAATCGAAAACGCCGAGCTGGTCGATCTGCTCGACGGACAGGCCCACCGTCGGAACACCCGCCACCTCGAGCACCAGATCGCCAGCCTCGATCGGCGGCGCCGCGCCGCTCTCGACTTTCAAGCCGAGCGCCGTGCGAAACCGCCGGTCCCAAAGCCGCGGCGGGGGCTCCGCCTCGAGGTCGACCTCGTAGAGCGAGGTTTCTTCGTCGAGCGGCGCCCAGCTGCCGTGAGGATCCATGAGCGGCACGTAGGCCCGCACCGCGGCGGCGAGGATCGCTTGGCTCCATGCCGCCGGCGGCAGCGGCGGCAGAAAGCGCTCTTTGGCAGCGTGCACGAACGGCGAAAGCTGCGCGCCGAACGAGCGCCCGACGACCCCGACGGCGCGACCGAGCGAAGATGCGAGCTCGCGACCCGGACGGGCGACACCGCGGTCCTCGAAGGCTGGTTCGACGGCGGTGTGGAAGGCAGCGCCCGGGTCGATCGCCTCAGCGTGCTGCACGGCGTCGTCGAAAACATTCGCGAGCCCCGCCATCCAGCCAGCCATGATGCTTCCCGCTTCTTCAGCGATCGGGCATTCCCCTTTTTCCGGGTCGAGCTCGAGCTCGCGCACGAACTCGCGCGCGTGCTTGCGCAAAAAACCGGAGAGGGGCGCGTCGGGGGACGCCGACCAGAACCCGTGCGGATCGAGCCAGTCGACGGTGGCGTCTGCGACTGCGCGCGGGTCGAGGCGTTCGGGATCGGCGGCCAAATGAAGGCGCGCCTGACCGATGACGCGCCGTACATCGCGGCAGGAGAGGCTAGCCGGTGTGCCGCTGGGAAGCTGAAGGCTTCGGCCCGCCAGTCGATCGGCGGCCTTTCCGGCGTCCGGCGTGGCGTTGTCGCTCGCCTTGACCGGCGCGGCAGCGTGCTCGGCCGGAACGCCGGGCGCGCGCGCCTTCACGCCCTGCCATACTGCGACGCAACAAAACCCGACGCCCGCGGCCAGTCCTGCGATGGTCGTCGAAGCGGGACGGCGCATGGGGGCTCTTGTCAGACTACCACTCGCAGCGCCGGATCTCACGACCAGTCGCGTCACGAGCGACGAGCCGGTCGGGCGCTCAGCTCAGCATGCCTCGGCGAGCCCCGATGTGGCAAGAAGACGGCCGCGCAGTTTGGCGATGGTCCGCTCTTCGAGCTGCCGCACGCGCTCTTTGCTGATGCCGAAGCGCTCGCCGAGCCGCTGCAACGTCACCGGACTGTCGCTCAGCCAACGTTCACGAAGGATGGTTCGCTCCCGCGCAGGCAGTTCCTTCAAAAACGATTCGATTTCGGCGCGCGTTTGCGTCGTCCTTTCGTCGGCCATGGCGCGGTCTTCCGGCGTCGCGTCGTTGGAGGCAATCCGGTCGAGCACGGTCGCACCCGCAGCCGTCGGGGCGTCGACGGATACGTCGCGTCCGGCGAGAAGCGGCATGAGCTGCTCGACCGCGGCCGGCGATAGTCCCGACATTTCCGCCAGTCGTGCGGGGTCCGTTTCGTGCGTCTTGCGGAAGGCGCGCAGGGCGCGGCGCTCCCCTTTGGTGGTGCCGAGGCGGACCATGCGGTAGCCGCGCACGACGTACTCGCGGATTTCGGCGCGCACCCAATACGCGGCATAGGTGACGAGCCGGCATTCTCGGTCGGGGTCGAAACGGAACGCCGCTTTCAGCAGGCCGAGGTTGCCCTGCTGCACGATGTCCTCGGGGGGCACGCCCCAGCACCGGTACTCCCGCGCGATGAGGAGCACGAAAGGAAGGCACGCCTGAATGAGCCGATCGCCGGCGCGGCGATCGCCGGCGCGGTAGCGTCGAGCGAGCTCGCGCTCCTCCTCGGCCGTGAGCTGATGATAACGCGAGATGGCTCGTCGATAAGCATCGAGCGAATTTATCGAAATCGCCCCAGAAACCGCGTTTTCGCTCATTGAGAACTCCTCGTCCGTAGCGGGCGGGCACGCGGCAAAACGCACGCGAGGCACGCTCGGTGCTCCGCACTTCTGACGCGCAATGCAGCCTTCGGGCCGTTTTTCGCGTCCAGAGTTCCATGACTTGCAAAGCCTGAGAAACGCATTCGCGCAAGCCGCGACGCGCCCGCGCGAGAGCTGCGCAAACGTTTCGCGATTCGCGCGGCAGCCTGTACCTTCCGGGTCGGATGCGAGCTCTCGCGATCTTGTCGGCAATCCTCCTCACCTGTAGCGCCTGCCGGCGCGCGCCGGCCGGGCACGGCGAAACCGACGCCCAACCCGCGGTGGGCGGCGAGGGAACGACGGGCGCGGCGCGGCTGCTCGATATCGAGAATCGCAGGGTCGTGGCCGGGATAACGGACCAAGACGTGTCCAATCCCGATCCGGCTGTCCGCCGGCTCGCGGCACGTGCCCTCGCTCGCCTCGGCAGTCCAACCGCGGTTCCCATGCTGCTGCAAGCACTCTCCGATGAAGACGGCGAGGTCGTCTCGTGGGCGGCTCACGGACTCAGCTACGTCTGTCGCCTCGACGCGGTGAACGTTTCCGATGTCGTTCGCGCGCTCGCGACGCGCGCGGTGACATTGCCCCCGCGCCTCTCCGGTCCGCTCGACACGACGTTCGCAATTGCCCGCGGGCTCGGGCGGTGCGCCTCCGAAGACGCCGAGCGAACACTCGTCGCGTGGCTGACAGGACCGCAGCCGCGTGCCGGCTATGCAGCGCTCGCGCTGGGTGACGTGGCTTCGCGGCGCAAATCCCTGGCGGACGTCACCCACGCCGCGCTCCTTTCTGCCGCCGCTCCGGCCGACGCGGCCGCCGGCGCCGTGGAAGCGTTGTATCCATTCGGACGGCTCGAGCAGATTCCCAAGGTTTTCAGCGACCGACTGCTGGCGGCGGCCAGCGCGACTCTTCGGCGACCTGGACCGCAGCGCATTTTTGCCATTCGCGCGCTCTCTCGCGTCGGCCAAGGGGCGGTGGCCGAGCTGGGCCGCGTGCTCACCCGCGGCGACACGTATTCCGCCGTGGAACGCGCCGAGGCGGCGCGAGGGCTGGCGCGCGTTTCCCTCGGCGATGACGCGCAGCGCGCGCTGTCGCAAGCGTTGCCAACGCTCGTTCCGGCGCGCGACGCGATCGCGCTGACGACGCTCGGCACGGAGGCTTTTGGTCCGCTGCTGGTCGCCCTAGAAGGGCTTCGAGCGCCGCTTCGGCCCCTCGGCGCGGAGCCTGCGCTTTACGAGCTCGCGCGGCTACCGCTGCCCAAAGAGGCGCCGGCAACGCTCACCCGACGCATCGTACGCCTTCGCTGCCGCGCGGCTAGCTTGCTCGTCAACGGCGTGGCGGAAGACCCGCTGCTCCTCCAATGTGATCCCGACCCCGAGGGCAGCATCGGCCGGCGTGCCCAGCTCGAGGTCATTGGACGGAGGCTTCTCGAGGGGCGCCGGCTCACCCTCTATCGCAAGCTCGTCGACTCGCCCCATGCGCGTGTGCGCGAAGCCGCGATCGAGCTCTTGGCGGGGCACCCGGAAGTCGAAGAGACGCCCATCATCCTCGGCCACGCGCTCGGCGCCAAGGAGGTTG
>Ga0193706_1000325_pt1 | contig 29289 bp, 22 predicted proteins | sample U3c1metaG_FD_160130 | JGI IMG/M metagenome (GOLD analysis project Ga0193706, IMG submission 160130) | Soil microbial communities from a riparian zone of the East river system, Colorado, United States - U3c1 | ecosystem: Environmental > Terrestrial > Soil > Riparian zone | place: USA: East River... | reverse complement strand
CCGCCGGGCACCTCCGGACGGCCTGTGTAGCCCTTGCGGGATCGGAACCGCAGCGAACTACCGTACTCGCATTGAAGCGGGGGCACGCGCGTTGGTCGTCCACGCACGGGCGCGGCATAGCTGTTCAAAGCGGTAGTGTTTCAAGCGGTAGTGTTTCGTCGTTGCGTTGGCACAAAGCGCCGCACTGACAAAAACCACTTATAAAGAGGGTCGAGAGATCCGGCGACCGCCCGAACCGCGTCCAAGCTCTCCCCCGCGTGCGACGCTCACAGGCCGTCCGGAGGTGGGCTGCGGCGGGCGGCGACCCCTGAGCCCGGCCGCGATCACCGAGCCAGCGCCATCCCGTTCCGTCGCGCGACCCCGCGAGTCTGCTCGCGACGCCCTGCGCAAAACACAAACGGCGCCCGTCCCCCCGTCGCGGCACGATGGCCGAGCGAAGCGGGTTCGCCGCCCGCCGCAGCCCACCTCCGGCGGCCGATCCGTCATCGTGCCATCAGGGCCATCCGCCGTTTCAGTGGTGCTCGGATTCCGCCGGGGCGACGACACCTTCGGGCACCGGAACGACGCCTGCATCGGGCACTTCCGGTACGGGAACCGGGACGTCGCGCATCGTGCCGCTGCGATCGACGGTCACCGCGCCGCCGTCGGGCGTCATGTACGCCCCCACGGCGGGGTCGTACTTGGGAATCGATGCCGTGATCGGCGTCTTTTGCCGGCCCACGATGCGCCCCTTCAGCACCTCGACCGGAATCGGTCGCTCGAGCTGAAAGGTGTAGCCGGTCTTGTCGAGCTTGACCTCGTACTCCTCACCATCTTGCTCGACGGTGCTCTTGTAACCGACGAACCTTTCACCGAGCCGCTTGTGCAGGCGATGGCGCAGCACGAACGACATGAGCCGCACGGCGATGTGGTTGTGCAGTCGATGGCACCCGTGCGAATGACGCTGCATGATGCTCATGTAGTCGACCGAGCCGTGGGTGCGGATCCCCTCGTCGCCTTGCAGCTCGACTTCCCCCTCGTCGTTCTCACGGAAGCGCGAGTGGTACGCAGCGACGAGCCCGTAGGCCGACGCGTAGCTCGGACCCGTCTCGTGCAGGTTGACGATGAAGCTATCCGGCTTTTTCGGATCGCGCGTGAGGAGCGTACGCGCCGTGGTTCCTGCCGGCGGGAGCCACACCGGCGCCGCGACGATCTGACGCCACACGCGCTCGCCCACCGGCGAATTCTTGTACTTCCACATCTCGACCCCGTCGACCATCTCGCTGCGCCACCCGCCAATCGTCGTGCCGAAGCGCGCGATGGGGATCTTCTCGCCTTGGTACTCGGTGGAGATGGTCAGCATCGGGCGCCGATGCGTCGGCTGGGCGCGCTCTCTTCCTTTGTCGTCGTAAGGAAACTCGTACCAAACGTCGCCACGATCGATGACGGCCGAGAGCTCCATGTTGGGGGAGTAGTACTCGGGCGTCGTCGGTCCTTCGAACGCCACCAGCTTTTCGCCGGGCACCTTGCCGAGCGATTCGAGCCACGCCAAGGTCGACTCCGGCGTGTCGAGCCCGAAGGCTTTGATGATTGCCTCGCGCAACTCTTTCTCGAGGTTGGGGACGGGGTGTTCTTTGCCGTCGGGACCTTTGTACATCCGCGGCTTGTCGGGTGCGGTCCAGGTGCCGCCATCTTCGAGGAAACCCGCCATGTGCATCGCCCGCTCGGTGAGTACGCGCAGCGCCGCCGTCCGCTCGCCCTCCATGGGCGGCTCCTTCAATGCTCCGACGGAGTCCTTGGTGACGAACCCCCAGCCGAAGACGCGGTGTTTCTTCTCGAACGCCGCGATCGCGTCGTTCGTCGACCAATCGAGACCACCCTCCAAGAACTGACCCTTCAAGAAGCCTTCGCATTGCAGGCGCGTCTGGGCCGCACGGATGAGGACCTGGGTCGGGCCCATCTTCTCGTATTGCCTGAGATTCGCCTTGTCGCCGGCGGAGAGCTTCGCCGTGTCGAGCTTGTCGGGCGTGTCGACGCCCTGCTTCTGCATGAGCTGCTTGAGGCGCCGATCGATGGCCACGAAGGTCGCCGAGTCGCGGCGCGCTTTGGGCATGTCGATGTAAGGAACGATGCGCTCGTAAGCCTTGAGCGGTTCGAGATCGATCTTCGAAATGCAATCCTGTCTCTGCGTTTCGCGGAAGCGATCGCGCACCAGGGTCAACGTCGGAAGAATGCCGAATACCTCGAGGTAGCGGTCCTTTTTGGCGCGCGCGCCGTGGATGTCGTGCGGAAACTCGCCGCGCGCAAGCGCCAGGTAGGTGGGGCGGTACGACTGCGGGGTTCGCTCGTCGCCGGGGGCCGACCGCTCGGTGAAGATGTAGGGCACCCAGTCGTCCCCCAGGTCGAGCACGATCTGTCCCGGTCCCGGCGATGCCGCATCGATCTCGCCCGCGATCTTGCCGTCCTTCCAAAGCGGGATGGGCTGATGCAGGGGGCGCGGTGGTTCGCCCTGTTCCACGCGGGCCGCGGCGCTGCCGGCGTCTTCCGACTTCGGCTCGACAGCGATTTCGGGCTTACCGGTCGGCTTGACGATGCCGCAGGCGCTCGCGAAAAAGCACAATGTGATGGGAAGCGCGCGCACAGCAGCTGAAACGAGCATCGTGCCCGGGCGCCGCCTCCCCGGTACTTGGGACGATGCCATGGATCTCCATCTTTGCATCTGGCACGCCGCCCGCAAAGTACCGGTTCCCGATGCAGATAGCGAGTTCCCAGCGTGTCCGAGTCGACACGTCGGAGCCTTGACGTGTGTCCTTTCGCCCACCCACAGGAGCGCCGAAGGGGCGATGACCGAGGCGACCACGTGCGACGCGCGGGCAGCATAGCCCGACGTCGACCCGGAGCGTCACGGCGCTGAGGACGGTTCGCCGGCTGCAAGGTGACGTGGTAGAGGCTGGGGCTGTGCCTGAGTCGATCCCTGTCCGCGCGCCCACTGCGAAAAACGCCTCCAAGCGACCGGTCTACCTCGTGATCGCGCTGCTTTTGGTGTGGATGGTCGGTCTCTTCGGGGCCACGGAGGGGTGCCAGACCATCGACGTGCTGCATCATCCAGAATCGGTGCGGGTGGCCCTCGACCGCATGAACGACGCGGAGACGAGCAAACGCCAGGAGGCCCTCATCGACACGGTGCTGCGGTTTCGCCAGACCGTGACCCCGCTGGCCATCGGGCAGCTCCTTCTCGGATCCCTCCTGACCTTCACCGCCGGGCTGACCTTGCTCGGTCGCGGACAGGCCCGAAAAATCGCGCTGCAGGCGATCGTCGTCTATGCGCTGTTTCTGCCGCTCGATTACGTGATGCGCCGCCCCATGCGCGCCGTCGCCATCGACGCCATTGCGGAAGGAGTCACTTTTCCACCCCTCGAGGAAGGGGGGTCGTCACCGGAAGCCAGCGATCTGCGCGTGGTCTATTGGTGGGCCTACCGCGGCGCGCTCGGCGCGCAGCTTACCATCTTGGCCATCGGCATTTTCGCGATGACCCGGCCGCGCGTACGCGCCTTCTTCGGCGCGGCAGGCTCCGAGAACGCGCGCGAACAGGAGCCGTAAAGCGGCCCATGGTGGACGCCGCTCGGGTCGGGCAGGGCGAAGGTGTGGTGCGCAGGCTCCCCGACGACCTCGCCAACCAGATCGCCGCCGGCGAAGTCGTCGAACGGCCCGCCAGCGTAGCCAAAGAGCTCATCGAGAACGCCGTCGACGCTGGGGCGACCCGCATTCGCGTCGATGTGGAAGGGGGAGGTCTCGGGCTCATCCGCGTGAGCGACGACGGCGTAGGAATGACGGAGGGCGATGCGATCCGGGCGCTCGAACGGCATGCCACCAGCAAGATCGCGACGCTCGCCGACCTCGGCCGCATTCAATCCTACGGCTTTCGTGGCGAGGCCCTGCCCAGCATTGCGTCGGTGAGCCGTTTCACCCTGAAGACCCGCCAGCGCGAGGATGACGCGGGCACGGAGGTGCTCGTCGAGGGTGGCGCCGTCCCGACAGTGAAACCTTGTGGGCTCGCCCCGGGGACCACGGTCGAGGTGCGCGATCTCTTCTTCAATGTACCAGCGCGACGCAAATTTCTACGTTCGCTCGCCACCGAGTCGGCGCACGTGACCGAAGTGGCCGAAGCGGCGGCCTTGGCTTCCCCCGAACGCACGTTGATCCTGGCGCGCGAAGGGCGCGTCGTGCGCGAATGGCTCCGGGTCGACACCCGCGAGCAGCGGGTGGCGGCGGCGTTCGCCGACGAAGTGCTCGCGCCCTGCCGCGGCGAGCGAGGCCCGCTCAGGGTCGAAGCATTTCTCTCCCGTCCCGAACGAGCTCGCGCCGCAGCGTCGGCCTTGACGCTCCTCGTCAACGGGCGGGTCGTCCGCGATCGTGCGCTCGCGCGGGCCGCGGCCCAGGCCTACGGGAGCGTGCTCGACCCCATGCGTTACCCGCTAGGGGCCGTCTATCTCGATCTCGACCCCGCGCTCGTCGACGTCAACGTTCACCCGCAGAAGGCGGAGGTTCGCTTTGCCGACGGTCGCGCCGTGGGGGAGGCCCTTTTCAAAATCCTCGCCGACGAGCTGTCGCGCGCGTTCGGATTTCCGGTCGCGGTGCGGACCTGGAACCGGGCCCGCACGGCTGATCCCGCGCGGGATTTTCCGGCGGTGAGCGCGGGCGTACCCCTCGGCCCGACCGCGACCATCGACGGGGAATCGCGCCTTCCGTGGAGCTTCCCGGCGGGCACCGCGCAGGGCGCGTCCGTCGGTCCGAGCGCGGCCACCGGCGAGACCGAGATGCGCCCCTATCCGCTGCTCGAACCGCTCGCTGCGCCGCGCCCATCGTTCTCGCGCCTTGGCTTCGTCGCCCAGGTCAAGCAGACCTATTTGGTCTGCGAAGGTCCCGACGGGCTCTACGTGCTCGATCAGCATGCCGCAGCCGAGCGCGTCACGTTCCACCGGCTTCGCAAAGCCTACGTCGGACGCGACATCGCCACCCAAACGCTGCTCTTTCCCGTGACGGTCGAGGTGGCCCCTTCCGACGTCGCTTTCGTGGAGGAAGAACAGCGAGCACTCGCCGAGATCGGGCTCGATGTGAGGGCCATCGGCGCGACGACCATCGCCGTGCACGCCATGCCGCGCCTGCTCTCGCGCGCCAGGCCGGAGAGCATCGTGCGCGACCTCATCGCCGAGCTGACGCGCGCCGGCGGGCGCGCTTTCTCCAACGCCGTCGACCTCGTGCTGGCGACCATGGCCTGCCACGGATCGATCCGCGCCGGCGATCGCCTCTCGGCAGAAGAGGCGACCGCGCTGCTCGTTGCGCTGGACGAGGTCGATTTTTCCGGCCATTGCCCGCACGGGCGGCCCATCGTCACCCGCATGGGCTGGGACGAACTGGAGCGCAAGGTTGGACGTCGATGAGCTCGATCTCGCGGGCGCCGATCTCGCCGTCGTGGTCGGTCCTACCGCGTCGGGCAAATCCGATCTCGCGCTGACGCTGGCCGAAGCGCGCGGCGGCGAGATCATCGGCGCCGACAGCGTGCAAGTGTACCGACATTTCGACCTGGGTTCGGGCAAGCCGTCGAAGAGCGACCGCGAGCGAGTGCACCATCACCTCATCGACGTCGCCGACCCCCTCCAGCCGATGGACGCCGCCAGCTACGCCGCGCGCGCGAGTGAAGCGGTGGACGACGTGCGCCGTCGGGGCAAGCTTCCCATCGTCTGCGGGGGCAGCTTCCTCTGGGTGAGGGCGCTGCTCTACGGCCTCTCGGACGCCCCTCCGGCGGACCCCGCGATTCGGCACCGCCACGCGACCCTCGCGCAGGAAGAAGGGCGACCGGCTCTGCACGCGCGCCTTCGCGCATTCGACCCCGACGCCGCCGCGCGTCTCGACGCCAACGATTTCGTGCGGGTGAGCCGCGCGCTCGAGGTTTTCGAGCTGACCGGCCGCCCCTTGTCGCTTCTCCAGAAGGAGCACGGATTTCGCGAGCCGCGATTCAATGCGCGCCTCTTCGGGATCGGCTGGACCGCCGAGGAACTCATGACGCGCATCGCCCAGCGGACCGAGCGGCTGCTCGCGGCCGGCTTCCTGGAAGAGGTCAGCGAGCTGGTCCGGCTCGGCTACCGCGACGCGCGCGCCATGTCGTCGGTCGGCTATCGGCAGGTGCTCGATTGCGCCGAAGGCCGCCTTTCGCAGGAAGAGCTCGCACCTGCCATCAACCGCGCGACCAAAGTGTTCGCGCGCCGGCAACGTACGTGGCTGCGCGAAGAGCCCGTGGTGTGGCTCGCTCGGGGACCGCACGGCTGAGCCGTCGGGGCGCGAGGACAGCGAACGTCAGCGGCGCCGGGCGGGACCTCCGGCGAGCGCCGCCAGGAGCGCCGCGCCCCGCTCCGCTGTTTCCGAAAAGCCGGGCGGCGTCTTGGCCATGACGTCGCGGCGTTCCAGGAGCTCGTCGGCAATGTCGCCGAGGAAGCGGCTCGGCGTGCGAACGACGACCTTGCCTCGCGTCGCGCGCTGCTTGGCACGGCACAAGTACAGCTTGTCCTTGGCTCGCGTGATGGAGACATAGAAGAGGCGCCGCTCTTCTTCGACGTCGTTGGCCAGCTTGCCTCCCACGTCGGTGACTCTGCCTTCCAGTGCCCGCGCATGGGGCATGAGACCTTCTTCGAGCCCGGCGATGAAGACGACCTCGAACTCGAGGCCCTTGGCGCCGTGCATCGTCGTCATCGTCACCGCCCGCTCCACGGCTTCCTCGTCGCGGTCGGGGTTCAAGGTGAGAAACTGGATGAGCTCGCGCAGCTTTTCGCCTCCGCGCGCGTCGTGACGGTCGAGCACGCGCAGGAGGGATTCGACGTTGCCCCACCGCCGCGCGGCGTACTCGTTCGAGCCCGAGCCGTCGAAGATGTCCTCCCGCAGCGCGATCGAACCCACGATGCCGCGCGCTACTTCGCCGCTCGGCGCGCCGCTGGCGAGCGCTCGCTGTGCTGCTTGGATCACGCCGACCAGGGCGCGGCACCCAGCCGCGCTCGGCGGCGCCATGTCGGCGATCATGGGCGCGCGGGCGACGGCGTCGAAGAGGCTTTCCTTTTTCGTGTCGGCGGCGTTCTCGATCTTGGAGAGCGCCACTTCGCCGATCTGCCGCGCGGGGTAATTGAGGATGCGCCGCAGCGCGATCTCGTCTCGAGGATTGAGCACGACGCGCACGTACGCGAGCAGGTCTTTCACTTCCTTGCGCTCGTAGAACTGCGTTCCTCCCAGCATCGTGACGCCAATGCCGCGCTCTTTCAGCGCCGATTCGATCGCTTCGCTCTGCAGATTGGAGCGGTACAAGATGGCCATTTCGCGGAGCTTGCGCCCCTCGGCGTGAAGCTTCTTGATCTCGTCGGCGATGAAGGACGCCTCGACGTCCTGATCCTGCGCCACCACCAGATTGACGCTGGCACCGCCGTCACGCGTCGCTTTCAGAATCTTGGCGTGACGGCGCGCCGACGTCCGCTCGAGAACGGAGTTGGCGACGGCCAGAACCGTCGAAGTGGAGCGGTAGTTCTGCTCGAGCTTGACGACTTTGGTGCCGGGAAAATGGTGTTCGAAATCGAGGATGTTGGAAACGTCGGCGCCGCGCCAGGCATAGATGGACTGGTCGTCGTCGCCGACGACGCAGAGGTTGCGATGCTCGCACGCCAAGAGACGCACGAGCTCGAGCTGAGCATGGTTCGTGTCTTGGTACTCGTCGACGAGAACGTAGCGAAACCGCTCTTGCCAGCGCGCCAGCACTTCCGCGCGGCGGCGGAAGAGCCGCACCGGCTCGCAAACCAAGTCGTCGAAATCGAAGGCGTGAAAGCCGCGCAGCGCCGAGCGGTACTTGGGCCACACGATCTTGGCGATCTCGTCGTAGTCGCTCTTTTCCTCGTCCAGAAAAAGCTTGTCGTCTTCCTCGAGCTGATTTTTCGCTTGGGAGATGCGCGCCAAGATCGCCGGCACGTCGTACTTTCGCCCCCCGCGGACGCCGCGCAGGATCTCGCGAACGGCGCCGGAGCAGTCCCCCTGATCGAAGATGGTGAACTCGCCGTTGCGAAGATCGAGCGAGCGGGCCTCGGCGGAAAGGACGCGCAATCCGAAGCTGTGAAAGGTCGAAACGACGAGGTCCTTGGCTGGACCGTCCCCCACCAACTTGCGCACGCGCTCTCTCATCTCTTCGGCGGCCTTGTTGGTAAAGGTCATGGCGAGGATCGAGCGGGCGAGCACGCCGCGTTCGAGCAATCGCGCGATGCGGGCCGTGACGACCCGCGTCTTGCCCGAGCCTGCGCCGGCGAGGACCAGCAGGGGACCGAGATCGTGCTCGACGGCTTCGCGCTGCGAAGGGTTGAGCAGGTGCTTGGAGGTGCGGGAGGGGACGGCCATCGAGCGCTAGGCAGCTCGTACCCCTGCCTCGGCCGATTGGGCAGTCTTGATTTTCGCCGCTACGACTTGTCTTCGCCGAGGGCGATGCTCGCCTGCACCAGCTCGCCGAACGTCTTCGGCTCGAACTTCGCGTTTTGGCCCACAAAGCTCGCCACTTGCCCGTGCAGCGCGGCAGGGGCAAACGTCGAGGCCCACACCTCTACCGGAGGCATGGGTCGACCCGACGGGTCAGCCTGGGGCTGGGCCATGAGCCGCACGGGCGCCGCGGCAGCGGGCTCGGAGGACGCTGCGTGGCTCACCGACGGTTTGGTGTCGGGGACCGAAGGCGCCATCCGTGCGAACGGGGCCGCGGGAGGCGGGCCGGGGAGAACCGGCCTGGTCCCCGAAGGCGCGGCGGATGGCACCGAGGGGACGGGCACGGCGAGACCGACGTCCTGCGGGCGAAGCGGCGTGCTCGCTGTGGAGCGGGCGCTCGCTTCGGGTGGGGGAGGAGGCTTGGCCGGCGTCATGGGCTCGGCGACCGCGGAGAGGGGCGTCATCCCGTGCAGCTCGATTTCGGGTTCGGACACCAGGGCGAGACGGGGTTGGGGGCCGCTGACATCGGGCATGTCGAGGCGACCGATGGCGCTCATCGACGCGACGTCCGCCGCCGGTGGCGAAACCGGCGGCGGCAATTCGCTCTCTTCCATGGTGACGGTGATGGAGATGTCCTCGTCGGGCTCGCTGACCATGATGGCCGGGCCCGGGGTCACGTCCTGCCGCCCCGACTCGGGCGGGGGGGTCTTGATCGGCGGCTCTTCGTCGTACCTCTCGCGTTCTTCCCTCTCCGGCGCCTCGGTGACCACATCTTCGTCTTCCGCCGCCTCGCGCAGACGCGGGGCAGAGGGGGGACCTTCGTCGGCTTCGGCTTCCGCTGAGGACGCCTGACCGCGATCGGCGATGGCGTCCCCCGACGGGATCGCGGTTTCCCGACTCGAGCGCTCGGCGACCGCGTGGGGAGGCTGCACCGGAGCGGCGGAGATGGCCACCGGGGGCGCGGGCACGAGGGGTGTCGCGGCACCAGCGGCCGCGCCGGACCCGGAAGCCGCCGACCCGTCGGACACCGGCTCAGGTGCCGTCGCGACCCTGGGCGCGGCGGCGCGCTTTTGCACGCGCTCCAGCAGACTGCGCAGAACGGAGACCTTTCGATCTTGATTCACCCTTCACCTCGAGCGGATGCGGGGGGGTGAATTCGAACGAGCGCCTCGCCCCAGGAGACGCCCGCCCCAAGCCACTGCCGCACTTTTTCCGCGCCCCGCCGGCCGGCAATGAAAAAGCGCGCGCGCTCCCCCTCGTGGGCGAGGCGCACGCATTCGAGATCGAGCTCGGCGGCACCTGCGACGGCCGCGCCGAGAAGCCCCCGCAAGAGCTCGTCGCCCGCATCGGAAGCAGGGCCATGATCGACGACGAGCACGAGCGCCTGCCCCCATCTTTCGACTGACAGCCTGCCGAAACCCATGACCGCAAGCTCGCCGCTCAAGTGCTCCACCACGGCGTCGATCGCGGCGCTCGCCACGTCACTTCCCGTGCGCTCGAATCGGGCCGCGATGGCAGCCCCGATCGATTGCCCCGTCGCGCGCGCGAACGTCGAGGCACCGTCCACACCCGCGGCGCGGCAAAGCGCGATCAATGCGCTCGCCGAAACGAGCAAGCGAGGGTCGGCCCCGTCCTTCTCAATTTGACCGCGCGGGAGGTCAAACGTGACTGCTTTCGAAGCATCGAACGGCGGATTCGACATCAACACCATCCTCGGCGTCGCAGAGTAGAGCTAGCCAATAACTAAACCTTCTCGCGCTATTCCGCCAGTTCTTCGCTCTGCCCGATCCGTCGGCCGATTCGACGGCCGGTCGATGGTGTGGCCGCGCGCCGACGCGACGATCGATCTGGCAGGGAGAATGGGGGGGAGTAAGGTGGGGCTCCACTCGCAATGGTGCCAAATACGAGGCGATTTCCCAAGGCGACCGCGATCGCCGTCACGGCACTCGTCTTGATCGCGGCAAGCGAGCCCCGGACCGAGACCGCCGACACGCACCGCGGGGAGGACGCCTCCTCCGCATCTTCTGCGCCTGTCGCGCCCACCAGTGGGGCGGACCCCTACCTGCCGACGGGCCCCCTTTACTTCACCGCGATTCGGCGGCCGGACGAGCGTGGCCACGCGTCGGCCTGTTCGTTCCGCCAGCCGGTCTGCGTCCATGCTCGGCGCGGGCTCTCGGCGAGCGTCGTGCTCGCCACGCTCACCGCGCTCGAACGCGCTTCGGCTTTGCTCGTCGACACGCTGGGTCTGCCCGCGCCGCTCACCGACGGACGCGCGGGGGGAAGCCCCGCATTCGACCTTTACCTCGTGCCGCCGAGCTCGATCGGGCTCGAAGGCGCGTCGGTCGCGACCGCGCGCGACGACCCGGATCCGGCGCCGTTCGATCGCGCCAGCGCGTTTGCGTTGCTGCGCGAGGACGCGCCGGCGGGGTGTGCCCGCGCCAACCTGGTGGCGCGCGCCTTGGCCAGCGCTTCCGCTTGGAACATCGACGCCGGCGAAGCGCCCGTGGTGCGAGAAAGCAACGCCGCCTACCTCGCCGAGCTCGTGTCCCCCTGCGGAACCCTCACCGCCGAGCTCATCGACGAATTTCAGGCGCACCCCGAGCGAGCGCTGACCACGCCGGGTTCCGGCGGGTCCGCCGTGGGAATGGCCCTCGCGTGGTACCTCGACGTCGCGCTCGGCAGCGGAGCGCCCGGCATCGTCTCGCCCGCCCTCGCCGTCATCTCTGGCCAGAGAACCCCGGTGGGGAGCCTCCGCTGGGCGAATGAGCCGGACCTTTACGACGCCCTCCGATCGATGCTCAAGTCGCGCAACCCTCCCTCGACCCTCGCCGATTTTTGGATCGAGTTTGCCGTCGCGCGCCTCTTCATGGGCTCCCGCGACGACGGCGTGCATTTCCCGGAGACGGCCTTCACCGGCAGCGCAGGGCGAATTCGCTTCGACTGGAGCGTGCCCTACGCGTCGCTTCCGCGACGCTTGTCGCCCGAACGACCCATCGAGCCCACCGGCGCCACCTACGTCTGGATCGATCTCCAGGGGGCACCGAAGAACGCGCGCCTCGTGTTCCGCGCCGAGTGGGAAGCCCCGGTTCCGTTTCGGTGGGCGCTCGTGCGCGTGGGAAGCGACGGCACGGAGACGTCGCGCGTGCTCGTGACCGCGCAGCAAAAGGCGACCTCAGCGGAGAGAAACCTCGATGCGCTGGACGGACTTTCGGGCGTCGCCGTCGTGGGCGTGAACGTCGGCGATCTCGCGCTCGATGATCCGTTCGATCCCGATCACGCCCCTTACGAGCCCCACAGCTACGTATTGACCGTCGCCGCCGAGACCCCTTGAGCACGCTGACGGCGAAACCTTCGACGCGCGCCCCACAGCACGACACCGAGGAAAGCGAGATCGGTCGCCTTGGGGCGGAGCACGGGGCCAACGCTGCAGCCGCCGTAGACCCGCGCCGACCCGGACGCGATCCAGCGATCGGCCCCGATGGGGACGAGCCGATGACCGGAGACGCGCGAGCCCGGCTGCCCGATGGTGACGCCGTCGACCTTGACGTCGAGTCGCAAAAACCGCGTTCCCGCGCTCGAGTGCGCGCGCACGGCGAAACGGTGCAGGCCGGTGCCGACGCGCGCGAGGGGCTGCTCGACGATGCCTTCTTCGCCGACGTCGAGCGTGAGGCGCCCTGGGTCGAAACCGTCGGCGAGGGAGCCATCGGCGGCGCGCACCTCGACCGTACCGACGAGCGGCGGCCCGTCCCCCGGATGAAGGTAGCTATTGGCCAGCGAGAGCCAACTGGCGGAAGCTTCCGGATCGCGCACCAGCCCCGACGTTCGCGCGTCGAAGGCAGCCATGGTGCCCATCACGTCGAGCGCCCCCGCGCCGAGCTGAAAATCGGCGGTAATGGGGCCCACCGGCCTTCGCGCCCCACTCTGGAGCAAGCGCAGGATCTCGGGCTGCGTCAGTCGCGGATCGCGCTCGAACAGGAGGGCGATGGCTCCCGCGACCTGCGGAGACGACATCGAGGAGCCCGAGAGCAGCGCGTGTCCGGCGTCGACCACCAGGCATTCAGCGCCGCCCGCGCACAATCCGGCCGGCGCGCTGAACACACTGAAAGGGGCCAAACCGGGCACCGCATCGCGGCTCATGGCCGCGGCCACCATGGCGCCCGGAGCCGAGAGGTCCGGCTTGCTCGCTCCCGTCGCCGTCGGCCCGCTCGAGCTGAAGTAGCAACTCCCATCGGCGGGCGCGAGCGCGGCAAACGGCGTGGCAGCGATGTCGTGCGCCGCGAGATCGCGATCGATCCACTGGGTGCGATTGATGGTGCAACCGACGGCGATGAGATCGGGGTGACTCGCCGGCACATTGATGGTGCCCGCGCGGGTCGCCAATTCGAAAAAGACGGACCCCGCGGCCGTGGTGTCGTCGAACCTCGCCTCCACCCATGCGTTGGCAAAGCCTTCCCCCTCGAGCTCGAGCGTCATCTTGCTCGCGCCGGGCCACTTGCCATCCCAGACGATGACGGCACCGTGCGAGCTCGCCGGAAGGGGCGACTCCAAACCCACCACACCGTTGTAGATGGCGGCCGTCAGGCTGTCGTCGCTGGCCTGAAAGCCCCCTTTGTGACCCGCTCCGACCGGTCGGATCGACAAACCGTTGGGGCCCTGGAGACCGATGGAAAGGGCGTCCGTCGCGCCGTAAGTCACCCACACGAACGCGGTTCCGGAAACGTCGCTCCCCTTCTGAGCATCCGGCGTGAAAACCGTGAGCCTGGCGGGCACACCGTCCGTCACGCGCGTCTCGGTGTGGATGCCGCGCACTAGGTCCTCTTCGTCGCCTTGGTAGATGGCGCCACTGTTGCCAGCGGCGACGACGATCGATCGGCCAGGGTGCGCGGGGCCCACCAGTCGAGCCAGCGATTGTTCGATGGGCGTGGTGCCGTCGTGAGGGCCGAAATCGCCCCCCAAGCTCAAGTTGACCACCGCCGGTCGCGCCATCGCCTCGGCGCGATCGAAGATGAACCGCGTGGCCGTGACGATGTCCACGTCCGCCACGCTGCCCGCGGCATCACCATGGGCGACGGAGGCGACGATGATCGTCGCTTCTGGTGCGCCGCCGGCATAACGCGCGCCATCGCCCCCGTTGCCGGCGGCGATGGACGTCACGTGGGTGCCATGCCCGACCGCATCTCCCGAAAGCGTCACGCCCGGATCGCCCGCGAGCGCGCGATCGATGTCCCCTTGGTCGAGCACGGCACACGGCGATTGCGCGGGCGACGTGCAACCGAACGCCTCCTCGAGCTCGGCGTGCCGCCCCAAGGGAAAGCGGGAGAAGTCGAGCATCCACGCGATGCGTGTGCCGCCGGTCGCCTCGCGAAGGTCGGCGTGGGCCGCGTCGACCCCCGTATCCACGATGCCGACCACGACACCTTTGCCGGTGCCAGCGAGGGGAGAGCCTTGCGTGACGAGCGCCGCCCGGTACGCGTCGACCCGGTTGAGGCGCGCCGACGCGTCCAGTACCGGGTGAAGCCCCGGCCAGATCGAAAAATGCACATCGGCGTGGGCGGCGGCGAAGGACGCGAGATCGGCGGGCGCGAGGCGAACCGTGGCCAGATCGGGCGACAAGGCCAGCCAACCGAGCGCGCGCGCGTCAGCGGAGGGAGAAACCTCGATCACCAGCGGGAGCCTGCCCGAAGCGTCGGCGAGCGGGTGCCGGCGCGGGCCGCGGTGCGAAAGCAGGGCCACGAACTCGGGATCGAAGCGCACCGCGGCGGCAGCTTCCCGCGCCGTTGCCGCCGCGACGAGCGCCGCAGCGAACATCGGGCCAGCGATGCGTAACGCCGCGCGCCTCCGCATTCACACCGGCGGCACGAGGTGCTTCTTGGGCGGCCGCGCTTCGACCTTGGCTGCATAATACGCAAACCGCCGCGCGATCTCGGCTCGCAGATCGGCGGTCGGGATCACGTCGTCGATGACGAGCTCGGCGGCGAGGCCGTAGATGTCGATGTCGGCGCGGTATTGCTCGCGCAGCTTCTCGACGTAGGCCAGACGCTCCGCGCCCTCCGGAACCTCCTGGATCTTGTTGTAGTAGACCGCGTTCACCGCCGCCTGGGGCCCCATCACCGCGATGGACGCGGTGGGGAGCGCGAGACAGGCGTCGGGCTCGAAGGCGGGACCGCACATCGCATAGAGACCCGCGCCGTACGCTTTTCGCACGATGACGGCCACCTTCGGCACCGTGGCCTCGCTGACGGCGGCGATCATCTTGGCACCGGCGCGGATGATTCCTTGCCGCTCCACCTTGGTCCCGATCATGAAACCCGGCACGTCCGCCAAGTAGAGCAGAGGGATGTTGAACGCGTCGCAGAGCCAGATGAACCGCGCCGCTTTGTCGGCGCTGTCGACAAACAGGACGCCCCCCAGCCACTTGGGTTGGTTGGCGACGATGCCGACCACGCGCCCCTCGATGCGGGAGAAGCCGGTCACGATCTCGCGCGCGAAGAGTTTCTTGATCTCGAGAAAACTCCCCTCGTCGATGATCGCGTCGATGACCGCCATGATGTCGAAGGCCTTGTTCTCGTCGGCGGGGATCACCTCCGAGAGCGGCTTGAGCGGGATCTTGGCCGGTCGCGACGCGGCCGGCGGCGGACGCTCGGCGAAGTTCGCCGGCATGAACGCGAAGTAGGTCTTGGCGAAGGCGATCGCTTCTTCCTCGCTCTTGACCAGCACGTCACCGCAGCCCGACACCGAGCAATGCATCTTGGCGCCGCCCATTTCTTCGAGGGTCACTTTCTCGCCGATGACCATCTCTGCCATGCGCGGCGAGCCCAAATACATGCTGGCGTTACCGTCGACCATCACCACGATGTCACAGAACGCGGGGATGTACGCGCCTCCCGCCGCCGATGGCCCGAAGAGGAGGCAAATCTGCGGCACTCTGCCGGAGAGCTGCACCTGATTGTAGAAAATGCGCCCCGCCCCGCGGCGGCCGGGGAACATCTCCACTTGATCGGTGATGCGGGCCCCCGCCGAGTCGACCAGATAAAAGAGCGGGCAGCCGAGCCTCGTTGCGCTCTCCTGGATGCGGACGATTTTTTCGACCGTCCGTTTTCCCCACGATCCCGCCTTCACGGTCGAATCGTTGGCCATCACCGCCACGGTGCGGCCACCGATCGTGCCGAGGCCGGTAACCACGCCGTCGGCGGGCAGCTCGGGATCTTTGGCATTGGCGAGGAGCGCTTCCTCCACGAACGAGCCCTCGTCGAGCAAGAGGTCGAGGCGCGCGCGGGCGAAGAGCTTCTTCTGCTGCGCGTTTTTCTGATGGTACTTCGGGTCGCCCCCCTTCTTCTTCTTGGCAATCCTTTCCTTCAAATCATCGTCGCGCAGCATGGCTCGTCTCCAACGTTATCTACACCCCGAGGGGGGGCAAAAGCGGGTGTCGCGGTTGTTGTCGAGGACGACGGTGGTCGTCACGATCCCGCCTACGATGACCGCGCCCGCGAGCGGCCACACGTACCACGGGACGCCGGCCGGCGCCTCGCACGTCTCCCCCAGAAGGTCGCACACCGTGCGGCGGGTGCCCGCATCGCCAGCCGCGCGCGAAAGCGTGACCGAGCGCAGGATCTTGCCGGTCGCCGTCTCCGTCAGCCAAAGGCGATAGTTGGCGCCCGCATCGGGACGGGAAATGCCGAGCACTTGCTCGGCGCGCGACCACGCGGCTTCGGCCAGAAAAATCTCGTCGGCGGAGGGCATCGGCGCCCGCGCTTGCCGCAAGGCGAGGAGCTGCGCGCCGAGCGTCGATCGACGTGCCGGCTCGAGGTTGACCCGAACCAGGCCGAACGGCTGCAGAAGGCGCTGCTCGGTGTTCGACTCGTAACGAAAGCGACGGAGGGTGACGAAATGATCGCCGAGCCGGGCGTCCACTTCGAGCGGGGTCACACCGGGCATCTCGTGGCCGTCGATGAGCACGCGAGCGCCGGGGGGCTCGGTGACGATGCGCACCTTGCTCTTCGGGCGTGCGAGGACCTCGTTACGCGCCTCGACCTGTACCCGCTCCGCTTCCTCGCGATGCAGTCCGCTCGGAGGGGGCGTCTCGTCGAGCAGCGCCGCGGAACGGAAGTGCGAGCGGGCGCCGCTCACCTGGTCGGCCAGGCTCAGGCAAACGCCCGCTTGAAGGTGCAGATCGCGGAGCAACGCGAGCTCACCGGTCGTCGCGATGACCTCGAGGGCGTCGGGCATCGCCCCCGCCGCCTCGCGGACGCAGTCGTCCCAGAGCGCCTCGCTCTCCTTCTTGCGCGCGCGTGCCATGGCCAGGCGCACCGCTTGACCGCGCTGCTCGATGGCAATGAGATCGGTCGAGACGACGCCAGCGGCGGGCAGCGGGAGCAGGTCGACGACCGGGCGACGGCTCGCCACGATTTCGCGGACCGCTCGAACGCGCACCGGCTCCGTCCCGGGCCCGACCGTGACCATGACCGTCGGACCCGCCGCCTGCGTCGAGAGCGAAAAACCGAGGACCACGGCGACGAGACTGCAGGACAAGTTGCCGAGGGGAAAGCGAAGACCCACGGCGGGAGTGAACCGCCGAGGCGTCGAGAATGCCACGACAATTTGCTTCCGACGCCCAGTTTCGTCGCGGGGAAGAACCCTCCGTCCCTCTTTGACGCCCGAGCCCTCCCCGCCGTAACGTGACGCCATGGAGGCCCCTCCCTCCGAAAAAGCCACCCCTCCGTTCGGGCGCTACGTCATCCGAGAGCGGATGGCGCAAGGCGGGATGGGTGAAGTCTTTCTCGCCGTCGCGGTGGGTGCGGACGGGTTCGAGAAGCCGGTCGTCATCAAGCGATTGTTGCCCAAGTTCGCCGGACGCGCCGACATCGTCAGCTTGCTCTCCGCAGAGGCAAAATTGATGACGCGGCTCATCCACCCCAACATCGTCCAGGTCATCGACTTCGGGCGCGGCGACAACGACGACTACTTCGTGGTGATGGAGCTGGTCGGCGGTACCGACCTCGGCCAGTTCTGCCAAAGCTACGCCGCCCAGGGTGAGCGCGTCCCCATCCCGATTGCGCTGTTCATCACCAACCAGGTACTGCGTGGCCTCGCCTACGCCCACGCCAACGCGTCGGCGGACGGCAAACGCCTGGTCCACCGGGATATCAGCCCGGGCAATATTTTGTTGTCGACATTCGGCGAGGTGAAGGTCGCCGATTTCGGCGTCGCTCTCGTGGGCGGCTCGGTGGACACGCACCAGGGCGACGGGTGGATCGTGGGCAAGCCGGCGTACATGGCCCCCGAACAGCTCGAACGAAGCGCGGTGGACGAGCGAGCCGACATCTACGCGGTGGGAGCGGTGCTTTTTCACATGATCACCGGCTCGCTCCACCGCGGAGACATCGAACCGGACGCGCGAGAAGTGCCGATCGAGATTCCATCCGACGCGTGCGCAGCGTTGGCCGAAATGGCGCCCGCGGAGCTGGTCGATGTCGTCCTGCGGGCGCTCGCGACGCAGCGGGAAGGACGCTACGCCCACGCGCGGGAGATGGCGCGTGCCATCGAGCAGCTGGTGGAGACGGGGCAGAAAATCGCGACCGCCGACGAGCTGGCGGAGGGCGTTTGGGCAAGGGTCCAGACCCAGGCCGCTCACAACAAATCGGTTCTCCTTCTGGGTGGAGACGATGCCGGCTTCGGATCGGGAACGGAGCTGACCCGCAGTGGCGACGGGGACGACAAGCATGGATTCACGCTGAAGATTCGGGACGCGCCTCCCGCTTTGGCCCCGTCGACCACGACGGCCCCCGTCGACGTCGACGAGGACGAGCTTGGGCTGCGGCCGCGTCGGCGCCGCTGGGTCGGCGTCGGGGTCGCAGGGTTGGCCATTCTCGCCGTGGGGATCGCGATCCTTTCGCGCGACGCGGGCGAGGCCGCGGGACGAAGCGGCACCACGGTTCGCGCGGCCCCCGACCGAGCTGCGGCAGCCATGGCGAACGCGGATCCCGGCGCGCCCTCGGCTGCGCCACCCCTTGCACTCGCGGAAGAGCACCGGGCGGCAGAGACGGCAGGTGCTGAAAAACCCGTCACCAAGACCGGCGCGGCCGCAGGTTCGGGCACGGCGACCCGCAGCAAAGGTGAGGGACGCGTGCGCACCAAAGAACCAGCTGCCAAGGAAGCCGCCTCGCGCGAAACCGCCGTGCCGGCCGGCCAGAGTTCCACCTGCCGCGGACAGCTACACCTTTACGCGACGCACGGTTGGATGCTGTCGGGGGGGCCCGGTTCGGTCCAAGCGCCGGGGCGCTACGACTGGCCCTGCGGCAGCTACGGGCTCAAGGCTGTTTCGAGGGTCGACGCGAGTGACGTGCGGACCGTGACCGTGACCATCCGCGAAGGGACTCCCGGCGTCGTCGACTTGAGGTAACCGCTGCGCACTCGATCAGGACCCGGGCCCCTCGCGAACGGCGCGGCCGAGGTGATTGCGCACGCGGCACATGATAGGGTCCTTTCGTGGTAGCGGAAGCCAACACCGTCGTCGTCCAGCCGTCGAGCAGCGCATTCATCGTCTCTTTGCCCCGGTTTACCGTTCGCGTCGTCGCCGGACCCGATGCCGGGCAGGAGGCCCCTTCCGTCGAGGGTCGACTCAGCGTCGGCACCGCAGAAGGCGCCGTGCTGCGCCTCACCGACCCAACCGTCAGCCGCTACCACGTCGACTTCGAAGCAACGACCCAGGGTGTCGTTGTGCGCGACTTGGGCAGCACCAACCGCACGTTGCTCAACGAGGTGAGCATCCGCGAGGTCGCGGTCACGCGTGACGTCGAGCTCGAAGTCGGTAGAAGCCGTATCCGGATCAAGTTCGACGTCGAGCGCGCCACGGTCGAGGCGCCGCTCAACTCGGAATTCGGGTCGCTCATCGGGCAGTCCACGGCGATGAAGATCGTCTTTGCGGCGCTGGAGCGGACCGCGGCCACCAACGCCCCCGTGCTCATCACGGGCGAGAGCGGCACCGGCAAGGAGCTGGCGGCGCGCGCCATCCATCAAGCGAGCTCGCGCTCGGCTGGCCCTTTCGAAGTCGTCGATTGCGGCGGGCTTCCCGGCTCGCTCATCGAGAGCGAACTGTTCGGTCGCGAAGGAGAGGGCGGCGGTGACCGCGAGGGTGCGTTCGAGCGCGCCGAAGGAGGAACGCTCTTTCTCGACGAGCTCGGCGATCTCCCGCTCGGACTGCAGCCGAAGCTCCTGCGCGCGCTGGGAGAGGGTGAAATTCGCCGCGTCGGTGGCGCGCGACCCAAGCGGGTGGACGTGCGCATCGTCGCCTCCACCAACCGCGACCTTCGCCGTCACGTGAACAGCGGCCAGTTCCGGGCCGATCTCTTCTACCGACTGGCGGTGATCCAGATCCGCATGCCTCCCTTGCGCGAGCGGCTCGAGGACATGTCGCTCCTCGTTCGTTCCCTTCTCACCGACATCGCCGAAGATCGCAATCTCGAGGTGCACATCGAGCCCGACACCCAGCTCATCGAGGCCCTTTCGCGGCACAGCTGGCCGGGCAACGTGCGCGAGCTCCGCAACTACCTCGAGCAGCTCGTCATCCTCCGCACCGCGCCCGACCTGGGAGCCGAAAGCGATCCCGCCAAAGCGACGGCGGCGACGGACGTGGTCGCGGCTGCATCCGGCGATGCGGGCGCGACGCCGGCCGGCGTCGGGGCGGACGCGTTCGAGGAGCTGCAGCGACTCCCTTTGCGAATGGCGAAAGCAGAGCTGCTCGAACGCTTCGAACGTCACTACGTCACCCAACTGCTCCAGGCCACCGGCGGCAACGTCGCCGAAGCTGCTCGCCGCGCCAGCGTCGATCGCGTCACCTTGTTTCGGACGATCCGCCGTTATGGTCTCAAGGCTCACAATCCCTGACGCACGCCGAGCGTCCACCCGGATCGCCAGCGCGGCGTCGCTGGCGGGCGCGCTGTGGCTGATCCTTGCCAGCGCGGGGTGTCCTCTTCGCGACAAGGAAATCCGGATTACCGATACCGGCATCGGTTGGCTGACCAAGGCTTGCCAGCTCGCGGGCGGCCCATTTCCTCCGTTCGGCGGTGGCGGCAGCTCCGGACCCGGCGGGAGCGGTGGCTCGGGCGGCGCTGGCTTCAGCGGCCCTCCCCCACCCACCGGACCAGGCTCCGATCCCCAACGCCCGTGCGGATTGGAGGGCCATTACCTGCCCAACTTGTACGGCCGATCGACGGAGGCACGCCTTTTTCTCGTCTCGCCCGGCGACGGTCGCGTGCAGGACGCGAGCAAGTGTATGCGCCTGCACCCGTGCCTCGACGGAGGCCGCTCGGGCCCCACTGCCGACTGCATGGCGGCCGACATCAATCAACAGCTCGACGGCGCCATGCCCAATGGGCTCGGTTTCGACGGCTTGAAGAACGCCGAGGAAGCCCAGCTCATCCTCGCGTTTTATCAACCAGCCAACACTTCCGAGGAAGCCGGCGGTTGTCATCGCATCGATCTCTTTGCCTGCGCGGGACTGGCCGCTCCGCTCGGCGGCGGGGCCCACGACATTTCCTGCGCCAGCTGCCAGGGTGGCTCACGCACGGCGAACGGCAGCGATACCGGACCCTGTCCGAGAGACCAGTCGCAGACCAATTCCTGCTTTTTGCAGATCTGCGACGGCTTGCTGTCGGACAACGGCTTTGACTGAGACTCTCGCGCGTTGACCACGGCCCGCGAGGCGCTCGCCTTGCTAGGGCTGGCCCGCGCGTGCCCGCTCCGTTGCCTCGGCGAGATCGAGCCAGCGCACCAGCGCGCTCCCGGTGTGCTGCGTGTAGTCGATACGAAGCTCCCAATCGACCTGACTGCCGGGCATCGCGCCTTCCACGGCCTCCGGACTCTTGAACAAATGGCGCGGTCCAGGGAGAAGCTGCTGCCGCAAGAGTAGAGCCAACGCGCGGCGCAGTTGTTCGTCGAGGAGGGCGATTTCCTCCCCCGCGACGCCGGCTCGCCGGGCCACATCGAGTGTCGCCACCGCGGCCTCGCAACGGCTCGCCACCGGCGTGAGGCGCGGGGTGATCACCGGCCCGACCCCGATCGCACCATCGGCGTCGAACGGCGAGTCTCCGTCGCGCTGCTGGAGGGCGCGCCCGAATGCCTGCCAGCGCAGACAGAAGTCGAGCGCCTTCGGGTTCGGCGCGTGCGGCCACAAAGCGCCGAGGGCCTGACACGTCCAGTGCTCTTCGCTGAAATAGTAACGATCGCCGAAGAAGCTCCAGGCGGGACCGACCAGATGCTGGAGCGCTCGAACTGCGGCGTCGAGGTCCGCCGGGTCTTTGCTGATGCCGTACGCTTTGGCCAAGGCCAGCGCAGCTTCGCTCGAATAGTAGAGGCCTTGGTAGTCGATGGGGAGACCGGTGCTGCGATCGAAGTAGTGCATGAACTCGCCGTCGGGTCGCTGCTGCGCGCGCAGAAAACGCGCCAGTCCGACGACGGCCGGGGCGAAGCTCTCGTCGATCTTCTTTTCGACGATCTCCGACAGAGCGACGACGGCGAGCGCGCTCGACCCGAGCCCGATCCGTTCCTCCTCCCCGACGCAGGGCAGCCCCGCACAACTCGAGAGGCCCGAAGCCGTCATGAGCGAAGCCGCGCGGCGCGCAGCCTCGATGAGAATCGGGTCGTTCGTCATCGCCGCGACTTGGGCCACGAAGAACGTGGCGCCTGCGTGGCGCGGCCAGTCGTAGCCGGGGAGATCCTTGTTGCCCGGCGCGGAGACGGTGTAACGAAATCTCCCCTCCGGCGAAATGCCGCGCGCGAGATACTTCGCGCCGGCGACGACGGCTTCGCGCACGTCCTCGCGACGAAGGTTGGCGGCGGTGATGCGGGGGCGCTCGATCGCGCTTTTGCGCTCCACCCGAATGCGGCGCAAGCTCGCCTGCTCGAACACCGTTTCGCGGGTCGCCTTGAGTTTGTCGGCGAGCAGGATCGCGAGCGGTCCCGTGTCGAGCCCCAACGTGACGCCGATCGATGCGACGCGCAGACCATGATCGTAGAGCTGGCGCGAAAGGAGATCGTCGGGTGTGACGTAGGCGGTTCGCTCGCCGAGCGTCGCCTTGATGCCATCGCGGCCGGGGACCAGCGAGATACCGAGCACCACGTCGGGCCAAGCGAAGATCGGCGACTCGCCCACCACGGTTTCGAGCACGAGCTCGCCGCCGCCCCCGAGCACACGGTCGAGGCGTGCATCGCGCCGCTGACCCTCGCGGTAGATGACGCGATCGATGAGCGCCCCCTCTTTCCACACGCTCGCCACGACGTCGCGATGCAAAGGCTCGTGCAGCGAGACCAACCACCGGACGCCGACGCAGAGCGCAGCCAGGACAACGAGGTACGCCGCGACGGCGCGCAGAGCGGTTCGGAACATCACGACCCTGACGCGGCAGTCGGCGCGGGTGGAGCGCTCGACAGCCGCCGCCCGAGCCACGCCAGCTGCGCCAAGGGGATGGCCACGAGGTACGGCAGCGCCAGTGCAGCGATGAGTCCGAGAATCATCGCCCCGCCGCGACCGACCGCCCCATAGATACCGGAGAGGTAACTGGCGGTCAGGGCCAGTAGGGTGATCAGCGAAAGCCCCAGCACCAGCGACGCGAGCGACGCGGCGAGAGCCGCCCGCGACGCCCAACGCGTGCCGGCGACCAAACCGACACCAGCAGCGGCAAAAAGGGCAATGAGCATCACGGCGCCGCCGTCGACGAGCCAATACCGGGCCGGTAGCCCCTCGAAGACCCCGATGTACAAGAGGATGGCCGTCACGATATCGAGGGCACCGAACGTCATCGCCGCGGCGCGCGCCTTCGTCGTCTCCTTTGCTTCCGCCATGGGTCGACCCCTAGCATGCGGTGGCGCGGGCGTCCCTAGCCCCCCTCGGGGGGGGAGAATGCGCGCGCCAAGACGCGAAGGGGCACGAACAGAGGGAAGAGGAGGGGCGTCGCGCGCGCCACCCGCGCCAGCCCGAGGAGCCCGCTGGCACGCGTGCCGTCGCGTTCCACGATGACGAATCCGTGTCCCCTCGCCGCCTCCGCATCGGCGCGAATGTCGAAACGCGCCAGCCAATCGAGTCGCTCGACGACGCGCGCCAAGAAGCCTCCCCAGGAGCGTCCAGGATCGTAGAGCACCTGGCGCTCGCGCAAAGTCGGAACGGCGAAGAGCGCGTACACCGCCAGCGACAACCACGTGAAAAGCTCCACTTGCGACGTCACCTCGATGGTGAGGTGAAACATGACGCCCCACCACAAGGCAAACGTTCGCGTGCGCGGGAGAAAGAGTCCCACTGCCAGAAAGAGCTCGGTCACGATGGCCAGCTTGGCGAGCGCACTGGCCAGCGTGGGGTGAGCCAGCACCTCCATGAGTGCCGCGGGCACCCCCTTGGCCACGGCCAGGGAAGTGGCTCGCGCGAGGCGATCGCCGATCACGCGACCTTCGCGCCAATCGGGGTCGAGCAGTTTCGACCCGCCGGAAGCGAGATAGATGATCGACATCTGCAGCTGAGCGAGCCGCGCCGCCCAGAGGGGCCCCTTGCGCTCCGCCGCCGTTGCCGCCGGACGGCGCCAGACGAACGCCCGATCGCAGGGAGAAAAGGCGAGCAGCAACGCGAAAAGAAGAAGAGCGTACCGGTTATTGTGATAGCCGAGCCGATCGCACGAAAGAAGGTAGAGACCGACCACGGCGGTCGCGAGCAACGACGGGCGCGCCCATCGCCCCACCACCACGAGCAGCGCGAAGACGATCTGCGCAACGAGAAGGGCGCTGAACACGGCGGGCCCGGGGAGGAGGGCCTCGGGGATGATGGCGATGTGGAAAACATCGTCGAAGGAGGTATCGCCGCGATGGATGGAAAGCTCGCGCAGCCCGCTCAACAGAAGGAGGACCCCCAAGATCGCTCGCACGAGTGACAGGACGTAGGTGTCGTCCTCTTCTATCTGCCAGCGACGCAGAAGCGACATCATGGGTAGCGCGCTCTGCTTTCGAGCCGCGTTTCGTAGCGATCCCGACCGTTTTGCCAAATGCGCACGTCGGCCACGAGGCCGACCGTCTCGCTATCGCCAGGGAGATGGTCCACCACGTCATCCAGCGCTTTTTGCAGGCGAAAGAGCTGCGCCGCCACACCGTAGGAAGCGTGAACGGGCCGACCGAGGATGCGCAAGATCGGATCGTGGACGCGATCGCTCCAGCGAAAATGACGCACGGTGCCGCTTTCGTCGCGTGCCTCCCACGCGCCGTCGAGGACAACGACGACCGTGCCACCGTCCGGTGCACGCACCCGCCTCCCCAAGTCGATGGCGATACGCGACGATTCGTTGAACATCTGAAACGAGAACACGCCGTCGGGCCGAAGGCCGGCGGTGAGAACGAGCGAGGCCTGGATCGTCAGATAGATCGCGGCGAAACCCATTCGACCGCGCTTGCCCAAATCCAAAAAGGTCGGCTTCGCCACGCGGCTCCTAGCACTACCGCCATCGTTTGCGCCTTGCCACAACTACGCGGTGTCGAGCGGGGCCGCGTGCCGTGCAGTTTCCGTCGCGGGAAGGGCGAAGCCGCGTTAGAATCCGTGGCGAGTGACTTCGCTTCCACTTTTGCGTCAACCGGATTGTACGACCTTTCCTTGCAAGGAAGAGTGCTGCAGCGCAGGCGTCGACGTGTTCGCCGACGAGCGTCAGCGCATGATCGACGACGGAATCGCCATCGCCGCCGATTTTACGGGCCCCGACATGGACGAAGAAGACGAGCTCTATCGCACCGCGCTCGGGCCGCGCGGCTGCGTCTTTCTCGAGCCCGCACGCGGCTGCCGACTTCACGCGATTGGCTACAAACCTCGCGTCTGCGCCGAGGTCCCGCGCGACCCCGAAGAGGTCGCCGAAATGGTCGACTACGAAATGCTCCCTTGCCACAAGGAGTGGCAATGGGGTCGCCTGCCTAGCCGGAAAACGGCAGGAAGACGCTGAATCCGGCGGTGGTCACGATGTCGTTGACGATCTGGCTCACACCGAGCGCTTCCTGCTCGAGGATGTGATCGCGCACGTCGAGCCGCAGGCCGAACCACTTGCCGATGTAGATCTTGAGTCCGAACCCGGCCGACCCAGTCAGGCCGCGCCCGGTGCCGTCGTCGGTCACCCCGGCGCCGGCCGCCAGATAGAAATCGAAACGCGAGATCCCTGCGCCGAACCAGCGCATTTTGCCGTAGGCGAGCGACCACACCAGGTGCCCGAAGTAGAGATTGAGCGGCGTCGATGCGATAACCAGCTGGCGGGGGACGTTGTTTGCGTTCTGAAAGGCGTCGATGAGATCGTTCTTGCGCTGGGTGTGCATGTACGAAGCCTCGAGGCCGAGATCTTCGGAGAAATGGAACGTGTAGGCGCCGCCCCACACCGGCGCGCCGGCATAGAGATCCCCCGCGTACCAGCCTCCCATCGGGGAGATCTCATGGCGCAGCGCCTTGGTGAAGAGTCGGTCCTGTACGCCGCGATAGTGACGCCCGCCGATCAGCTCCTCCTTGAGGGTCTCGTCGACGCATTGTGCGTGCAGCACCCGACCCGTGCACAGCACTGCGACGAGCGACGCCCCGAAGACGCTCCACGCCCGACCATGCCAGAGCATATGGGTCCAGCGGTAACAGGTTACCTTCGCCTCGGTCAACCGCCTTCCAAACCCCTGTTCGCCCACATTTCGGCTATCGGCAGAACCACGCGTGGCCGGGTGCGCGGCACACGGGTCTGGCATGCTGCGCGGGCGCCGCTACAAGAAGCGGCACTGCGTGATGCGACGCCTCGTCCCTTGTGCCCTCGCCATTTCCGGCCTCGATCCGTCGGGAGGTGCCGGCCTCTTCGCGGATCTGCGCGCTTTCCGCGCGGCGGCGGTGTGGGGGTGCGGGGCCGTCGCGGTGCTGACCGTGCAATCGACGGCCGGGCTTCGGACGAGCGAGCCGGTCCCCACTCGCCAGCTCCTCGCGCAGGTCGGCGAGCTCTGGGCGCACGAAAATGTGAAGGCCATCAAAATAGGAGCGCTGGGGTCACTCGCCAACGTGCGCGCCATCAGCCGCTGGCTCGCGGCCCGACGAGGCAAAGTGCCGGTGGTGATCGACCCGGTCCTCCACGCATCGCGCGGAAAACGCGACGCGCCACTCTTGGAAAACGCCGGCGTCGCGGCGCTGATCGAGGTCATCGAGCTTGGCGCGGTGGTCACACCGAATGCTCTCGAGGCGAAGGCGCTGCTCGGCCGTCGCGTCGCGTCGTTGGCCGACGCCGAAGGCGCAGCGCGCGCCTTCCTCGACCTCGGTGCTCGCGCGGCTCTCGTCAAGGGCGGCCATTGGTCGGCCGGAGCGAGGAGCGAGACGACGGACGTGCTCGCCATCGGAAGGCGCATCATCCATCTTCGCTCGCCGCGGGTGAGCGTCGTACCGCACGGCACCGGATGCACGCTGGCTTCCCTCATTGCCGGAAAGCTGGCCGCGGCGCCGAGCGCCAAGGACGATGACGTCATCATCGCATCGATTCGCTGGGCGAAGAGGCAACTCGAGGCACGCATCGCTCACCCCTTGCGCGTCGGGAAAGGACAGCTGGTGATGCCGTGACGCGCATCGCCATTCGACCCTCCGCGGCACGCTTTCTCGCGATCGGCTTGGCCCTCACCACGGTGTTCGCACTGGTCCCGCGCGTCACGAGCGCCGCGCCCCCCGCGCCGGCACCTCCTCGCGCCGGCGCGCCGGGAGCGCCCTCTGCTTCCGTCGGGTCGACCCTCAGCCAAATCGCCGCTCGGCTCGCCGCCGACATCGGCGCCGAGACGAAGTCGGCCATCGTTTGCGCCGCCAGCTTGCGTTCGGACGAGCCAGCACCGCGCGGCGCCGAGCTCGCCGGCAAGGTGGCCTCTCTCCTCGCCGGCAAGCTCGGCAGCTCGATGGCCCGCGTCGAACCCGCCACGCTCGCCGCTGCGCAGGCGGCCGCGCGCCGCGCCAGCTGGCTCGTCTACGTGCAGGCAGAGGTTCTGCACGGCCAGCTCCGTGTGACCGCTGACGTCTATCGCGCCACGCGCAACGTGTGGGAGCGCGCCCGCGAGCCCGTCCCTGCCCCGACCGCGCACGCCTACGCCGCCGGACGCATCGACGGCGAGGTGCGCTCGTACCTCGCACCCCTGCCGCTCGTCGGCGCTCGCATCGATCGCGCCACCGTCGAAGACAAAGAGATCGTTGCGCTGGCGTGTGGCGACGTCGACGACGACGGAGCGCTCGAGATCGTCACCTTGAGCCGGCGGCGCATCGCGATCGGCCGTGCCCGCGCCGGCCGCTTCGTGGCGATGCGCAGCGCGTTCCTGCGCGATTTCTCGGGCATCGCGCCGACGCCGCTGCGCGAACCGCTGGGCGGCGTGGCCATCGTCCCATCGCGCGGGGGACCGCCGAACCTCGACGTGGGAATCTCCGATCGTGCCCGTGGCAGCCGCTTGGACAGTGAGCTCAAGCTGCTCGGCGCCATCAACGGCGTTCCTTTCGGCACGCCGTACGGCGATGCTTGCATGCGTTTTCAAGGATCGACGCTGACGACGACCGTCGGCAAATGTGCCGATGGCGACAGCGCCAACCCGCCGTTCGACATCGACGGCCCCCTCGACGCCGCGGCCGCCGCCATCTTCGTCGGTGCCGACGGGATCGTCCGAACCATCGATGCTGCCCGCGACCCGCGGACGGGCGAAGTGTCGCTGCGCGCTCTCGGTCGAACCATGACCCTTCCCCGCGCCGGCGCACAGATGGCGCTCGCCGACCTCGATCAGAATGGTGCGCCGGAGGTGATCACCACGCTCGACGTACTTCCCAAACCGCCCGGCGACGTCGACGATGCGCTCGTCATCACCACCTTGGAAGCGGACGGCTCCCTCCGCGAAAGATCGCGCATTCCTGTTCCAACCGGCATACGAGCCGTCGCCGCGTGTCCCCCCGAGGGGGGTGGCTCGGCATCGGTGGTGATCGCGACGCCAGGAGAGCTGTGGATCGTCCGCTGATCACGCGCCGCGAGCTCCTCGGTTGGGCGGCGATCACGATGACCGCGACCGCCCGTCCCCGCGGCGCCGCCGCCCTCGGGCGGATCCCGCTCGAGGGAAAGATTGCCATGTCGTTGCCGTGGCCGGTGGATCGCATCGATCCCCACGACATCACCGACCCGGGGGCGGCCCTCTTCGGTCAGGCGCTCTTCGACGAGCTGTATGCCGCCGACCCATCGGGCGAGCCCTTTCCGACGCTCGCCGCCGATGCGCCCGTCATCGAATCGGCGCGCACGATCGTCCGACTGCGTGAGGGGCTCGTCACGGCGCGGGGGGAGCGGCTCGACGCGCGGGACGTTCTCTTTTCGATCCAGCGCGCCAAGAAGGGCGCTGCCGCCGCATGGTGGGGCGATCTCCCCGCGCCGGTGCTCCACCCGAAAGATCGACTGGCCCTCGTTTTCGCCACGACCGATGCGGGGCGCGTCGCGCGCACACTGAGCTCGTCTTTCTTCGCGCTCGTACCGCGCACCTTCGACCCGGCGCGACCCGATGGCACCGGAGCGCTGTCCGCGGAACCGGGCTCTTCGCGCTTGACGCTCCGGCGTAACCCCAACGCCGCCCGTGGTCCATCGTTTCTCGAGGAGGTCACCATCGAGCAAGCCGCCGACCTGTCGTCGTCGCTGCGATCCTTCGAAGGCAAGCTGACCGACGTCGGGTGGCTCGGATCGGGACTGCACGGCGCGCGTCCAGGGGCACAAGCGTTCGACCTGGGTAGCGTCGCTTGGGTCGTCTTGCAGACGGGCGTCGAGGCCGGTCCGTGGGGCGGCCCGG
>Ga0193706_1000324_pt1 | contig 29424 bp, 21 predicted proteins | sample U3c1metaG_FD_160130 | JGI IMG/M metagenome (GOLD analysis project Ga0193706, IMG submission 160130) | Soil microbial communities from a riparian zone of the East river system, Colorado, United States - U3c1 | ecosystem: Environmental > Terrestrial > Soil > Riparian zone | place: USA: East River... | reverse complement strand
AAGGCTCACGAAATCGGTAAGCCTGGCGCCTGAGGGCAGCTTTGCTACGGTACGCGCCATAGGAGCCATCCTTTCTCTCTAGAGAGAAAGAATAGCGCCTTCCGAGAACTAAGTAAACAGTATTGGGTTTAGTGCCGTCCACACGAGCGTTGTTATTCAGATATGCCGTAATGCTCATGACATATTCTCGATGTTTCGATCACTTTGCTGTAACATCTATCACCAAGCCGCGCCAGTTTGAGTACGCACGCACTACACCGCTTCTCGCGATCGCGGATCTAGATCAGGTGAACGATCGCTGGCCGCTTGGCCGCGGCGAAGGGAAAAGAGGATCTTGATGACAACGGGATTGCCGGGCTGCCCTGAAGAGCCGCTGCTCTGGTTCAATGGCCTCGACGGCCGGCGGGGCACCTATCTGCTGCCTCCCGTGCCCCCGCGGCAGCTCGCCGACTTCGCCCGCGGCGCCACGGTCGACCGGGCGCGGGTCCGCGAGCTCCAGGCCTGGGTGGCACGCGGCGAGGGCAAGGCACGGCGGGGGCTCAAGGAGGGCCTCGATCCCGGCAAGCTCGAGGAGGCCGGCTGGGGCGTGATCTTCCCCCGCTCGGCGGATTCCGAGCCTCTGCGCGAAGCCCTCGCCCCGCTGCTCGACCTCCGGCGGACGCAGGCCGGGAAACGGCGGGAGCGCTTCTTCCGCGAATTCGCGGGCGACGACGGCTACCGCGAGGGGGACACCAAGGTCGCGTTCCTCGCCCGCCACGGCGCCGGCCCCGGACCGGCCGATCCGGAGAAGGTGCCTTATTACCTCCTGCTGGTCGGCGACCCGGAGACGATCCCCTTCTCGTTCCAGTACCAGCTCGACGTCCAGTACGCCGTCGGCCGCCTCTGTTTCGACGAGCTCGAGGAGTATCGCCGCTACGCCGAGAGCGTGGTGGCGGCCGAGACCGGCGGCAGCGGACGGAGCCCGCGGGCCTGTTTCTTCGCCCCCGCCAACCCGGGCGACCCGGTGACCCGGTCGCTCAGCGCCCACCTGGCGCAGCCGGTGGCGGCCGGGGTGCGGCGCGACCAGCCCGGCTGGAGCGTCGAGACCGTGCTCGGGGAGGAGGCGACCCGCGGCCGGCTCGGCGGCCTGCTCGACGAGGCGCCGGCGTTCCTCTTCGCCGCCTGCCACGGCCTGGGCTTCGCCGCCGGCGATTCCGACCAGCGGGACCGGCAAGGAGCCCTGGTCTGTCAGGACTGGCCCGGCCCGGGCTCCGCCGGCATCGACCGCGAGCACTACTTCGCGGCCGAGGACCTGGGAGCGCGGGCCCACGTGCACGGCCTCGTCGCCTTCTGCTTCGCCTGTTTCGGCGCCGGCACGCCGCGCTGGGACGACTTCACCCGCGCGGGTCAGGGGGAGCGCCGGGAGCTCTCGTCCGGATCCTTCCTTGGCCGCCTGCCGCAGCGGCTGCTCAGCCATCCGCGGGGCGGAGCGCTGGCGGTCGTCGGCCACGTCGACCGGGCCTGGGGCTTCTCCCTGGTCTGGCCTGGCGTTGGACCGCAGATCAGCGCCTTCGAGAGCACGCTCCGGCGCCTGCTCGATGGGCAACCGGTGGGCTGGGCGATGGAGTTCTTCAACCAGCGGTACGCCGAGCTCGCCTCCGACCTCGCGGCGGAGGTGGAGGCCCTGGGGTTCGGCAAGCAGCTCGACGAGACGCTGCTCGCCGACCTCTGGACCGCCAGCCACGACGCCCGCAACTACACGATCGTCGGCGATCCCGCGGTGCGGGTCGCCGTCCTGCCCGACAAGGAGGTGCACCGTGAAAACTGATCGATTTTCCGCCCGGGCCGCCGCGGTCCTGCTGGCCGGCCTCCTCCTCGCGGCCGGCCAGCCCACCGCCGGTCAAACGTTCAGGTATCGTCTCGGAAGATCGAAGGTCCGCGTGAATCCCTTCCAGATCCTGGCCGGAGCGCTCGCTCTACAGATCGGGGTGGTTCAAAAGAGATTCGAAAATAACCGGCACGCGCTGCAAATCGTGCGGGGCCCGGACGGCAAGCCGGCCTATCTTCGCCAGGAAGTGGCCGGCCTGATCGCCCGCACCGGGGAGGATCTCGACCAGGCCATTGAGAATGTAAAGCCGTCGGATCTGGAGCCTCTGCAGGCCTGGGCGATCGATCAGCTCGGGCGCATCCAGGGGGAGCTCGCGGCGCCGCCGGCCCAGAAGACCGCAGCCTTGCCCTCCGGTCTTTTCACTCCCCGCGCCGTAGCCGTGGTCGCCAGCCTCAGAGGATTCCCGCTGCTGGCGCTCGCCAAGCCGAAGGCCACCGCCAAGCCGAAGACCGCCGTACCGCCGAAGGCCGCGGTCCCGCCGCAGGACACGGTCGCCGCCGAGAAGACCGACAGTCTTCTGGATCAGGTCGGTAAGGTGGCCGGCCGGATCTTCTTCCTTGCCGATCACGACGATCTCGAGGTGAAGCTCTGGGTGGGCAGCACGCCGGCGCAGCACGCCACGTTCAGCTTCTGGTCGCAGGGCAGGATCAAAGGGTCCGCGCCGGCGCCCAACATTATCCGGACCGCCGGCAAGCGGGACCATGTCGTGCGCGGCCTCTACGCCTATCGCGTCACCGAGGCCAAGGGACCGGTCACCGAATTGATCGAATATCCGAGTCAGGCCGGCGCTCCGGCGGCCCGGTTCGCGAGCGAACGGCTGGATCTGGTCAACGGCAGCAGGTTCTTCTGCTGCCGTTTCAACGAGCAGTACTGCCATCATGTCGACGACGAAAAAGATTGCCGCCCCTAGGCTGCGCCGCCGCTGGATTTTTCTGACCGGAGCGGGGCTGGGATTGACCCTGGCGCTGCTCGTCGGCACGGTGCTCGACGGTGAGTTGCAGCCTCTGCGGTACCTCTTCCTGCCGTTTTCGGCCCTCGCCGGCGGTCTGGCGGCCCTGGCGGCCTGGACGCACTTCGGCGGCCTCGCCGACACGGCCAGGGACGCCGTCCGCAGGTGGCGCCTGCGGATCTCCCTCGCCGTGCTGGCGCTCGGCGCGATCCTGCTGCTCGGGCTCTACCTGAAGTTCGCGGAGCCGATCCGCTATGACGGCAACCGGAGCGTCACCTATCTCGTGGGCTGGTCGCGGTCGGGGCTCTGCGAGTGCTCCGGCGACAACGCGAGCTGCATTCAGGAGATGGGCCTCGACCCGGGCAGGATCCGCTCCTGCTGGGAGAACCGCTGGATCGTCGAGCTCGCCATGGCGCTCTCCTACCTGCTGACCCTGGGGAGCGCCGGGGCGATCGCGGGCTTGCTGACGATCCCGGCGCGGCCGCCCCAGGCCCCAGCAGCTCCGCCGGTCCCGCTCGGGTACCTCGACTTCGATCTCTGGATCGATCAGAAGTCCGAGGGCCTCTACCGCGCCAAGGCCTGGAGCAGCGCCGCGGGTTTCGAGGCCACGGAGTGCTTCGCCCTCCCCGCCGCCCTCCTGGGTGGAGCGCTCTGCCTCGCCGGAGGCGCCGCCCCGCGCCGCGGTGGATCCGGCGCGGCCGAGGCCACGGACGGCGCCAGCGCGGAGCAGGTCGGGGGCGAGCTGTTCCGCGCGGTCTTCCATGGCGAGTTGCTCAAGGCTTTCCAGGGCTGCCTCGCCAAGGCCCAGGGCGGGCCCGGGCTGCGCATCCGCCTGCGCCTCAACGACGTCCCCCAACTGGCGGGGCTGCCCTGGGAGTACCTGTACGACGCTGAAGGGCGGGGTTTCCTGGCGCTCTCCGGCCGCACGCCGGTGGTGCGCTACCTGGAGCTGAGCGAGGGTCTCGGCACGCTGCTGGTCGAGCCGCCGCTGCGCATCCTGGCCGTGATCTCGACCCCGAAAGGTTACCGGGAGCTCGCCGAGGCGGACGAGGAGTGGCGGCGGCTCGGCGCGGCCCTGGAGCCGCTCCTGCGCAGAGGTCTGATCGAGGTCGAGCGGCTGGAGCGCCCCACTCCCGAAGCCCTGGAGGCGCGGTTGCGAAGCGGCCAGCCGGTGCACGTCCTCCATTTCGTCGGCCACGGCGGCTTCAGCGAGCTGCGCGGGGAAGGCGTGCTGGTGTTCGAGGACGAGGCCGGCAACGGCGTTCCCATGGGCGGACCCACCCTCGCCTATCTCCTCCAGGACCACCCGTCGCTGCGCCTGGCCGTGCTCAACGCCTGCAACGGCGCCCACGCCTCTCGCGAGAACACCTTCGCCGGCACCGCCCAGGTGCTCGTCCAGCGCGGCGTGCCGGCGGTGATCGCCATGCAGTCGGAGGTGATGGACGAGACGGCCTGCGGTTTCGCCGAAAAGTTCTATCAGGGGCTCGCCGCCGGCCTGCCGGTCGACGCCTGCGTCGGCGAGGTGCGCAGGGCTCTCGCCGCCGAGCACAACCCGGAGTGGGGCACACCGGTGCTCTATCTCCGCGCCACTGACGGCCGGCTCTTCGCGCTAGAGAACGGAGGCCCCCCGAATTGAACCAAACCTTCCCGGCGACCCGAGATCTATCAGGTTGTCGAGGATTTCACACCAACTCAAAGGAGAACACGATGCTCAGCAATGATCCCGACGATAAGCCCACCCAACCGCAAGCTTCTCCGCTTTCCGACGCAAAGGCCGGTGCGGCCGATCCCGTTCCCTTCCTGAACCCGGGCGATCCCATCGAGGTGGCGGCGACGGGGAACGGCACGGTCAACGACCCGGGTGGAACGGACAAACAGCCGCCGGCCGGCTACACTTCCGACTCTTCCCTGGCCTGATGGTGGTAAAAGGCTGAGGAGAGGGCTCGCGGAGTCTTCTCTGGCGAGTCCTCTCCAGAACAGGTTTTTTGAGCTCCCTCTTTCCCGGGGGAGCTCTCCCCGCCACTCTCCCTGGAGCGTGAAGCCGGCCCAGTAGTAGGGAGCCTGCCAGCGCTTCTGGCGCCGGATCGCGTCCTGGGCCGCCCGCAACGCCGCAGCGGGAGAGAGACCCTCGACCAGGATCCCGCGATAAAAGTGCCGCATCAGCTCGACGGTCACCCGGTCGTTGACGTTCCAAAGGCTCACCAGCACCCGCTCGGCACCGGCGTAAAAGAACCCCCGGGTCATCCCCATCATCCCCTCGCCCCGCACCTCGCGCCCCAGGGCCGATTGGCAGGCGCTCAGCACTACGAGGTCGGCCCGCAGGTCCAACTCGTAGATGTCGGCGAGGTGGAGGAAACCGTTCGGCTCCTGCTGGCCACGCGGATCGATCTGGGCGAGCACCAGTTGACCGCCACCCGGATCGGTGGCGGCGAACGAGCCATGGGTGGCGAAGTGCAGGAAACGGTAGTCGCGCAGGGCGCCGCTCAGAACCGCCGCGCGGCTCGCCTTCCGGCCCAGGGCCTCGGAGCGTTCGGAAACGGGCGCGAACGCCAGGATCGACTCGGCCTCCTTGCGGGTGTATAACAGCGGCGGAAATCGGCCGTTGAAGTCGGGATTGGCCAGCACCCACAAGGTCTTCGGCGCCGCTGGCCGGACGGCGACCTCCCGGCGGATCTCTCCCAACACCGACACCGACGGCAGGGCGACGATCTCGTGGCTGGCGACCAGCGGCTCGCTGCCTCCCGGTTCTGGCAACGCGGCGAAGGGCAGGCGCTGAAGGATGCCGTCGCCCACCACCAGCAGGTGCTTGCCCGGCAGCAGGGAGGCAACCGGATCGAGGAGCAGCCGGCTCAGCTCGGCGAGCGGGCGTTGGGCGGAAATTTCAACCGTGCGGTTGCGGCTGCGGGCGAGGAAACCGAAGGCCAAGGCCGTCACGCTCTCGATCTTGGCCCGCCCGGGGAGCTCGAAGCTCGTCAGGGAATCGGGAGTGACGGCCCAGAGGAAGCTCCGCTTCTCCCCGAGCCGGTACTCCAGCAACAGGGTGTCGCGGTCGAGCAGCTTGCGCTGGATCTCGGCGGCGCTCCAGCGTCGCGGCTGAGTGAGTGCGGCGTAGCGGGGATCGCTGGCGCGCAAATCGGCCCGTACCCGGTCGAGCTCTTCCCAGTGGCGCCCGAGCTCCGCCTCGACCGGCCGCATCTGCTCCGTGGCGGAAGCGTCCTGGGCCAACCGGATCTGGCGGGAGACCAGCCCATCGATCTCGGTCTCGAGCTCCCTCTCGCGGGCGTGGAGCTCCGGAGCGGCTCCGCCGTGGCGGAGGTCTGTGCCACTGGCGGCCAGTCCGTCGAGCAGCGAGCGTGCCAGCGACCGCTCGCTGACCTCCAGAGCCGCGTCGGCACGGTGCTGCTCCATCAACAGGTCGATCAGGAAGTCGTAGAAGTCCTGCTGGGTGGCGAAGAACTCCGCGCGGGTGGTGTAGCTCGTCTGGGCGAAACGGTGACGCTCGACTATCGTCAGGGCCTCTTCCATCAGCCCACGGGCTGCCTCGAGGTCACCGCGGCGGCGCAGCAATCGGGCTTTCCCCTCTAAGGTCCAGGCCAGGTGAGGCGGATCGTCGAGCGCCCGGAACAGGCCGAGGGCGCGGTCGAAATCGTCGATCGCGGCCGCGTCGCGGCCGGCGGCAGCCTCTAGCCGTCCCAGATTGCCGAGGCAGCGGGCCTGCTCGCGGGAATCACCGAGGCGGCGGAAGATTGGCAGAGCCTCCTGGTAGGCTCGGCGAGCATCCTCCCGCCGGCCGAGCTGGCGGTAGGTCACGCCGAGCACGGTGAGCGTAGCCGCCCGGCCACGGGAACCGGGCGGGCGTAGCGCCAAGGCAAGCTGGAGGAACTCCAAGGCCCCGCCGGGCCGTTTCACGTCCTGGGCGAGAAGTCCCAAAGCGTCCAGGGCGATGGCCTCGCCGTTGCGGTCCTTCGCTTGGCGAGAGATTCTGAGAGCTTCGCTGAACCGCTCGCGGGCCTGATTCGACTCACCTAGTTCGCGGTGGAGGTGTCCCCGGTTGAGCAGGATGTTGGTCCGCTTGCCGGGATCGTCGCCCAGTTGCCAGAGGGCGAGCGCCCGGTCGAACAGGGCCGCCGCCTCATCGTAACGCCCGCGCAGTTGGAGCGCGAGCCCCAGGTCATTGGAGGTCACAGACTCGACGGCACGGTTGCCGAGCCGCCGGCTCAGCGCCAGGGCTTTCCGATACTCGCCGATCGCGCCTTCAAGGTCGCCGAGGGCGTCGCCGATCTTGCCGCGGTGATACCGGACAAAGGCCTCGAAGGCGGGATCGCCTGAGAACAGAGGATCGGCCTGAGTCAACGTCCGGAGGGCCGCTTCGGCTTCGTGCAGGCAATCTCTCTGCAGCAGCCCGAGGCCGAGCAGGGCCTCGGCCTGGCGTCGCGGCAGTCCGAGGTCCGCGAAGCCGCGTTGCGCGCTCTCGTAGGGGGCGATGCCGCCCCGGCAGACCTCCGGCTTTTTGGTCCGGCGCAACGCGTGGCCGCGGGCCAGCTCCGCCTCCGCCGCCGCACGCCGGCGGTCCGCCGCGGTGGCCCGCCGATGTTCGGCCAGCCGGAGGCCGCAAGGCCCCCGAAAGCCAGCGGGGAGCGTCAGCTCGATCCGCAACTCGCCCGGGGCATCCGCCACCCAATGAATCTCCTCGGGCGGCTGGGGAGAGGTGCCCGGGGCGTTGAGGCTGTCGACCTCGAGAAGCTGCCGGCCGCGAGGATCGAACAGAGTCAGAACGGCGTCTCGCGACTCCTGGCCGGCCACCGCGTGGAGGTAGTCGCCCGGCTGGACGGCGATCCGCAGGCTCGGCGATCCCTCGCAGGCGGGGGTAGGAACGGCGGACGCGGCCTTCTCCTTGCCGCGGCAGCCGAGGCCGAGGAGCAGGAGAATCAGAACCCAAGGCGTTGCCCTGGGCTGAGGGAGCCCGGGCCTTTGGCCCTTCCCCCAACCGAATGGCGGACAACCTTCTCGCCGGCAAAACGTCCCGTTCACTCTCCTCGGCCTGCCTCCGTCACGCGCAGAAGCTGCGTCTCGAGCGGCTTCCCCTCTCCCCCACCGGAGCCATCCGACAGCTCCAGACGATAACGGCCCGGACGGAGACCCTCGGGAAAATAGAGGGTCAGGGCGAGGTCTTGATTCAGCCGCAGCTCATGGGACGACAGCTCTCTGCCGGTCGCGGCATCGCGGATCCTCAACCGGTAGACCGGGAGCTCCTCGGCGGGGTGGAACACGAACATCCAGGGCCCGGCCGGCACGGTCAACTCTTGCCCGGCAGCGGCGCGCTCGCCGGCGGAGACCTCGAAGATGGGCGCATTGGCTCTCGGCGCCAGAGCGCTCTGCTGGCGCAGGTTCCAGGCGGTCAGTCCGATCAGCGCCACGAAGAACGACGCGGCCAGGGTCGTGGGCAGAGGAGACCACCGGGACGGCCGCCGCGGCGCTCCAGAGGAGATCTCGCGGACGTTCCGGGGCGGAGGATCGGGGGGCAGGCCGAGCTGCGGGCGGAGCAGGCGCCAGAGCGCGGCCGTATCCACCTCCTGGCCGGCGCCCGGCTCCTCGTCCGGCGAGGCGAACGCCGCCGCGGCCGCCGCCAGGTCGAAACAGTCGCGGCAGCGCGCCAAGTGCTCCTGGAATCCCGTCTCCTCCTCGGCGGCAAGCTCGCCGCGATGGTAGGCAATCCATTGGTCGGGAGAGGGGTGGTCCATCGGCTCCGGGGACGCGTCGATCAGCTCCAGGAGGGTGTCGCGAAAGTCGGATGAGCTCTCTCCCACGTGTTCACCCCCCACCTTGGAAGTCTATCGTCCCGAATGTGTGTTGCAGCTTGTCCAACAGCCGCTGGCGCGCCTGGAAAAGGTGGGCCTTGACGGTTTCCGGAGAGATCCGGAGAGCCACGGCGATCTCCTGCATGCTGCGCTCCTGGTAAACGCGCAGCTCCATGCACAGACGCTGTTTGGGGGGCAGCTCTCCGATCGCCTCCCGCAAGGCCTTGCGCCGCTCCTCGCGCACGATGCGATCGAGCGGCGAGGCCGTGGCGGAGGGCGATGGGGCCTGGGCCACCGGCGAAGGCTCCGGAGCTCCGGGCAAGCCCTCGAAAGGGATCTCCGATACCGCCTGCCGGCCTCCCGGCTGGCGGTCGCGCCACTTTCTGTAGACGTTGAAGGCGATCCGCAGCACCCACCCTTCCAGCGAACCCTCCCCCCGGTAGCCCTCCAATCCCTGATAGATCCGCAGGAAGGTCATCTGGGTTAGGTCGAGCCGCTCCTCGGGAGAAAAAACCCGTGATGCCAGGAAGCGCTCGATGCGGGGGCGGAAGCGGCGGAAGAGCAGCTCGAAGTTCTTCTCGCGGTCGGCTCCGCGCTGGAAGTCGAGCACCGCGCGCACGATCTCCTCCGGCCCGCCGCGCGGGCTGTCGTCCACCGCGGGCGGGGTCTGCTCCCCTAGTTTCATCGCGGCTTCCACCAACTGGCGGGAGGCATACCAAGGGCTCCGATCTGAAAAGGGCTCGGCTCCTAGTATCGCACAGCGGGGAAGAAGAGGCTGATTACGGCAGCCGCTCCGCCCCGGGCCTGAACCCGCGCAGCCGGCCGGCCACCTGACCGGAGAACACCACGCCGGTCGCGCGTCCGGCGAAGCCGGCGCCGCGCAGGCGCCGGACCGTCCACCAATTACAATCGCCCGCCCATAGATAGGAGCCGTACGCCGGGTAGAACCGACCGGCGTACCCGGGCGCGGGGGGGAACGCCGCCCCGCGCTCACCCGAAGGGGCGTGCACGATCGAACGCTCCAACTCCGTGAGCAGGGCGTGGAGCGTCGCCGGATCCACGGCGCGGACGAAGGCGGCGCGGGGACCGGCCTTCGAAAAGGGCGTGCGCCGCCCATCGAGGTAGACCACCGAGGGAGTGGGCAGAAAGAGCGTCGCGAAGACGGCGTGGGGCCGGAGGTCGGATTCCATGTAGTAGCGCCGGTCCCCCCAGGCGAACTCGAGAAAGGGGGCGCCCTCTTCACCGGGAGGTCCCAGCCGCCATCCCGGCGGCTGCTCGACGACGATCGCGGTGTGATACCCCCAGTCCGCCACGTAGACCCGGTACGGACCGGGTCCCGGCACCGGCGGCAGCGTCAGGCCGGGCCGCGCGTCCCGCCCCAGGGCGACGTAGAGCGCGGGCCCGAGCACCAGGAGCAGGACGGCGAGCGCAATGGCGCGGCCGGCCCGCCGCAGCCATCGGAAACGGCGGGGCACGGCGGGATCAGAGGCCGTCGAGCAGGGAGCCGAGGATCAGCAGAAGCCCGGCGACCACGAGCGACCAAAACCCCAGATTGTTCGGAACGTGGATCACGCCCAGCCCCGCCAGCAGGCCGACCAGCCAGAGGACCAGGGAGATCAGGAGCGTCACCTCTTTCGGAGCCTGCGTCTTGAATCCGCCTCTTCTCGCCATAGGGGAGCCTCCGCCTTTCGATCTGACCTTCGTTTGGGGGCTCGACCCTATCATGGAGGCCTGAGACCTGGAGCCCCGTTGATCGGCGCCGGTGGCCTGCGACCTCACCCTCGGTCCCTCTCCTAAAGGAGAGGGAGGGCCTTATAGAACCGGTAGAGCCTGTAGGGTGCGCTGTGCGCACCTTCGAGGTCGTTCATGGTGCGCACAGCGCACCCTACGGGCCACACGTTTCGCAGTCGTCCCCCTTCTCCTTTAGGAGAAGGGGGATAGGGGTTGAGGTCGCAGGCCACGAACGATTACCGCATCGCCGGCACGGCCGCCAGGCGGCTCTTCAGGTGGGCGATGATCTTCGGGCCGTTGTCGCGGGAGTTCTCGATGAAGATGCGGTCGGTCCAGCGGCCGGCCTGGAGCGTGCCGGCGACGTAGAGGCCGGGGACGTTCGACTCGCAGGTCTCGGGGTCGAAGGCCGGGATCAGGGTCTCGGGGTGGACCTCGACGCCGCAACGGCGCTCGAAGTCGGCGTCCGGCTGGTAGCCGATCAGGACGTAGGCGGCCTGCGCCGGCAGCACCTCGGGGCCGTCCGGGGTCGCCAGCTCGATGCCCCCCTCGGGGAGGAAGGCCCGCACCTCGGTGTTGAAGCGGGCCGGGATCGACCCCTCTTCGATGCGGTTCTCCATGTCCGGCTTGAGCCAGTACTTGACCCCGGCCTTCAGCGCCGAGCCCCGATGCACCAGGGTCACCCGCACGCCGTTGCGCCAGAGGTCGAGCGCCGCCTCGGCGGCGGTGTTGCCGGCGCCGACGATCACCACCTCCTGCCCGAAGTTCGGGTACGGCTCCTTGTAGTTGTGGGCCACCCACGGCAGGTCCTCGCCCAGCGCCCCCAGCCAGCGGGGGTTGAAGAAATAGCCGGTAGCGAGGGCGACGCTGCGCGCGCGCAGAGTGCGTTCCCCCTGCATCCGCCGGGTATGGACGGCGAACTCGTCCCCTTTCCTGGCGACCTCGAGGACGTCCTCGTAGAGGGCCAGCGGAATGTCGTAGTGCTCCACGACCATGCGGTAGTAGGCGAGCGCCTGCCGGCGGGTCGGCTTGGCGTCGGGGATCGAGAACGGGACGTTCGCGATCTCCAGCCGGTCGCGGGTGGTGAAGAATTCCATGAAGGTGGGATAGCCCTGGATGGCGGCGGTCAGCGGGCCGCGGTCGATGAGCAGCACCGAGAGTCCCTGGCGGCGCGCCTCGGCGCCGATGGCGATGCCGGTCGGCCCGGCGCCCACCACGATCAGATCGAGCGTTTCGTTCATTTGGTTCCTCCCTCTCTCTCACGGGGCGCGGGCCAAAGTTGGTATAGATGGTCCACGGGGCCGTGCCCGCCCCCTTTCCCTAAAGGATACGCGGCTGCGATGGCGCCCGCCAGATAGGCGATCGCTCCCTCGACCGCCCGCGGCAGCTCCTCCCCCGCTCCCAGCCGGGCGGCGATCGCCGACGACAGGGTGCATCCGGTGCCGTGCGTCGAGGGAGTATGGAGCCGGGGGTGGGCGAAGCGGTGAACCCTCCCATCCCGCTCCACCAGCAGATCGACCACCTCTTCCCCTTCGGCGTGCCCCCCCTTGGCGAGCACCGCCGGCCCGCGCGCCGCGAGCACCCGGGCCGCCCGCAGTCTTTCCTCCTCGGTCGCTGCCGGGAGGCCGGTCAGCGTCTCGAGCTCGGGGGTATTGGGGGTCACCACGGTCGCCAGCGGCAGCAGATCGGCCTCGAGCGCCTCGACAGCGTCCTCGCGCAGCAGGCGGTCGCCGCTCTTGGCGATCATCACCGGATCGAGGACGATGGGGATCCCGCTGCCGCCGAGATGGAAACGGAGCCGGTCCGCCACGGCGCGGATAATCCCGGCGCTCGCCAGCATGCCGATCTTGACCGCGTCGGTGCCGATGTCCTCGAGGACGGCGTCGATCTGCGCCGCCACCATCTCGGCCGGCACCTCGTGGACGGCGCGCACCTCGCGGGTGTTCTGGGCGGTGAGCGCGGCGATCACGCTCATGCCGTAGGCGCCGTGGGCGGCGAAGGTCTTGAGATCGGCCTGGATGCCGGCGCCCCCTCCGGAGTCGGAGCCGGCGATGGTCAAAAGACGAGGGGGGACCCTCACCTCCCCAGCCCTCCTCTCCCAGCCTCCCCCCCACCCGCCAGGAGAGGAGGGAGCAGAGGCCTCATGCCGTCCGCGGCGCGACCCGTCCGCGGCGCAGCCAAGCGACGACGCCGACGATGGCGAGCACGCAGAGGCTGATCACCTGCGCCAGCGTCAAGGGGCCGAAGAAGCGGTCGTCCTTGGCGCGCAGGATCTCGACCAGGAAGCGCTCGACGGCGAGCAGCGCCAGCACGGTGAGGGCGATCACGCCGGGCCGCGGGCGGCGGCGGAACATCCACATCGCGATCCCCCAGATGGTGAGGGCCATGGCGGTCTCGTAGAGCTGGGTGGGGTGGACGCGCAGCAGCGTGGAGTCCGGCACCGAAGCGGGGATCGCCACGTGGAACATCTCGCGCAGATTGCCGGCGGTGGTCTCCGGGAGCCCTACAGGGAACTTCACCCCCCAGGGGAGATCGGTGGGCCGGCCGTAGTCGTCCCCCACCAGGAAGCAGCCGATGCGGCCGACGCCGTAGCCGATGGCGAGGGCCGGCGCGGCGATGTCGGCCATCGGCCATCCCGGGAGGCGCCGGTGGCGCATCGTCCAGAGCACGCCGGCGGCGCCGAGGATGAAGCCGCCGTACCAGACCAGCCCGGAGCGGTCGAAGAGCAGGTGCCAGTCGTGGAAGAGGACCGCGTAGTAGACCTTAGCGCCGACGATGCCGCCGACACCGGCGGCGAACACCAGGGCGCTCGCGTCCTCCTCGTCGCCGACGCCCAGCCGCTTCATCCCCCAGCGGAGTTGGAGATAGCTGACGAGGAAGGCGAGGACGAGCATCAGCCCGAAGGGGCTGACCGAGAACGAGCCGATGTGGAAGAGTTCGCGGATCATGTCGGAGGGGCGAAGAATAGCATGGGAGGCGCCCGTGCCCAGCGGGGCGATCCGTCCTCCGAATCCTCACCCTCGGTCCCTCTCCACTCCGTGGAGAGGGAGGGCGATCCGCGGAAGGTGTCGCCGATCGGAGCGGTTCCCCCTCTCCACCCCGTGGAGAGGGGGCCAGGGGGTGAGGATTCGAAGGGCAGGCCGCACCAATGGGCACCGCGGCCTCCCTCTCCCCGCGCACCCGGGGTACACTACGCCTCGAAGAGGAACGAATGCCCACCGACGACCACGTGAAGTTCGAGGCCTCTATGAGCCCGGCGGGTGAGGACGGGCCGGCGCGCCTGTACGTCTGGGTGCGCAGGTTCCACGGCACCGAGGAGCTGACCGGCCGCTACGAGGTGTTCGAGGACCTGCAGCGGCTCGACGAGTTCATCGCCCGCGCCGCCGCGGCCGGTCAGGACATCGCGGCGCTGCGGACAGCGCGCGACGAGTTCGCCAACTCGCTGGGCTGGCGCCCCTGACGCGCGTCCGCGTGGCCTTCGCGGTCACAGCGGTTACAATCGGTCCCTCATGATCACCGACATCACCCGCGAGCGCTTCGCCGCTCTGACGGAGATGGTCCGCCGCGAGACCCGGGGGCGCTGGCTCGTGCTCACGCACGACAACCCCGACCCGGACGCGCTCGCCTCGGCCCAGATCCTGGCGCGGGTCCTCCGGCAGGCCCTGCACCAGAACGTCACGGTGGCGTACGGCGGCATCATCGGCCGCGCCGAGAACCGGGAGATGGTCAAGAGCCTCCACCTCCCGTTCAGCCACATCCGGCATCTGAGCCTGAAGAACTACAAGCACTTCGCGCTGGTCGACACCCAGCCCCGGAGCGGCAACAACCAGCTCCCGTCGCGGACGATCCCCGACATCGTGATCGATCACCACCCGCTGCGAGCGAACACGCAGGGCGGCCCCTTCTTCGACGTGCGGCCGAAGTACGGAGCGACCGCCACCATGCTGGCCGAGTACATGCTGGCGGCCGAGGTCAAGCCCACCCACGCGCTGGCGACGGCGCTGATCTACGCCATTCGCTCGGAGACGCTCGACTTCGCCCGCGAGCACGTGGGGCCGGACAAGACGATCCACGACCTCTTCTTCCCGCAGGCCAACCACCGCCTGCTGGCCCGCATCCAGAGCCCGCGGCTGCCGCTCACCTACTTCGGCAACCTGCACGACGCGCTGGAGAACCTGGAGGCGGTCGACTCGTTGATCCTCAGCCACCTGGGGCCGATCGAGCAGCCGGACATCGTGCCGGAGATCGCCGACTTGCTGCTGCGCCTGGAGGGGAAGACCTGGTCGCTGGTCACCGGCTACTACGGCGACCGCATCTACCTCTCGATCCGCACCACCAACCCGCGCGCCGACGCCGGCGGCTTGATGCGCCGCATCATCGGCCGCCGCGGCAAGGGGGGAGGCCACGGCATGATCGCCGGCGGCTGGATCGACGCCAGCAAGCTCCCCGGCTCCTCCGAGCGCCGGGAGTTGCAGAAGAAGCTCGGCCTGCGGCTGATCCGGGAGCTGAAGAAGAACCCCGAGAAGCTCGGGCGGGTGGAGCTGCGCAAGGGGCCTCCGACCTAGTTCTGCTTTGTCAACGGTCTGCCTGCATTGCATTCAGGTCGAGAAAGCCATGCGTGACAGGCCAGACTTCCCCGCTTACGAGAAGCCCGTCGAATGCGTCGCGACGGACTTGGATTTTGCTGGGGCGGCCCGCGAAACGGCCTTGAGCAAGCTCCATTGGCAAGTTTGGATCGGCGAGGCCGAGGCTGAACAGGTACGCCGCTGCCGGGCCGGCGGCGCTACCGGTCGCGACATCTTCTACCCGGCCCAGATTGTCCCAGGTTCTCATCTCGCGGCCGGCAACATCGAGCAGAAGGACAAACTTCGCGCCAAGTGCCGCGAGCAGGGCTTCAAGATCAGAGCCGCTGATCGCGGCTCGGGCGAGGGGCTCGGGGTAGACGGGAAGGATGAGGTAAGGCAGGCCCGTTGAAATGACCTGCGCGGAGAGCTCGGAAGCAAGGTCTTGGGAGCTCAGGCCGAGCCTCGCCAGGATCGGCTGCAACTCGGCCAATGCGATGGCACGGCCAAAGATCGCCGCGCCTTGATTCATTTCGGCCAGATAGTGATTGCCCCTCTTCTCCGTACGGACCGGCACTTCCCCGGAGGGGAGCTTCAGAACCCACGAGCTCGAGTGGGCCTCCGGCGTTTGGGTCCGGTGAAGTACCCCCGCGGCCCCCAGAACCGGGTGACCGGCGAACGGAAGCTCCTCCTCCACTGTAAATACCCGAGCCCGGGCGCTCGTCGAGGTGATCTCCGAAAGAAAGATGGACTCGAACTGCCTCATCTCCTGGGTCAGCCGCTGCATAACCGTCGCGGACCATGCATCCGTACCCAGAAAGACGGTCAACCCGTTTCCGGTCAACGGGCGCGTTGCGAAGACGTCAACGTGAAAGATCGCTGGGCTGGTCATTGAAAAAGTAGGCGCTCGAGTTGGTGCGGCCCAGTATATCTGTGCCGTCTATGGAATTGCCTTCTGGCCCCAGCGGCGGGTCGGGTGACACCTGCTCTGGGAACCCTGTAAGCTGTCAACATAGACTTCGGAGCTCATGATCTGCCTGCCACGACGAACTGAGTGACGCCATGATGGTTCATCTCCTCGACGGCACGTACGAGTTGTTCCGCCATTACTATGGCCGGCGGCACTTCGAGAAGGGTAAGAACGCGCCATTCGGGGCCGTGACCGGCGTGCTGCATACGGTGTTGGAAATGATCGAGAAGGGGGCGACGCACCTCGGCGTGGCGACCGACCACGTCATCGAGTCCTTCCGGAACCGTCTCTGGCCCGGCTACAAGACGGCGCAGGGAGTCGAGGGCGCGCTCCTGGCGCAGTTCCGCCCCCTGGAAGAGGCCCTCACCGCCATGGGCGTCGCCGTCTGGCCCATGGTCGAGCTCGAGGCGGACGACGCGCTCGCCTCCGCTGCACGCATCGCCGCGGCCGACGAAAGAGTGCAGAAGGTCTGCATCTGGACACCTGACAAGGATCTGGCGCAGTGCGTCCGCGAGGACCGGGTGGTGCAGGTCGACCGCCGGGGCAACAAGATCTTCACGGCGGAAGGGGTCCGCGAGAAGTTCGGGGTCGCGCCCTTCCTGATCCCCGATTTTCTTGCTCTCGTCGGCGACGCCGCGGACGGCTATCCAGGCATTCCCGGAATCGGTCCCAAGACGGCGGCCCAGGTCCTCAACCGCTATGGCATGCTCGAGAGCTTCCCACCCGGCGCCTTGCGGGACCGCGATCTGGCGCTGCGGTTCAAGGACCTGGCGACGCTCCGGACCGACGCGCCCCTCTTCGGCGATATCGACGAGCTACGCTGGCGCGGCCCCACCCCCGCCTTCGCTGCGTACACGGAGCGGCTCGGGGACGCTCGCCTGCTGCAGCGCTGCCTCAGCGCCCCGGTTGCTTAGAGGGCGCGAATCTATCTGGCCCGCCTCACGCCGTCTCCGCCATCTCCCGCAGAAGCGCCCGCAGCTCCGGGATATGCGTGATGATGCCGACCATCCCACCACCCATCCCCAGCCCTGGAGCGTCTCGGAGACCAGTGCGACAGTGTCGGATCAAGGGTGCCAAACCCTCGTCGATGAAAGGGCTGTCGAGATTCACCGCGCCGACGGCACGCCGAACCTGATCGCTAAGCTCCAGGGCAGGGAGTAACGCTCTCCGGTCAACATCAGCAGCCGGGCCGAGGCTCCCTGCACGAACTCGTTGATTGAGCGTTCGAGCAGCTGCCTCATGCACCCGATCTGCTCTTCGCGCTTCTTTTTCCTGGACTAGCGCACTCTCTACTTAGGTGTTGATGTGCGCCGCGAGCTGCTGCGCTTAGTTCCGAGCGCGAATCGAGCTGGATACGAGATTTTCTGCCTATCTTCGCTTTCTCGCACTATTTTGTCCCCAAACATAACTTACACGAGAGGAGAGGGATATCGACTGTCGTCGAGGCCGTCGTCACCTTCCCATTGCGGAGCACAACAAGATGAACAGCATGGGGCGGCTTGCTTCTCCGGAAAGCTTTCGCTGCCGTGGCGCCGCTCTGCGGCTCAGCTCCATCGTCGAAGAGCCAGAGAATCCTGTCTCCTGGACACTCTGTCCACACTCCCTCGGTAGGAAGGATAGAAAACTTGATTCGCTCGCCCGGTGAGCATTGCTTCCTCCTGTTACAATTTTTGTCGCCAACGTAAGAAATAGAAACTCGATCGATAGGCGCACAAAGGCTAGCCTTGGCCGGGTGACCCCATCTAGGTTCAAATAGAATAGGAGCAATGTCAGAAACTCTCTTATCGGCACCATCTATGCTGACCGAGACCGACGGTACAGGCTCCGGAAAAGTGTGCTTTACTTGGCGCTCAGCAGAAGCATCGGATTTCAAGAACGACCATTGGATATTGCCGCAATTCAATACGTAGCTCTCCTGTATAATGGAAAATGCGATCGGCTCGTTGAGCTTGCATAGCAAGCTACCTTTGCTTACGGTGGCGCGCGAACACCCCGATTCCTCGCCAAAATAGTCGAGCGCTACCGGCCTCGGCGGCGGGCATCTCAGCACTAGACGAGTCGCAGGAGTCAATGTTGAATCAGCCGATCTGATGCTCGCTGAAACCGTGAACGTTTCAGCGGCCCGATAGAGATGTGAGGTATTCAGTCCGCTTCCTTTGGCACCATCGCCATAGGACCAGTCGACCTTGAAGCAACTCTCATCTGTGCCGGCCGGGAGATTTGCAAGGGAGAAGGAGATCGCCTCATCGGCTATACAGCCTGAACCTCCAGCATCACAGCCAGAGATTTCACCAGTGTACCGAATTTCGACTTTGTCATCAGGCAGGACACAGCGGGTCTCCACCAGGACCTCGGCGGTCGTTCCACCTCCGCCCTCGATACCCAGATGCACTCTGTGTGTGCCTGTAGAAGTAAATCGATGCTCGATGGACACCCCCTCTTTTTTTTCATCCTCGAAGCTCCAAGAAGCTTTCATGTCCAAAGGTTCAACAACATCGAATCTAATAGTCTCACCCAACCAGCAGGAGACTCCGTTTTTCGAACACTTTGAACTCTCGCCATGGTACGAAATGGTCGGCACGCTACCGTACCTGAACTCAGGAGGCACATTGATTGTAATACGCACATTGGCGGAAGAGCTCTTAATTTCAACCCCAGCCTGCTTGAGATTGGCAGGAAACAGGTGCTCTACAGAACTTCCGAACTCAAGCGGAGATCCGTCGGCGAAATTCCATTGAATTGCTTCGCAAGCTTTGGCCTGATAGGGCGTACCACTACCAACTTCCTCAAGGTGAAAGCGAAAGAGTTCACCCAGAAAACAAGGAAATTTAGATGCCTTACAACCTGACTGGAGCCCCTCATAGATTAGCCGCACATCGGGTGGTGGCTCACAATACCTCGGCTCGCGAACAATCGTCTGAATGGCATTGGGATTCAGGCTTGTTCCCTGTACCGGAGCCTCCGACGATTCGCAACTGGCGGGAACAGTCCCTGTAGCACCACTGATACGCAGAAGGCCTCGCAGAAGACGCTCGAGCGGAAAGGTGAAAATCTTTGCGTGTTCTTCAACGACCGTTTTTGGAATATGCATGATCCAATAGGGAGATGATTGGGAAATATTTTCCTGACCTTCTTGACTGATCACGACGGCATTCAGGGATGGAGGCTTCTGCAGAAACCAAAAGCTGTCGCCGCCACATTGATCCCTCGATTCAAAGCACATGGTTCTGTACTCTTCCGTGCCTGGGATTTCATCCTCCGGTCGATGAGGCCAACGGTCGCTTTTCCATCCCGAGAAATATGGGCACGGCTTAACCGTTGCAGCCTCCTTGTACATTTCATTAGACCCCTGCAGGCACCTCGGCGACATTAATTGCGCGTGGCGCACCCAGTGGCTCGCTAAGGGCGCGAAATTTCCTGCCGTATGCAACGATAGATCCCGCTGATGAAGAGTGTATTTTTTATATGGATAAACAGTTTCTTCATACTCATACTCGCGGAATGCTTTGTTCAAAGCCATTGGATAGGCGGCAAGATTCAGACCAACGCGCGTAGCGCTGTCTCCTTCAGAGGTCAAAGAAACGATAAGAGGCAAAGGCCAAGCCTTTCTATCCGAGAAAAACTTGTAGTACTCTGGTTCCGCTTCCAGGCCTTTCGGTTGCTCAGGAGCCTTCAACTCCACTTGAAGCCGGCGTAGCGTTCCGATGAACTTGTGCGCCTCGATCGCATGAGATGCAGGATTGACCAAGACGATTAAGTCCATCGGAAGGTTCTGCCTTGCCTTCTCGATGTCGCACTGTGATCGCAGTCCTGCTCCCTTTAGACTTAGCAGATAGGCATCAAGTGCCGGAATCAAGGAACGCTCGACGATCAGGCCTCCCATTGAATGACCGACGACAATCGAGCGTGTCCTCGGATTGCGTCGCGCCTCGGTGGTGACGCGCAGCAGCACTTCCGTCGCTGCGGGGCCAGCAACTCGCCCCGCGGCTTTATGCCGGTTGTAATAATCTGCCGGCCAATATCCAGTGATTCCCCTCCACCCGATGTACACACCAACGACCGGTCGTCTCGACCGCTTCAATCCAGCATCGACACTCTCTTCATAAGCCATCCATCCGAGGATCCGCTTAAACATCTGGAGATTGCTGGTTTCAGTGGTTTTTGTCGAGTCGGCGTTTTGGTGCCATCCGTGGACATACGTCACGACGATAGCACCCGACGAGCAGATGTTCGCCGTGCGGATGACCTCCTCTGCCTTTCGGATTTGACTATCGTCCCAAAGGTCTCCCATATCGTCCAGTTCGACATAAACGATACTCGTCTTGGGGTCGTTTGGGATAGGATCCACCCCAACTTCCCGGTGGAGAGGATTGTTCGACACATACAGAGGATTAATTCTAATCACCGAGGCTGGAACACATGCTGAAAAGAGCGACAACAACACCAGCGAGGCAGTGTATCGCACAACTCCTCCTATCCTATTGCTAAAGACGCTCACGGAAGAACCTGCGCTGTGGCTCTACGCTCATCCGAAATGAGCACTCATAAGTGTGCAACAGACCACCTGCAAACAATAGCTCCGGTAGGTAGTAGAAATAGAGAAACTATGCCATAGGTCTTCATGGCATAGTTACTCAAGACAGGGTGCCTCGACAGTTGCAGAAGTTAGAGAAAAGTTTGGATATCATTAGCGCACACCACCGCAGTGGGAAATAAATCGGCTCTCTAGTTTGACGCTCACTTGTCGGTGGCGTCCTCCCGGACGCTACTCGCCGGCGGCGAGGCCGCGGTGGGAGCACTGAAGGGATCGCGATCTGGATCTCGCCACCAAGAGGAGTCGAAGCTCACGAGCCTACGAGACTGATGTTCATCAGCCATCGCTCATCTCTATGGCTTTCCTGCCGCCCGGGTAAGTCCCTGCGCTTTCAGCCAGAAATAGAGCTCATCGGTCCAGTTATCGCTGCTGGTGCCTTGTTTTCGCAGGCCGAAGCCATGACCGCCGGGGCGATCGCGGTACATACCACTCCACGATCATGCCGTTTCCTCCATCTGTCCTTCGGAAGCGCCACGCACCTCAACCGTCGAGAAGCCCTGGTGCTTGGTCACGATCACCTGCTGGGCGAACTCGTCCCGCAGCTCCGGGATGTGGGTGATGATGCCGACCATCCGGCCACCGACCCGCAGCCCCTGGAGAGTCTCGGAGACCAGCGCGAGGGTGTCGGGATCGAGGGTGCCGAAGCCCTCGTCGATGAACAGGCTGTCGAGGTGCACCGCGCCGACGGCTCGCTGAATCTGGTCGCTGAGCTCCAGGGCGAGCGCCAGCGAGGTCAGAAAGGTTTCTCCTCCGCTGAGCGTGTCGCTGATCCGCGTTTCGTCGGCGTTGTCGTGATCGACGACCCTGATCTCGTCGTCCTTGAATTGCAGGGAGTACCGCTCGCTGGTCAGCATCATCAGCCGGGCCGAGGCGCCCTGCACGAGCTCGGTGAACACCTCCTGAAGAACGTAGGCCTGGAACTTGTCGCTTCGCAGGTCGCCCGCCAGGATCTCGTACACGCGCAGATCCGCCTCCTCGGTCTCCAACTGCTCGCGGAGCTCTCTCGAGCGCTCGAGCCGCTGCTTCATGCGCCCGATCTGCTCTTCGAGCCTCTTTTCCTGACCGAGCGCGGTCTCCACTTCGGTGGTGATCTCCGCCGCGAGCGTCTCGGCGGCCGCCAGTTGCTCGTCGGACACCCGCTCCTCCCCCAGCTCGGCTCGGAGCGTGCCGGCACGCTCCTGGGTAGCGTGATTCTCCTGGACATACTTGTAGATCTGCACCTTGAGCCGGGTGGCGGTGGCCTCGTCCAGAAGGGCCTCGCGGACGGCGGCCTCGTCGTCGAAGCCGGCGCGAGCGATCTCCGCGTCCCGGCTCTCCGCTCTCTGCGCGGCTTCCCGAAGGGCCGCTTCGGCGGCTTCGGCTTTGAGCCGCTGCGCCTCCTGGGCGGTCATCAATCGGTTTTGGGAGGTTGCCGCCTCCTCGGTGGCCCCCCTGAGGCTGATTTCGAGTTGCCGGATCCGCTCTTCCAGGGCCGCAGCCTCGGCGGCCGGGTCGGCGGACTCGGTGACGGCATGGATCTCGTCCTGCAACGCCGTGAGTCGTTGCAGGCTCGCGCCGCGCTCCTCCTCCAGCCGCTTTCGCGACGCCTCCCTCTCGCCGAGCCGTTCCCGCGCGGCGGCCTCCTCGGCCTTCGCCTTCTCGAAGGTTCGTTCAGCCGCCGCCAGCCGCGCCTTCGCCTCTTCGTTCGCTTTGCGGCTCCTGGCGAGCGATGCGATTCGCTTTTCGATCCATGCCTCGATCGCGGCGTCCCCTTCGGGAGCGCGGCCGCCGAGGGTTCGAAAGATTTCTTCCTCGCCGGCGGCCACAGCGCTTTGCAGCTCGGCGCAGCGCGACTCCAGCTCGGCGAGGCTCTGCCGGGCGGCGTGGAGACTCGCCTGTTCGCTGGTGAGCGCGGTTTCGTTCTGACGGGCGAGCGCTTCGGCTTCCCTTCGCCTCTCCTGTGCACTTTGCAGGGCGGCCCGGGCCGCTTCGAGCTCGGGATCCAGATCGGCGGGAGGGGGCGTGGCCACGAATTGCTCGCACACCGGGCAGGGCTGGCCGGGAACCAACCCCTCGCGGAGATGATTGGCGGCGTCCAGACGGTTCGCGCGGTGCAGCGCCTCCTCGGCCGCCTCGAAGCCGCGCTGCGCCTCTTCCGCGGACCTCCGGGCGGACTCGGCTGTCTCCTTCAGCAGCTCGATCTCTCCCGCCTGCTCTTCCACCGCCTTGCGCTTCCCAACGACCTCGCGACGGCGCTCCGCCGCGCTCCTGCGAGCCGCGCCAAGCTCGACGGCGCGGTCGCGGATGCCCTGCAACAGCTCGTCCAGCTCCGGGTCATAGCCGGAAGCCTCCGCGGCTTGCCGGGCCGCATCGACGGCCGCCTGCTGTTGCGCCTGCACGGCCAACGCCTTTTCAACCGTCGCGGCGAGCGCGGACAGCTCACTTTCCAGAGCCCTCGAGCTCTTCGTCTGCCGCTCGATGGCCGCGTTGAGCTGCTCTCGTTCAGGAAGGCGTCCGAGCACCTGGTGGAGGCGGGCCACCTGCTCACGAAGGGTCTTGATCGCCTCGGCGGCTTTCTCCGCGGACTTCAGCGCGCCGGCCTTCTGCTTCCAATCCTTCCGCGCGGAGTCCTGTTGCGCCCTGGCTTCGTCAGCCGCCTTCGCCGCCGTCTTCGCGGCGGCTGCGGCGCGGGCCGCTTCGTCGAGAAAAGGCAGCAGGGGCACCGCGCGAGCCGCCGTCTCGATCCTCGCTCGATCACGGCTCACTTGCCCGGCCTGCTCCCGCAGAGCGGCTCGCCTTTCCTCGACCTGTCGCAGCTCCAGGGTTTTCGCGTGCTGGCCGCGCACCCGGGCGAGCAGGGCCTGGGTTTCGTCCCGTCGCTTTCTCGAGACTCCGAGCGACTCGACGATCCGGGCGTGCTCCGTCTCCAGCCTGACGACAGCGGCTTCGTCGACGCCCGCGTACTCGTCCGCCAGGAGCTTCTGAAGCGAATCGACAGCGCTCTTCTTCGCTGCCGCCAGACGCTGAGCCTGTTCCCGCATCCGTTCGTAGACGTCGAGCCGGAGCAGCGTGCGCAGCATGCCGCGCCGGTCTCTCGGCTGCGCTTTGAGGAACCTCGCGAACTCGCCCTGCGGCAGAACCACGGCCTGCATGAACGCAGGCGCGGCGAGCCCCAGGATCTGGGTGACCCGATCGGTCGCCGCGCGAACCTGATCCGCCAGACTCTTGAAGGAGCCGTTTTCGTCCTGCTCCTCCAGGCGAACCATTTGATTGCCATTGCGCCGGAGCGTCCGCGCGATGCGGTAGCGGCTAGGCCCCACGTCGAAATCCAGCACCACGCTGACCCGGTCCCGGGCTGCCGAGATCATCTCGGTCCGGTTGTAGGTGTTGACCCGGGGGATCTCCCCATAGAGCGCGAAGATGATCGCGTCCAGCAGAGTCGACTTGCCGGCTCCCGTCGGCCCTGAGATGGCGAAGAGCTCGAGCGCGCGGAAATCGATCTCCTGCCTCTCCCGGAAGCACGCCAGGCCCTCGATGGTGAGATGGACGGGGCGCAGCGCTCAATCCTCCCCGGAGACCCGGTCATAGAGATCTTGAAACGTATCCAGGACGGCCAGCTCCGCGGCCTCCTGGTGCTCGCGGAGATGGTAGGCGGCGTAGTGGTTGACCGGCGGGACTCCGGTCTCCAGCCGGATGTCCGGCGGCTCCTCGGCTTCGGGGAGCTCGGCGCGCACGACGAGCGCGTTGGGGAGCAGCTCGCGAACCTTTCGATTGAGATCGGGATCCCTTTCCGTCAACGGGACCGTCACGCGCAACCAGCCCGCGCGATGCCGGTCGGCGGTCGCCTCGAGCTCCGCGAGCGAGGCCCGAAGGTCGACGAGCGGCAGCCCCCCCTCATACGGAATATGCTCGATATCGGCGGATCTGACGCGCTTGCCAGGCGACGCCGTGACGACGGCGAAGGTTTTCTCTTCCCCGGCCTCGCCGAAGTCCAGTTGGAGAAGCGATCCGGCATAGTAGGCGGGTACCCGCGCATCGATCTTCTGCGGCTTGTGGATGTGGCCGAGAGCGACGTAGCTCGCCGTAGACGGCAGGGCCTCCGGCGAGGCGGCCCAGTCCTCTCCGATGTGAACGCGGCGCTCCGACTCGCCGAAGGCGGCTCCCTCGATGTGCGTATGCGCCATCAGTATGTTGACGGCGTCCCGCCGGAAGGGGGCGCAGAGATCCTGGACGGCGAGCTCGAACATCCGGGCGTATTTGCTCCGGGCGCTCGCCTCTTCGCCAGCGAGGTCCAGCGCCGACACCCAGGCTCCGGGGGACGCGAACGGCAGCGCCGCGACCACCGCCTTCTCTCCACAACGGGTCTCCACGGTCCGGGTCCCTCCCCGGGAGGCGGGGCGCGGGCGGCCGAGGATCTGCACGTTGACGAACTCCGTGAGCAACGACCGGGCGTCCAGCCGCAGCGGATCGTCGTGATTGCCGGCGATGACGACCATCCGCGCTCCGGATCGCCCGACGCGGACCAGAAACCGGTTCACGAGCTGCTCCGCCTCGGCGGGCGGGTTCCGGCTTTCGAAGACGTCCCCGGTGTGGAGGACGAGGTCGACGGCCTGCTCTTCGATGAAGGCCGCGAGATGGTCGAGCACCGCCTCCAACTCGTCGAGGCGCTGGATCCCCTTCCATCGGCGGCCGATATGCCAGTCGCTGGTGTGGACGATCTTCATGGCCGCCGGGCAGTCTACAGGAGCGGCGCCGCGGGTCGCGACCGGGGGCTGGTCCCCGGCTGCCGGCCTTCCGCTCCCCTCAGCGTTTCCGCGCCGTGACCAGGTAGTAGCCGAAGTAGCGGCGGCCCAGGCCGATGAAGGGTGACAGCAGGCAGGCAATGAGGTGCCCCCAGCGCACGCCGTTGAGCTTCTTGCGGCGGAGGAGCAGCTCGCCGGCGAGGAACTTCAGCGTTACCCGCGGCACGTGGAGGACGCTCGGCGCGATGCGCCAGGAGATGTCCTCGGCGGCGAGCACGGTGAAGCCGTGACGCTCCAGGCAGGCGAGAAAGGCGGGAAGGTCGGCGAAGCGCTCGACCGCCCAGTTCCGAGTCATGTAGCCGAGCAGCGTGGCGTACCAGCGCGGCAAGCCGGCGCTCCGCTTCATGAAGCCGTCGGCGACCACCAGCTTCGCCCCTGGCGCGAGCAGCCGCGAGCACTCGCGCACGAACGGCTCCTTGTCATCGCCTGCCGCGTGGCAGCAGGCCTCGATGGAGAAGGCCGCCTGGAACGCTCCGCCGGGCAGGTCGAGGGCCGTGAAGTCACCGAGCGTCCAATCAACGGTGCCGAGCGCCGGGATCCCCTCGCTCAGCTTCCGCGCCATCGCGATCTGCCATTCCACCTTGGTCACGGCCGTCGCCACGACGGCGTGTTGCTGGATCAGCGCCCGCGCCGGCGCCCCCAATCCACAGCCGAGGTCCAGGACCTTCATGCCGTCGGCGAGAGCGAGCCGGCGGAAGACCTGCCGGCTCATCTCCTCCAGCATGCTCTCGAGCCCCAGCGGATTCATGCCCCAGCGATAGAAGCCGAAGTGCATGTTGAAGTTGCGGCTCCAGGCACGGTAGTCCATGCCCGCCTCGGTGTAGTAGGTCACGAGGTCGACGGGCACCGGAGCCGCCGCTCCCTGCTTCGGAGTGCTCAAGGCTTGTCCATGGCTGAAGTTGTCCGGCGTGATTCTGTCGCATCCTGGGTTTCAGGGAAACCCCCGGCATAGATCCGTCCATGTCCAGCGGATAGACGATGGCGGAAGTGCCGCTGTCCTCAACGCCTCCGTTCTTGATAGGATTCTTCATAACCCACGCCAAGCCGAGGAGAGCGCATGCCACTGCCGTTTCGCAAAGTCTCCCAGGATCAGCTCACTGCCATGGTGGCGCGATATCCCTTCGCCCGCCCCGTCGATTCCGTTCTCCTGCTCCCGAGCGGAAGTCCGGACCGCGGCTTCCCGGAGCCGGTCTCGCTCGCGGCGCTCTGGAAGCGTGACACCGGCCGCGGCGAGCCGGACGTGACCTGGCATCTCGCCGTGGACTCCGAGGGTGGCCTCTGGCTCGGCCGCGACTGGAACCTGCCGGCGGGGCCGCGCGGCGCGGGTTCGTCTCCCGACACCTCGTTCGTGATCCTGCTCCTCGACGGCGCGCCGCGCGAGGCGGCCCAGCGCGCCGCCGCCCTCTTCCAGGACCGCATCGGCGGCGCCGCGAGCGCGGGAGGAGACGGCGACGACGCCGCGGCGGACGCCCTGGTGATGGAGCTGATGCGCGGCTCCGGCACCGTGGTGGGACGGGCGCCGGTGGCCGCGACGATGGGACGGACGGGCCTGGAGTCCGTGGGCGAGGAAGGGATCTTCCCGCGGAAGATCACCGCGGAGATGAAGGAGACGCTCCGCCCGCACGTCATCAATCTCACCCGGGGACAGTTCAGCAGCGGCGGTCTGTTCGACACCAGCCAGGACGACGTCGACGCCCTCTTCGGCGAGCATCTGGAGCGCGCGGTAGCGGGGCATGGTCCGGGCGATCCGCTGCGCGTCGTGATCTGGGCGCACGGCGGCCTGGTCAGCGAGCGGAACGGCCTGCTCGGCGCCTACGACAAGATCCTCTGGTGGCGGAAGAATGGCGTCTATCCCATCTACTTCGTTTGGGAGACCGGCTTCTTGCAGTCGGTGGGGCAGCTCCTGGGCGGGCATGGCGGCGGCGAGGAGGGGGTGTTCGACTTCACCGACAAGCGCCTGGAAGAGATCGCCCGCCGGGCCGGCGGCCCTGCCATTTGGGGAGTAATGAAGCAGAACGCCCACGCGGCCGTCGCGCCGTCGGGCGGGGCCTTTTTCGCGGCCCAGCGCCTGGCGGACTTCTGCCGGCGCCATCCCGGCGCGGTCGAGCTGCACGCGGGCGCGCACAGCGCGGGCGCCATCTTCCACGCCAGCTTCCTGCCGGCGGCCCTCGACCAGGGCGTGCCGCCGTTCAAGGCTCTCCACCTGCTGGCGCCCGCGGTGCGCGCCGACCTCTTCCTGGAGCGCCTGGCGCCGAGGCTCGGCCCGGGCAAGGGAGTGGAGCGGACCGCCATCTTCACGATGAACAAGGACCGCGAGCAGGATGACAACTGCGCCTTCGTCTACCGCAAGTCGCTCCTCTACCTGATCCACTTCGCTCTCGAGGAGGAGCGTGAGACGCCCATCCTCGGCCTGGAGATCAGCCTGCGCGGCAACGACGACCTCAAGCGGATGTTCGGTCTGGGCGGGGCCGGCGGGACGCCGGTCGGCGAGGTGATCTGGTCGAAGACGACCGCCGCGGCGCCGCCGCGCAGCCGCAGCGAGAGCACCTCCCATAGCGGCTTCAACGACGACGCCGCCACCCTGGACAGCGTGCTGCGCCGGATCCTCGACCGCGACGACATCCCGCTGCCCTTCAAACAGGCCGGCTCGTTGACGCCGGAGACCGCCGTGCCCTCGCGGACCCCGGCGCCGGCGGCACCGGCAATCCCGGCAGGTCCGGCGGAGCCCTCGGACATCATTCTCGGCGACGAGGAAGGCGTCGAGGAAGAAGGCGTCGACGAGGGCGAGGGCGTGCCGTTCATCGTGCTCGACGCCATCGAGCGGGCCACCGAGGCGGCGGAGGGGATCGGCGCGCAGGCCGGCGAGCCGGTCCTGGAAGGCATCGGGCTGGAGGCGGTGGGGGCGGTGGCGATCACCTTTGGGCCGAACGCCCGGCCGGCGGCGCTCACCGATTTCTCGCGCGGCGTGCTCACCGACATCCTGCGCGCGGCCGGCCTGTCGCGGGCGGTCATCTCCAGCACCTCGCGGAGCCCCGCGGATCAGGCGCGGGTGATGTTCGTCAATCTCGAGCGCGAGGGAATCGAGGCGCAGCGGCGGCTCTACCGGGAGCCAGGCCGGAAAGTGATCGAGGTCTACCGCCAGGCCAGGCTGGCGGGCAAGGGCGCCGCGGCGATCCAGGCGCTGATGACCGCCGAGATCGTCCGCCTCGGTCCGACCAACGTGTCGCGCCACGCCTCCGATCCCAAGATCCTCAACGTCTTCGACGTGGCACCCGGCTCGATCGCCAACCGTCCGGTCTTCGAGGCCAGGGTGCGCGCCGAGGGGCGGGTCGCCAAGTTCCTGCTGCCGCCGACCGATCCGGGCTACCACCTGGAGATCCCGCAGCCGCCCGGGGTGGCGAGCCCCCGCCTAGGATAGACGCCATGAACAACGCCGACCTGATCGCCAAGCTGCCGCCGCTCGAGAAGGTCCACGAGACCCTGCGCACCACCGACCCGCGGGAGGTCCTGGCCACCGCCCTGGCCGGCACCGTCGCCGCCGCCGGTCCGGCGGTCCGGGCGGCGGGGCTCGAATCGGTCGCCGCCGCTTCCGCCGCCAGGACCGTGCCGGGAATTACCCTGCCAGGTACTACCCCGCCAAGTACTACCCCGCCGGGTATGGAGCGGCTGCCGCAGAACGAGAGGGTGGAAGGGGCCCTCCAGGCCCAGCGCGAGGCCACCGTGGCCGCCGGCCACCGCGCGGTCCAGAAGATCCTCCGGGGAGGACCGGAGACGCCGCTCGCGCCGTCCGAGCAGATCGGCCTCGAGGCCATCGTCCTCCTCATCGGCCGCCCCGCCCTGCTGATCCAGGACGGCAGGTTCCTGCCGCCGCCCGAGGACTGGCAGGTGCTGGAGACGAAGCGCGCGGCGATCGAGCACACCTTCCTGAGCGTCGGCCGCGTCGAAGTGGACGGCCATCCGAGCCTGCAATGGATCGGCACCGGCTTCCTGGTGGCGCCGGACATCCTGATCACCAACCGTCACGTGGCCCTGGAGTTCACCGAGCCGCGGAGCAACGGCCGCTGGGGGATCGCGCGCGGCATGAAGGCGCGGGTGGACTACAAGGAGGATCTGGGCGCCGCCCGGTCGGCCGAGTTCGCCATCGAAAGGCTGATCGGCATGCACGGCCGCTATGA
>Ga0193706_1000323_pt1 | contig 29442 bp, 26 predicted proteins | sample U3c1metaG_FD_160130 | JGI IMG/M metagenome (GOLD analysis project Ga0193706, IMG submission 160130) | Soil microbial communities from a riparian zone of the East river system, Colorado, United States - U3c1 | ecosystem: Environmental > Terrestrial > Soil > Riparian zone | place: USA: East River... | reverse complement strand
CGACGTCGTCACCTTGTCGAGTGGGATCTGGTCGAAGAGGATCTCCATGTCCCGCAGCGTGTCGACGGCCACGCCGCACATCCCCACCTCTCCGAGCGATCGCGGCGAATCGGAGTCGTACCCCATCAGGGTCGGAAAATCGAAAGCAGTGGAGAGCCCGGTTTGCCCTTGCGCAAGCAAGTAGCGAAACCGCTCGTTGGTCTGCTCGGGCGTGCCGAAGCCGGCGAACATGCGCATCGTCCACGGGCGCCCGCGGTACATCGTCGGCTGGACACCGCGCGTGAACGGAAACTGTCCGGGCAATCCGAGATCGGCGCGGTAGTCGATGGCGACGTCGGCCGGCGTCACGAGATCCGGCACGTCCATGTCACTCCACGTCGCGAAGCGCTCGAGGCGCGGCGGAATTTTTTGCTGAGCTTCCCGCACGGGACCCGATCGCCACGCCGCCAAGTCGGCGCGGATACGTTCGATCGTTTCGGTGTCGAGCGCGGGCGACTCGCCCGAGGCACCTTCTTGTTCCGTCGCACGAGCGCTGCGTGAATTGCCGTTCGAAGCCGCTTCAGGCGCGGTCCCATTGACAGTCTTCGTGATTGGGGTATCCGAAGCGGGGGAGGGACCGCTCGTTCGCTTCGAGGAGGGTTCGTTTGTCATGGGGCTCGTGGGTGGCCGGGCAACCTCGCGCGGCGCTCAGGGACCGTTACACCCTTGGCTAGACGCGCGCCACCCTGGTGTGTTTCCGCATGGTTTCGAGCGAGAGACTGTGAAACCCTAGCACATCCGACATCTGGAACGGACGTTGCTGGGAGGCCGATGGACCTGGGTCGTCCGCCCCTTGCGGGCCCTCAGGACAGCACCGGATGAGCAACCCGAAGGAGAAGAAGGGACGTTGTCATGAGTGGGATGAAAACAGCTAACGCAGAGATTTCAGTTCCCCCTCAATTCGAGGGAAACCGAGCACCCGCGGTATCGACTTCCTCGAAGCCTCCGGGGGACGGCATGCCGGGCGAGCAGCGCGTGGCAGAAGTCAATCATCAGCGCCACCCGAGCCAGGGCCCGCGGAGCAGCGCCCCGCGACAAGTGCTGCTCATCGAGGACGACGAGGTGTCTGGCGACATGCTGCGTGCCGGCCTCCAAAACCTCTCCATCGTCTGCACCTGGGTGAAAACGGTGGACGAGGCGCGCCGCGCGCTCGAGAAACGGACCTTCGACGCCGTCGTAACCGACATCATGCTCGGCCCCGACACTCCGAGCGGCCTCGACTTGGTCAAAGAGCTCCAGCCGACGGGCGCCCCGGTGCTTGTCATCACGGCGTTTGCCGACATGGGGCGCGTGAAGGAAGCGCTGAACTACGGCGCGACCTTCCTTCTCGAAAAGCCGTTTCGCGCCGAGGAGCTGAGCCGGGCGCTCGCCTCCGTCTGGGAAGAACCGCGCGGCCTCGGACATTTCGTGGAGCGCGCGCTCGATCGCGCCGAGCTCACGGCCAAAGAGCGCGACGTGGCTCGCCTCCTCCTCAAGGGCTTGTCCACCCGGGAAATGGCCGGCGTGACCGGCAACACCGAGAAAACGCTGAAGCATCACATCGCTTCTATCTTCCACAAGTTCGGCGTCGCCAGCCGCGCCGAGCTGTTTCACTGCATCTTTCCGACGTAAGCGCGCCGAGGAGAATCCGCGCCACGAACGCCCTGGAAAGCCTCCGTCGCACCGTTCCGCATCGCCGGAACGGGACGACCTATGGCGGGCAAGGAATCGCGAACGTCAGCGACGCGATGGGAACAGCGCCGCTGCTGTCGGAAACAGAACCGGCCACTTGAACGGCGCTGCGCGCGGCGCAGACCGCGCTCTCTTCGTCCTTGGTCAAGAGCTGCCCCGGCGCTTGCGCCTTGTCACCGATCGCAAACGCGACGTCGAGTTCGCCACCTGGCTCGAGGTGATACGGCGCAGCAGGCGCGGTCGTAAACTTCAAGAGGACGAGCGTCGTTTGGCTCCCCGGAGCGACGAGGCTGAAATTGCCCTGCGAGATCGAAAGGTCGGTGCCCGCGGACGCGTACTGACCGAGCGCGACGTGTAGACGAAAATCGCCGGTCAATTGCGCCGCGAGCGCCGACGATCGATCGACCGACATCGCGGGGCTCTCGATGGCAGCGGTGATCGCGACGGCGCCCTTCGAGCCGCACGCGAATGCGCCAGCGCCGAATGCGATGCCGAGGAGCGCAACCAAGCGGCTCCCCGGTTTTCGGGTTTGGAAGCGGTGGCGGATTTTCGGCGAAAGGCGCGTGTGCATCACATGACGGGCGCCGGGACGACACCTTTGTCGCGAGCTCGCTTGCAGCCGAGCTCGACCCCGGTCGGGCCGTCTTGCGTCCTTAGCACTTTGAACTCGACGCGGCGGTTCTTTTCCCAGGCCGCATCGTTGTGTCCCTCGTCGAGCGGACAGTACTCGCCATAACCTTGCGAGCGCAGGTGGTCACGCGCCACGCCGCGCTGCACCAGCGCCTCGACCACGGCCTGAGAGCGATCCTTGGTCAAGCGGAGGTTGTAGTTGTCGTCGGACCGTTCGTCGGCGTGTCCCTGCACCTCGAGTAGCGTGAACTCCGGGTGGTGGACGACGGTCGTCCCCACGGCGTCGAGAATGGCGTTCGACTCCGGCAAGATCTCGGCGCTTCCGGTCTTGAACATGACCTTCTGCAGGATGAGGATGTTGTTGTCCTGGATGATGACGTTGCCCTTGTCGGGGCAGCCGTCCTGGTCCTGGTAGCCGTTGTACGTCTCCGGCTGGTTGGGGCAGCGATCCTGCGCGTCGGGGATGCTGTCGTGATCGTTGTCGGGATCCGGGCAGCCGTCCTGGTCCTGGAAGCTGTCGCGATCCTCCGGGTCGTTGGGGCACTGGTCTTTTTTGTCGGGAATGCCGTCTTTGTCGTTGTCGGGGTCGGGACAGCCGTCGGCGTCTTGGAAGCCGTCGCGGTCCTCCGGATCGTTGGGGCACTTGTCGAGCGAGTCGGGAATACCGTCGCCGTCCTTGTCGCCGTCGACGCCTTCCGGGCAGCCGTCTTGGTCTTCGACGCCGTTGCGGTTCTCGGGGTTATTGGGACAGCGGTCGTCGTCGTCGAGGATGCCGTCCTTGTCGTTGTCGGGGTCGGGACATCCGTCGGCGTCTTCGAAACCGTCGAAGTCTTCGGGATCGTCGGGACACTTGTCGACGTCGTCTTTGTACCCGTCACCGTCGCGGTCGCCGATCGACGGCTCGAAAATGAAGCCGATGATGGCACGCTGATCGGCCGCTTGGAAGCCGTCGGTGGTGCGAATGCCGGCGCCGAGCATGAGGTACGAATTTCGTTCGACGAACACCTTGATGCCGCCGACGACCTCGTTGGAAAGACGCACGGGATCGGCGCTCGCGCCGCCCAGCAACTGGGTGAGATACGTGTCGGCCACGAGGTCGACCGGGTCGATCACGCGCCATGCAACGCCGAAACCGCCGGTCACGAGATTGCCGTTCTCGAACTGCGGGCCCGCCTTGAGTTGATCGAAGCGCGGATTGCTTTGCGTATGCGCGCGGTAGCCGACGTTGAGACCGACTTTGAAAGCTCCGCTGCTGGAGAAGCGTTTCTCCGCGATGAGCTGGGGCCAGAAGAACATCGCATCGGAAGCGAGATCTTTATCGGCACTGCTGAACCCGACTTGCCCGAGCAGCGCCAGACCGAAGCCGCGCTCGACCCGGGTCAGCCGGTATTTGGCGTGCAAGGCGAAAAAACCAAAGCTCTGCGAATTGAGCTGGGCCGCATTATAGGGCCCGCTGGCAGGGCCGATATTGTTCGCCGCATCGCCGGCGAGGAGGTTCACCGGGAGCGTGAAGCCGATGCTGGCAACGCTGGCGATGCCGTAATTGAAGTTGAACGTGCCTTGAAAGGAGTGCGTGACGAGCGCATCGGTCCCGTGCCCCGGGTCGAGTCGCATGATGTTGTGGCCGTAGTCCATGACCAGCCCGAAGCTGAAGTCATTGCCGCCGAGAATGTCGGACCCGTTGACGCTGAAGAAGCCTTTCGAGTCGACGGCTGGCCGGAAGAGATGCGAGTCCATCCCATCGCCGTTGCCGGATTCGGGGATTCGATGTTCTTCTTGTGCGTGAATGAAGCCGGGTAAACTGATTGCGAGCGCGACGACGATCGCGGAGATCACGCGTTGCATGAGCGACTTTTTTCCCATCCGAGACTCCCCAGCCCCCATTCAAGACTCCCCAGCCCATGCTAAGGCGAATTTTCGGCGAATACCAAATAGCTGCGTAGCTACAAAGACTTCCCCTAACCGACCTAGTCTCCTACCCTGCGATACGGTGACAGGTTCAGCGCTCCTCCTGCGGCGCACGGCGGTCGCGGTCATCGCCGCGTGCGTATTCGTCTTATTCTTCGGCCGTTCCGGTCGAAGCTTCGCCGCCGACCGACCTACGCTCGCCGGTGCATGGAGCGAGAGCATCATGACCGAGCGCTGGAACATCGGTCAGTGGGGTACGGCGTGCGGTCCGAGACCGGTCTCGCGCGACATTCCCGGCGGGCAAGCCACGGTCGTCGAAGAAGGCGTGGAGCTCGTCATCACCAGCTCCGATCGCGCGTTTCGCACGGCGACTTGCTACGAGACCATGCCCGGTCTCGTGCAGAGCTCGCACTCGGTCACGCAGCGCTCATGGCAGACGAGATGCGTGAGCGCTCCGGGCGATCCTCGCCAGACGACGCTCGTGACCAATTTGACGGCGACCGACACGACGATGTCGCTCGACGAGACCGGCGCCTACCAATTTCGCGTGAGCGGTCAGAACTGCACGGCCAGCGCGCGGCGCACGCGCAATTATCGTCTGGCGCTGCGCAAGGGCGAGACGGCGCCGCCGGCAGTGACGCCGGAACCTACGGCAACGGCAGCCGGCACAATGCCGGCGCCGCCGTTACCCGCGCCGGGTGCAGCCGGACAGGCGCCCTTCTCGCGCCCGAGCACCGCGGGGAAATGCGCCGAGCCCGGCGAGCCGGCTCGCCTCGAAGTAACGCCCGTGCGCAAGCTGCTGCGCCCGGGCGAGCACTTTACATTTCGCACCCAGGCGTTCGATGCGAGCGGCTGCGCGGTTCCTCCCAAGGTGTCGTGGGCCGTGACGACGGCAGGCGCGCGGGTGACCGTTTCACCGGGCGGCATGGTCACCGTCGCCGACGACGCCGAGGATGGGACGGTGGAAATGACCGTCGCTTTCGCCGGCAAAGCGGCGCGCGTGCGCGTCGAGGTGGCGACCCCCGCGCGCTACGAAGCGCTCTTGTCGACGGCATCCGCCACGGACGCGGGAGAAAGCGAAGAGGCGGCTACCATCGTCGCCAGCGGCAGTCTCAGCGCCAATTCCGCCGTGGCACAAGACGGGGCACGCGCGCGAAAAACCACGTTCGTCGTCATCATCGGCACGCTCGCGCTCGGTCTTGCGGTGCTCGGCTTTCTTTTGATGCGGCGGAATGCGACGAACCCGCCCGAATCGGCCGACAGCACGCCGGCTCCCATCGCCTACATCGCCGCGCCCGGGGGCGCACCACCGCTGGGAGCGCCCGCGCGCCTCACGGGTTCGCGAAATGTCATTTGCCCTTCCTGTCGCAGCGAATTTTCGGCGGGCACGACGTTCTGTCCGCGCGACGGAAACCGTCTCGCCACGGGTACCGCAGGTGCTCCAGGTGGTTCAATGACGCTGGCCGGGGGTGTTTGTCCGACCTGCGGCCGGGGATACGACCCCGGTGTGCGCACATGCCCGGTGCACGGTGACGAGCTGGTGCCCGCCGCTGCCTATCGACCACGCGCGGAGGCTGGACCGGTGCCGGAGCGGGGTAAGATCTGCCCGAGCTGCGGCGGAAGGTATGGCGGAGAAGCAACCTTTTGTGGGAAAGACGGCACGGCGCTCGTGCTGGTGAATTGAGAGCGACCAGGTTAGACTTCGCGCAATGCCGTAGGTTTTTTCGAGAAACGGGACGTACGAAGGTTAGGCGAGACATTCAATGAAGGTGACCTGTCAGTCCTGTCAAGCGAAGTACACGATTGCCGACGAGAAAGTTCGCGGCAAGGTTGCAAAGATTCGGTGCAAGAAGTGCGGCACCACCATCATCGTCGACGGCAACGACCCCGCGTCAGCGACCGCCGAGCCCGCCGCGGTGGCACCGGTGGCCGACTACACGCAGCAGGGCGCAAGCGACGAACAATGGACGGTCCTTGTCGCCGATGGTGACCAGCGTACGCTGACCGCCGCCCAAGTAGCCGAGCTCTACGCAAGCGGCACAGTGGGCTACGAGACGCTCGTATGGAAGGACGGGATGGGCGACTGGACCGCGATCGGACAGGTCGACGCCCTCCGCTCGGTGGTCGAGAACGGTCCTCGTCCGACCATGACGCCGCTCGAGCAAGCCGCGTCCATGCCGTCGTCGGCGCCGCCCGCCCCGCCGGTCGCCGAAGATCCCCCTGCACGACAGCCGCCAGCCATGGCTGCGCGCGCGAAAACTGTCGAGCCCGCAGCGGCGCGTCGTCCGGGTCGGGGCGGCTCGACTGATCTTTTCGGAGCCGCCGCGCAAGAGGACATGCTCACGAGCGCCGCCGATGGTGGCGCGAATCACGGCAGCGATGCGAGCGACAAACTGACCGGCGCGCGCAACGAAAATTCCGTGCTGTTCTCGCTGAGCGCGCTCACAGGCGGGGGTCCGAGCACCGCGCCTTCTCCCGAGCGTGACCCCGCGTCGAACAAGGCCGATCTCCGCGCGCTCATGGGCAGCGGGGGCGCGCCGGCCAAGTCGAAGATCGACGACATCATGAACCTGAGCGGCGGCGGAGTGTATTCGCCGGGCCTCATGTCATCGCCTGCGCTCGCGCCGCCTCCCATCGATATGATGACAGCCGCGGCTCCCGCCGACTCCGGAGGGTCGAAGAGTAAATCGCTTTTGGTGGCGATCGGTGGCGGCGTGCTCGTCATCGGAGCTGTCGCGGTCGCGTTCATCACCATGAGCAGCAAGGCCGATTCCACCGACAAGACCGGCGGCGCCGCGAGCGCAGCCGGCGAGACGGCGGCCCCGGTGCGAGCGGCCAATCCATCGAACGCGCCGAGCGAGGCGCCGACCGAACCCACCGGCGCCACGCGAGAGCCTGTGCGGCAGGGAGAAACGGCGAAACAGCCCGAGGCGCCTTCAGGCGAGTCGGCGCCTGTCGCCGTGGCGCCCGGTTCGCCTTCGCCGAAACCCGAAGGCGAGAAGGCCGAGAGAGTCGAACGAAAAGCGGCGGCTGCACCGAGAGCCGACAAACCCGCGGCTGCGGCGCCCCCTGCGGGGCTATCACCTCCGCCCGCGGCGGCACCCGCTGCTCCCGCGCCGGCCGCGCCCGCACCGGCTGCGCCCGCTGCCGGCGGCAGCGGCGATTTCGATCGTGCGGCCGCGCTATCGGCGTTGAGTGCGGCGGCAACCGCGGCGCAAGCGTGCAAAAAGCCCGACGGTCCGACCGGATCGGGGCGCGTCGCGGTCACATTCGCCAACAATGGAACCGCGACGACGGCAAACGTCGAGGGCCCGCCTTTCGCCGGAACTCCGGTGGGAGGGTGTGTTGCAGCGCGATTTCGCAGCGTCCACATCCCGCCGTTCGGGGGCTCGGTCATCACGGTGCGCAAGACGTTCATCATCAACTGAGGCTCGACCGAAAGCGGCATTCCCTACGAAATAGCTCTGGCGTAGTTACCCCCTTGCGCGAGGCCCCACGTGGATAGTGATTTGGCGGAGAGCCTGCAGGCTCTCAAGTCGATATTCGAAAAACGGAAAATCGCCGCCCAGTTCGGCGCGGCCGACCCGGCCGTGGTGGAGTCGCTCCGCAAGACTTTCGGCATTCCCTCGCGCTACCGGACGTTTCTCCTCGACGCCGATCCTGTGAAAGTCGAAGCGTCGACACCGATCGAAAGGGTGCGCCTTTTCAGCGCGGCCGAGCTCGCGCGCGAACAACTCGGATTCTCCCTGAAGGAGGATGGTACGCGGCGCGATCCAGCCAAGGATTCGGAGTGGCGAAAATCGTGGGTCCTCATCGCGCACAGCTCGCTCCTCGGTGATCCCTATTTTCTGGATGTCGCCAAGCTCGATGCCGAGGGAGACTGCTCCGTGTACACGGCGATGAGCGGCGCCGGACGGTGGGAGCCGTGTCTGTGCGGCTCGAGCTTTGCTCAGTTTCTACGTATTCTGGCGGCGGGTATGGAAGTGGCACAAGGTTTCGGCGAGGCGATGATGGACGATGACGACGAGGCCGCCTTCCGCGAAGCACTGGGACACAAGATCAAAACGATCGACGGTGCGGCCCTGCGCGCCGGTCACTGGACCTAGCGCGCGGCGAGAGGGACCTCCGCGCCGGAAGGGTAAGCCTTGAAGCGCTGCCCATCGTGCTCTTTCGTCAACGACAACGACGCCGGCTATTGCATTCGATGCGGCGTGGCTCTCGCGAACGTTACCGCCGACGATAGCGCCGAAGCGGCGTTCCGGCCCGGTTACCTGGCGCCGGGGACGCTGGTGGACGGGAAATACCAGATCGAGCGGGTGCTCGGCGAAGGCGGCATGGGGGTCGTCTACGTCGCGCACGACGTGCATACGGACATGCAGGTCGTGGTCAAAGCGATCCGCGCCGAATTCGCGCATAACCCCGAGTTTCGCGCGCGGACGCTGGCCGAGGGTCGCGCGCTGGCGCGCATCGACCATCCCAACGTGGTGCGCCTCAATTCGGTGGTGGTCGAGCCGGCAACGCTCTACCTCGTCATGCAATTCATCGATGGCGAGCCCCTCGACGCGCTCATCGAACGGCACGTTACCGCACATTCCCGGGTGCCCATCGCGCTGGCGCTCTCCATCTTTCGCATGATCCTACGCGGCGTGGGAGCGGCACATGCCGAGGGTCTCATTCATCGCGACCTCAAGCCCGCCAACATCTTGGTGCGCAAGAAGGATGGCGTCGCCAAGGTGACCGATTTCGGCATCGCCAAAGGCGAAGAAGATGCCAAAGCCGGACGCGGCGTAACGAAGGGGATCATCGGGTCGGTCTCTTACATGGCGCCGGAGCAGGTCCGCGGGCAACGCGATCTCGACAAACGCGTCGACATTTACGCGCTCGGGATCGTGCTTTTCGAGCTCTTGATCGGACGCACGCCCTTCGACGCGCCGAGCGACTTCGAGATCATGCGCATGCACGCCGAGACACCCATGCCGAGCGTGGTCGCGCTCCGTGCGGACGTGCCGCCCCAGCTCGAGGACGTCATTCGGCGTGCCTGTGCCAAGGACCGTAACCTGCGCTTTTCGAACACGGATGAGTTTCTCGCGGCGCTCGAAGCGCCGGCTCCGCGGCGAACGGTTCCTCTCACGGTCGAAGAGGGACGCACCGTCGTCGGCTCGGGCACGGCGCCCGGCTCGGGGCCGCCCGTGATGACGGTAGCGGCGTTCGCGGGGAACCAAGCCAAGGCGCACGGTGCAACGGACGAGGGATCGGCACTGCCGAGCGCACCCGCGCCGGCGGCGCCGCGAGCGACGCGGATGGTTCCGCTCGCGATCGCAGGTGCGTTGATCGCCGGGGGGGCAGTTGCCTATTGGGCCACGGCGCAGGACGGCGGCAGTGAGGCGGGGAGATCGCCGGCGAGTTCGAGCTCGGTGGTGCGGGTCAATGCGAACCCGACCCCGACCGCGCCGGCCACCGCAACCGCGAACCCGACCGCGACCGCCCCGGCCACCGCGACCCCGACCACGACCACGACCGCGACCGCGAACCCGACCGCGACGCCAAGCACGAGTACGGCACTTGCTGCTTTGATCGGAGCTTGGCGGAGCACCAGCAACCGTGACTATCATGCGGTTGCGAACGGACCCGATACCGTCGAATTTCGAATCCAGCAGGCTTCGCAACACCCCCGCCAAGGGTACGAAAACGGCGAGGTGCGCTTCGAGCTCAAAGCCGTCCCCGGCAAGAACGGCGAATTTGCGGTCGAGGACCACATCCGGCCCACGCCGCCGGCCGGTTTCGAGTACGACGAGGGTACTTCGCGCGAGAGCTGCGTGGGAACGTGGACCGACGTCAAGGGCCGCAAGCTGCTCGCCAACATCGACGCCAAAGGGGCCCTCGTCGTCGACCTCGTACAAATCCGGACGGGGCTCGACAAATTCAAGACAGAGGGAAAGCGGGTGGTCGGGTGCAATGATCTCGCGACGTCGCCCGCCGAGCCCATCGAGAGTCGCCTCGGGCGCGTGCGCTGAGCCGCTACGCTCCGCCGGTCACCGTGACGGCGGTGGGGCGCGATGAATTGACGACCGGACATAGGACGGTCACGGCGCTGGTCTGCGTGCTCGCCTGACCCCCTCCCGAAACGAGCGAGGCGAGCGTCCCCTCCGCGGCAAGCTGCACTTCGGTGGCGCCTTTGGCCGGCGCGGGTTGCCCGGTCGCGTCGTTGACGGTGAGGGTCATGGCGCGCGCTGCATTGATCTGATTGTTCGGCGCCTGAACCTGCACCGTGATGCGCACGCGCACCGTCGCACCCGCGGGAACGCCGAACGCGAGCGGATGTTTATTGAAGGTGCTGCAGAAGCTCGACGTACCGGCGCCGCCGTTCGGTCCGTAAGCGGTGCGCATCCAGGTGGCGAGATCGACCGTGTAGGGCGTGGACTTGGTGTCGGCGCCCGTCGCGAACTTGACGCAGGTCTGCGTCGCCGGATCGAACCCCGAGCCCGGAGGGCAGACGGCTGCTTTGCGACAATTGCGACCGTCCCAAACTTCGTCGCGACCGCAGGTCTGACCCTTGGGGACGCAAGCTGCCTGTTGTCCTTCTACGACGAGCTGCTCGCCGGGAGGACAACCGAGTCGCTGGTTTTGGCCGACCTGGACGCCGGCGTTGTTGGCGACTTGCGTGGCTTGCTGGGGGGTCATGCAAGAGCCGGTGTCCTGGTCCACCTCGAGGCCGGGAGGGCACGCGTTGGGCGCGCATCCGCCGTTTTCGAAGTGGGCGCCCTTGCCGCAATATCGGTTGGCACCTTCCGCCGTAAGGCACCCGCCGCCGAGCGCGAAGCGATTGGGCTGGCACATGCACGTCCTTTTGCCGGTGTCGAAATCGGCCCCGTCGGGGCAGCTCGACCAAGTGCACACGCCGTTGACGGTCAGAAAGCAGGTATTCGCTGGGCACCCGGCCGTCGCAACGACGCAAGCCACGAGCGCAAACCACGTTGCAGCCACGTGCTTCATGCCACCCCTCCTTAGCACCGCTCGGGCGCGACGGCAGCGCGCCGAAGGGCTGGCTCCCGGCCATCTTCCCCCACCCGGATCCGAGCGTTGAGCGTGAGCCCCGTCAGGTCACGACGTGCTAGAGGAAGCCCACCATGATGCGCACCGTCCACGAGGGGACCGACGCTTTCGAGCGGGAGCGCGCACGTTTGCTCGGGCGCGGTAGCGCCGATTTGGCGGCCGTCGAAACGGCCGTGCGCGAGATCATCGCGGAAGTGCGGCGCGCCGGTGACGAGGCGGTGCGTCAGTTCGTCGAGCGGTTCGAATCGCGCAAGGTCGAGGTGCTCTTCACCCGCGACTACGACGGTGCCGGCGCTTTCGCGCGGCTCTCCCCCGAGGTGCGGGCCGGTCTGGAGACGGCAGCCGCGCGCATTGCCCGCTACCACGAGCGGCAGCTGACGAGCGGATTCCGGTACGAAGAAGACGGCATTCGTCTCGGCATGCGCGAAAGGCCGCTGGCGCGTGTCGGCGTTTACGCCCCGGGAGGGAAAGCCCGTTACCCGTCGAGCGTTCTCATGGCGGCGATTCCAGCGCGCGTGGCCGGGGTCGCCGACATCGTGCTCGCCACGCCGGCGCCGAATGACGTCCTGCTCGCCGCGGCCCACCTCGCCGGGGTCACCGGTATTCTCGATGCCGGCGGGGCGCAAGCCATCGCCGCTTTGGCGTACGGGACGAGCACCATCCCAAAAGTCGACAAGATCGTCGGCCCCGGCAACCGCTTCGTCGCGTGCGCGAAACGTCTCGTCTTCGGCGATGTGGGCATCGACGGCATCACCGGGCCAAGCGAGATCCTCGTGCTCTGCGACGAAACCGCCAATGCGCGCTGGGTGGCCGCCGATCTCCTCTCCCAGGCCGAACACGACGAAGTCGCGTATCCCCTCTGCATCACCACCTCGCTCGAGCGGGCGCAAGAAATCGCCGCCGAGGTCGAAACGCAGCTCGCCTCGCTCCCGCGCCGAAAGATTGCCGAAGCGTCGGTCGCAAACCAAGGCGTCATTCTGGTCGTCCGGTCGCGCCCCGCAATGGCGGCGCTTGCCGACGCGATCGGGCCCGAGCACCTCGCCTTGCACGTTCACGAACCGGAGCAGCTGTTCGACGCGATCGGCGCGGCGGGCGCCGCGTTCGTGGGGCCCGATACGCCGGAGGCCGCGGGGGACTACCTGGCCGGCCCTTCGCACGTGCTCCCGACGGGTGGAGCGGTGCGATACGGATCGCCGCTCGGTGTTTACGATTTCATCGCCAGGACGTCGTTCATTCAGTACACGGCGGAAGCGTTGCGACGGCAGAGCAAGGATATCGCGACGCTGGCCCGCGCAGAGGGGCTCGAGGCTCACGCGCGTGCGATGGAAGTGCGGATGGGCGACGCGACCAAGGACACGAAACGCGGGGCTTAGGGTTGTCGACCTCGACGGCGATCGTACCCCTCGACCGCGCCCCCCTACCCTCGCTCGTCGACAATGGCGTTCCGCACGCGAAGAAAATCGCCTCGCTCGAATTCGACGCAGTCCCCTTCGCCACCCTGCGGCGTCAGCCCGACATCCTCGTCGGTCGCTAGCGTGCCAATCGCAATCTCCTTGCCCAGGCTCGAAACGAGGAGCCGACGTTCGCGCCACGCGCCGAGCCGCCCCGCGTAGAGGTCGACCAACCGCTCCTCGATGCGCGCGCCACCGAGTGCGAGCCGCGTTCCGTAGCCCCGGCCCCAGAGCCGCAGCTCACCCTCTTCGGTGATCTCCAGCCGGATCCCGCGCGCGTGCGGGCCGCCGCGGCGGCGCCGGCGGGTGACGTAGATCGTCAAGAGCGCGGGGGTTGCCAAACCGAGCGTGATGGCGACTTCTGCGCGCGCCCAGCGCGACCGGCTCAGCTCCTCGTTTTGCGTATCGACATCGGAGACGTCGGCCGGAATATGCGTGCCGACGGCGGAGCCCACCACCACCGCCGCGAAGAGACACAAAAACCAGATGGCGAACACGACCGCCTGCCGCCGCGTTTCGCCGGGTACGTCGAGCGAGGCTCGGATCGAAAGTGCGGAGTAGGTGCGCGTCGCCAACGGGGGTCGCGTCGTCCTACCCTTCTTACGTCGATTACTCCACCCTCAAGTAGTTCTTCTGGATGAGCTTGAGAACGATGCGGGCCGTATCGACGTCGGTCGCCTGGCTCTTGTCGAGCAGCGTCCCGAACCGATTGAAGTTGTGGGCGAGCTGCAGAACGTCGAGGTCCTCGGGGGAGAGATCGCGAAGGGGGGGCACGAGGGGCGTATCGAGAACGATACGGGCCGAAAGGGCCGGCAGCTGATCGCGAAAGGCATTGAGCTCGTCGAGCTGACGAAGACTCTCCATCAGGATCTCTTGGACCGTGACTTCGACCGGTTTCGGAAATTCGCGCAGGTCGGAAGCGTCGAAATCGAAGAGGCCCTTTTGCCAGGTGAGCATACGAAAGATGCTCTTGATGGGGGCTAGATCGCCGAGATCGTTGATGCTGGCGTAGTAGATGATCCCCTTTTGCAAGAAGATGCGACCGATGTCTTCCTCGGTGCGGATGACGAGCGCGCCGCTCTTTTTCGAGGTGGAGAAAAGCTGCAGGAGATCGGGGAGCGGGACTTCGTCGATCGATCCGCTCATGGTGCGGGGGGAGGACGTACGGCGCTGGGCGGCGACGACTTCGAGGTTGGGCCTGCCCTGCTCGTGGGAGCTGCCGTCCATCACGATCACCTTCAAGATGCTCGTCCCGATGAGTACGCGATCGCCCTCCTTCAGCTGCGCGCGCTTGATCTTCTCGCCATTGACGAAGGTTCCGTTCGTCGAACCGAGGTCTTCGATCACGACGGCGTCGTTTTCGTAGGCGATTCGGGCGTGCTTGCGCGAGACCATCTCCTCGACGAGGACCATGTCGAGATCGCTCGAGCGACCCACCACGATCTCCTTGTTGGGAACCATGGGAAATTCCCCACCTTGGTATTTTCCCGAGATGAATCGCAGAGCGAGAGGCCGCCGCGGCCCCGATGCGGTGGTGGCGGACTTGGACACGGAGTCGTGCATGAGTGAGGGAGGACCAGCGCCAGCCCCCTGACGTGGCGGGCGCGAGACCCCGAACTCCGAAAGTGTAGACGCAGCGTAAAGATAGGGTCAAGGGAACGTCTTTTTGTGACGGCTCGAGCGAGCGGTCCTACGACTTTTCAGCCGATGTCGTACGGTCGATCGCTGGCTTTTCCCGCCTATTCCACCTACCCTCACCCACCTTCATTCGCCGACACGCTGGCCTGCTGCGCTGCTCGGCCTGTGATTCCACCTCGAGGAGCTAGCGTGCTCGGCGATCCCTTCGGCAGTCATCGCGTGCTCGAACCGCCGGGCACGCTCCCGCAAGCCGCCTTGCGGCTCGACAACGACGCTGCACGAAAGTTCGATAGCGAGATCCATCTCGTCGTCGAGACGCTCAATATCGACGCGGCGAGCTTTCAGCAAATGATGACGGCGAGCGGCGAAGAAAAAGACGGGGTGTCGAACCTGGTCCGGCAAACGGTGCGCGAACGTGGCAAGCAGCACAACCCCGTCACCGGATCGGGCGGCATGCTGCTCGGCCGCGTGGGATGGGTCGGCAGCGCGGCCGCTCCGCGCGGGTTCACACCGGGCGATCGCATCGCCACCCTGGCCTCCCTTTCGCTCACGCCGCTCGCGCTCTCGGCGGTGCACGCGGTACGCCCCGAGAGCGCCCAACTCGACGTCGAGGGCACGGCCATCGTGTTTCTCTCGGCGCCCATGGTGAAGCTTCCGGCCGATTTACCGGAGCGGCTCGCGCTCGCGGTTTGCGACGTGGCCGGGGCCGTGCCTCAGGTTTTGCGGCACGCAAAAGCCGGCGATCGGGTGGTCATCCTCGGCGCCGGCGGTCGTTCGGGCCTTCTCGCTTGCGCCGCGGCGCGCCAGAAGGCCGGGGCCGGCGGGTTTTTGATCGGCGTCGAACCGAATGAGCGTTTCGCGTCCGAGCTCGAAGCGCTGGGCTTTTGCGATCGCGTCATCCGCGGCGACGCCCGGGAAACGCTCGCCGTGCGCGAAGCCGTGCTGTCCGCGACCGGCGGCCAGGAGGCCGATTTCGCCGTTTCGTGCGTCACCAGCACCGGCGTCGAGCCGACGGCAATTCTCGTCGTGCGGCCGAGAGGTACCGTCTATTTTTTCGCGATGAGCACGAGCTTTGCCGCCGCTGCACTCTTCGCGGAAGGGGTGAGCAGAGACATCGACATGTTCATCGGCAACGGCTACGTCGAAGGCCATGTCGAAGCGACGTTCGACCTGGTCCGCGCGCATCCCGCGCTGCGTGAGCTGCTCCAGCGCCGTTACGCCTAGTCAAATGCGCAGGGCGGAATCCGATGACGCCGTGACGACATCGGCCGCTTCGGTTTCCGAGACCGAGGGGACGAGCGGGTCGTCCGAGGCGGGCAACACGACAGTGAACGTCGTCCCCGCGCCTTCGTGCGTCTTTACCTCGATCGCGCCGCCCGCGCTCTGCACCAGGCGCTGGCTGATGGCGAGTCCGAGGCCGGTGCCCTGATTTTTGGTGGTGTAGAAAGGGACAAACAGGTTCTTCAGCACCTTCTGGGAAATGCCCGGGCCGCTGTCACTGACGCGAAGCTCCACCCATCCGCCGCTCGCCGTCGTGGGTGCGGGGCGCGCGCGCGTGCCCACGACGACCTTACCGCGACCGTTCATGGCCTGGGCCGCATTGCGCACCAGGTTCATCAGCACCTGGCGCAGCTGCTCGGCGTCGACCCGAATACGCGGAAGATCCTCGTTGACGTCGAGCTCGATGACGACCTCGTCGTCGGGGCCCGAGGAGAGGATCTGCACGGTGCGACGAACGATGGCATTGAGATCGACAGGAGCTGGGTTGGCTTTGTTGGGGCGCGCGTAGTCGAGCACCGAGCCTACGACGCGGTCGAGCCGGTCGACCTCCTCCAGAATGATGCCGAGAAACTCGCGCGACGACGGATCGAGCTCGGCGGCGCCGGGGCTCGGTTCGGCCAAGAGCTGGGCCGCGCCTTTGATGGCGCCGAGCGGATTTTTGACTTCGTGGGCCAGCCTGGCCGCGAGCTGCCCGATCGCGGCGAGCCGATCGCGTTCTTGCATGCGGCGATAGACGAGCGAATTCTGAATGACGACGCCGATCTGGGCGGCCAGCGTGGCGAGGAGGGTCAAGTCTTCGTACGAATAGGCGTCGCGCACCCGATCGTCGGCAATGACGAGCAATCCCGCCAGCTCGCCCGAATCCGCTTTGATCCCGATCACCACGCCTTCGCGCAGCGGCCCGAGGACCGCGGCCGACGCGAGGACCGCCTGACCTTGCGAGGGGTCGCCGAGATCACCGCGTGCCCGCTGATCTTCCACCTCGCGCACGATTTCTTCGAGCACGACCGGACCGCGCGCAGCGAGATCGAGCAGAGGTCTGGCCGAGGCGAGCTCGATGCGTTGGGGCACCTCGTGACCGAGCCCCCCCGCCAGATCAAAAGCGGTGCCGACCTTGTCGAGCAGGTACAGCGCCGCCGACGTGACGTGCCGCGATTTTTCGAGCGCGATCAGCACGACCTGGCGAAGCTCCTCGATTTCGAGCACGTGCACGAGCTGGCGACGCGCGTCGGCGATGGAATTCTCGAGATCGACGCGTTCGCGGAAGAAAACGCGATGGATCTGGCGCTCGACCCAGGTGCGCATCGGCTCGAAGAGCACGAGGATGACGATGGCCGAAAGAACGGCGTTCAAATAGATGGTGTTGAAGCGCCCGAGGTAAGTGACAAATACGTAGAAGATGCCCGCCAAAAGGAACGCAAGGGCCGTCGACACCATGAGGCGGCCGACCATCTCGTAGAGGTCGAGCAAGCGCTCGCGGCGCAGCGACTCCGCCAGCAAGAAGAGAAAGACGATTGAGAGCACGGCACCGACGGGCGGAAGCTCGGCACCGATGAACCAGAGAAAATCGGCGAGACTGAAAGTGGCGGCGAGGGCGCCAATGACGACGAGGAAGCTCACGCGACGCTGGGTCGCGCGCGAACCGCTCTTTTGTCCCCTGATGGCGAGCGACCAAAAGCCGGCCGCCAGCAGCCCGAACACGTACAGAAAGATCGCGACGAGAACGAACCTCGATCCGTGCTGGGGCGAGAGCGCGAGGACGAGCAGCGGTAGAGCGACGAAACCGGCGAAACGGACGAGCGTCGAGTTGGTGCCGTCGCGCCGCGGCACGATGGCTTCGAAGAAACGCAAGGTAAACTGGGGCAAAAGGATGGCGAGGACCGCCGTGAGGCGCACCCAGATGCTCGCCTGGAACAATCCGTAGAGCGACTGGGCCAGGTACCAGAGGCCCGTCACCGACGCGACCCCCGCGAAAAGCAGATGCACGTCGCGCCGTCGGCCGCGCAGCAGGATCGATGCCGCGATGGCGAGCGCGAGCGCGCCGCAGAGGAGCATGGTGCGGTTTCGGAGGTCCACGAAGGGCTAAGCCTACCCTTTAATCTTTCATCCTCCCAATCCGCCCGGTGCCACGAGCTTCTCGATGGCATCGAAAACGGAAGATTCGGCGTCCCCTATCTCGCGTGCGAGAGGAACCTGGGCGGCCACGAGCGCACGGTAGAGCGGGATGAGGTTGGGCGCGCGGTCGGCGATGACGTCGAAGTGTCGTGCGACGCCTTGGAGGTCGCCGCGGCGAACGGGGCCGGTCAAAGCCGCGGGGAGACCGAGTCGCTCGAGGTTCTCGGCAACGCTGCGCAAAAGCGGGCCCAACATTTGGGAGGCCAGTGACGGGGGGATGCCCGCCGCGGCGAAGAGATCGGTCCCCGCGGCGGCGAGAGCGGCCGCGCCGTTGGCGACGAGCCCCGCCGCGGCGTGGTAGGCGACCTTGTCGACGCGCGCCAGGCGCCGCGGCGACATACCGAGTCGTCGCGCCACCTTCTCGGCGATTCGGACCGCCGCTCGATCGCCATCGACGTTCACCTGACCGCGGTCGAGGGCGGGCGCGAACTTCGTCGAGGCGAACGAGATCATGGGGTGCATCTGCGCCACGCCGCGGGTCATGCTCTGAAGAGGGAGGAGCGGCTCGATCCCGAGCGCCCCCGCACAGTGCACCACCGCCGTTCGCCGGCTCACCCGTCGCAGCGACGCCAGCGCTCCTACGACTTCGGCGAGCTTTCCGTCGCGGACCGCCAGGATCAAGAGATCGGCATCGATGGGCTTTCGCGGAATGCCCTTGCGCGCCGGCCTCAGCGTCACGGTGACCCCGCGCGCGCGCAGGGCGCGAGCCAGCGCAGACCCGACTTTGCCGGCCCCCAGCACGAAGACGGTGAGCTTACGGGTCGCGGTAGATGCCATGAGCTTCGATGTACGCGAGCACCGCACGCGGCAAGAGCGCCGTCACTTCGCCGGCGCGCCCGGTTCGGATCGCCTCGCGGATCGCCGTGCTCGACACGTCCGGCAAGATCGCGCGAGGGGCGGCGGCGGTAACCACGCCGGCGCGTCCTAGAATGACGGGCGGCGCCAGCTCGGCTACACGGTCGAACCCCTGCCAGCGCGGTCCTTCGAGCAGGATGTCAGCGCCGAGCACGAGGCGCAGACGCCAATCCGGATGCACCTTGCGGAGGTGTTCCACGGTGCGGAGCGTCCGGCTTTCTCCGCCGAGTTCTTCCTCGACCCGCAGCACTTTCGTACGCGGGAGCCACCCCATGGCGTGCTCGCACATCGCGAAACGGTGTTCGAAGGGCGCGAGCTCTTTCGCGAAGGGGTGGAGGTAACAAGGTACGACCGCCACCTGGTCCACCTCTTCGGTGGCGAGCACGTACGTGACCGCCAGGACGTGGGCGATGTGCGGAGGATTGAAGCTCCCACCGTAGAGGAAGACGTTCACGGCGCCGTTAGGACTACCGCCTCGGACATCGCGAGGCCAGACCCATCGTCGAAGGACAGCCTCGCGCAAACGCGATGAGGCCCCTTAGGGCGACACCTTGCTGTCGAGCACCGTGAAGCGGCCAGTGCGCGGGGCAACGAGGGGGTGTGTCTCGAGGTGTTCGCCACCCGGCCCGTACATGGACACGCTGATCTCGCCGGACTCGCCATCGCTGAAGAGGGCTACGCCGCTCTTTGGACCGAGCTCACCTGGTGAAACGAAGGTGCGGGACCCCACCTGCCGCACGAGGGGCTCGCGGCTCTTGCCAAAGATGAGCAGCGACGCTGGGAGGATGTCCTCCTCGTCGAGCAGCGCCTTGTCGTACAGGAGGACCGCGACGCGCCCTTCGAGCAGCTCGATGGTCCGCGAGGTGGCGACGGGCAGGCACTTGAGCGCCTTGAGCCGCTCGCGTCGGCGTTCCGCCGCGATGAAGCGATCGATCTCCGCGTGCGAGCCGGACACACAGCGGGTCGCAGCACGGTCCCAAACGCCCTCGTCCGAAGGGTCGACCCCCACCAGTCGCCGCGCCCAGTCGAGCACCAACCGGTCGAGGGCGTCATCGGCACCGAGGTAGACGACTTGCTCCGCCTGGTGTTCGAAGAGCAGGAGAGATGCGCCCTTCTCGAGGGCCGCCAGGTCTCCATTGGCCGGACCGAGGACAGCGAATCGCATCGCGACCGGCAGGTTAGCACGCGCTCACGCGAACTCTCACGTTCGCGATCGTGTCGACGATCTTTCCTGCCTGCACATTTACGACGGCATCGAGGACGCGCTGCGGCACTTGCCGCCCGGAGCGCCCGGAGGGGGCGATCGAAGGCATCCACCGCGACTGCGAACCGCGACCGCAATGCGATTTTGAAAGGTGAGGGTCCCTCAACCTTCGATGAGCCAGCCGAAGAGTCCGAGCCCGGCCGATGCGAACACCACGTCGAAGACGAGCATAAGCTCGAGATAGTCACCGAGCTCGGCGAGTGTGGCCCCTTCGAAGAGCTCGCGCGTGGCGGAGACGGCGCTCCCCAGGGTCGGCGCGAGCAGCGGGAGCAAGACGCTCGCCAAAACGAGATCGCGCGCGCGCGTGCGCACCGTGAGGGCGCCAAAGAGGGTGCCGGTCGCTGCTATGCCCACATTGGCAAAGAGCGCGATGACGGCGAGCGCGCCACCATGCCGCACCAAATCGAAACCGACGCCGTCCCCTTCGCCAATCTCACCGCCGAGCAGGAGCGCCGCCGCGGGGATGACGATGACTTCGATGGCGGCGATGAAAGTGAAGATTCCCACTGCTTTTCCGGCGAAAATCGCGCTTCGCGACACCGGCGAGACCACGAGTCCCGTGAGCGCACCCTCGTCGCGCTCACGCGTCCAAGCGCGGCTCAGACCGAGGACCGAGGCGAAGGTCACCGAGAGCCAGATGACGCCGGGCGCGGCGCGGGTGCGTATGTCGGCTCCGTAGGAGAGTGCGAGCGAAGAGAGAACCGTCAAAAGAAGTCCGAAAAAACCGCTCGTCGTGACGATCTCACCGGTCGCGAGTTCGATCGCGAGGTCTTTTTTTGCAATGAGCATCGTCTGCCTGAGAAAGCCCGACGAGGTCACCGAACGAGGGGCGTCATGTCGATTTTCGATCACGAGCTTCTTGACCTTAAATACGCCGCGCGATATCTGCGAAATGGGGGCGACGTATTATCGAAGGTGCCCAACAAGGACTGATTCATGGACGACGCGCAAGCCGCGACACGATCCCCGAAGAAGAGACAGCAGCTCATCGACGTTGCCATCATCTACAACGTCGATTTCGAAGAAGCCAGAACCGAAGCCGATCCGTGCTTCGAGTCGAGGGCTACGGTCGAAGCCGTCGCGGAAGAAGTCGCGGAGGCTTTGACCAGCGATGGGCTGCACACAGCGACGCTCGTACCGACTGAAGGCGACTTCGCCGAGCTTCGCGCTCGACTCGAAGCCCTGCAGCCGTCGTGCGTCTTCAACATGTGCGAGTCGCTGGGGAGCGACGCCCGGCTCGAGACAGCCGTTCCGACGGTGCTCGACTTGATGGGCATTCCCTACACCGGCTCGCCGCCCGAGGCGCTCTCGGCGGCTCTCTACAAAGACCGCGTGAAGCAGCGCCTCATTCAGGCCGGCGTGCCCACGCCGCAGGGCGTCCTCATGGAATGGCCGGACACCCCGTGTGACCTACCTTTCCCCCTCATCGTGAAGCCGGCACAAGAAGACGGCTCGGCCGGCATCTGGGGCAAATCCGTCGTTCACGACGAAGAGTCGCTCCGCGAGCGGGTCGCCGAGATCATCAATCTCTTCAAAGCACCGTGCCTCGTCGAGCAATACGCCGAAGGCCGAGAGTTCAACGTGGCACTGCTCGGGTTCCCGCAGGCCCGCGTCCTCCCGCTGCAAGAAATCGATTTTTCGAATCTCCCCCCCGATCAGCCCCACATCGTCTCCTACGATGCCAAGTGGCGGACGGGATCGGTCGAGGATCTGGGGACACAGCCGGTGATGCACCCCGAGCTTCCCTCCAACGTCGCCGCCCGCCTCCGGCGAGCCGCCACCGAGGCGTGTCGAGCCGTCGGCGTCCGCGACTACGGACGTGTCGATATCCGCCTCAGCGCCACCGGGGTACCCTACGTCATCGACGTCAATCCCAACTGCGACCTGTCCCGCGATGCCGGGTACGCCCGCGCAGCCCAGTCGGTGGGCATCGACTACCCCGCGCTCATGCGTCTTCTCGTTCGGTACGCGCTCCGGCGCAGAAAGGGTGTTGGGAATGCTCGCGAGCCTCGCGCCGCGTCATCGGTCGAAGCTCGTTAGTCTGCTCGAGGGGACAGCCGAGTTCACCGCGCCCGAAGTGGCTGTTGCCATCGAGCTCATCGATGCGGCACTTGCCGAGCCCGGGGCGGACGACTACCGCTTCATCGTGTGTGAAGAGGAAGAACGCGTTCTCGGTTACGCCTGTTTTGGGGCCACGCCGATGACGGACGGCTGCTTCGATCTCTACTGGCTGGTGGTCGACCCAGGCACGCGCCGAAGCGGCGTGGCCCGCGAGCTGCTCGCCGCCGTCGAGCAAGCGTTGCGCCGTCACCACGCTCGCTTGGTACGGGTCGAGACGGCAGGCCTCGAATCCTATGCCCCCGCCCGGGCGCTCTACGAGAACTCCGGGTACGAGCGCGCCGCCCGCATCCGCGACTTTTACCAGCGCGGCAACGATCTCTACATCTACGCCAAGTACCTCGCCTAGCGCTACGCGCCCCGGCTTTTTTTGCGCGTCAGATCGCGCTAGCACCGAGAGGGCGACGGAAGTAGTGCTAGCTCCATGGCGACAGCGAGAATCCAACACGACTTCGATTGCGGCGAAGCCGCGCTCTGGCAGGTGTTCTTCTTCGACGAGGAGTATAACCGCCGCCTTTACCTCGATACGCTGAGGTTCCCCGTCTGGAAGGTCCTCGATCAGAAGGTCACCGACGCGACCCTCGAGCGACGGGTCGAAATCCACCCCGTCGTAGAAAACTTACCAGGGCCGCTCAAGGCCCTCATTGGTGACCATTTCCATTACATCGAGGATGGCCGCCTCGATCGCAAGACGAACCGTTACAGCTTTCGCGTGCTCCCCAGCGCACTCGCCGACAAAACGCAGATCAGCGGCGAGATGTACCCCGAGCGCCTCGGCGACGCGCGCTGCCGACGGATCATCGACTACAAGGTCGACGTCAAAGTCATGATCATCGGCAAGCTCGCCGAGCAGAAGACGATCCAAGACACGCAATCGAGCTACGAAAGGGCCGCCATCTTCACGCGCACGTATTTGAAAGAGAAGGGCCTCACCACCACGTGACCCGCTGAACCGCTACACACGCGGTCGCGAGCGCCGAGATGCTGCGACTGCGGCGCCCCCAAATCTGGCCCCGTACACTTCCGCGATGACGCGCCCGAGGCGCCGGCCATCGATGATCGAGTCGATCGCTCGCGCGGTCGGCCTTTAGAAGATGAACACGCCGAGCGCGACCACGGTCGTCCAGCGACCGTTCTTGTCGCCCTCGGCCGACTGCACGACCGAGCGGGTGCGCACGATCTGGCGCGACATGCGGTAGACTTCTTTGCGCTCGTCGTAGTTGCGCTCGGAGTCGAACTCGATGCCGAGCGTGGTGGCGAGCATGGTAGCCGCGAGATCCTCGGCGTAGTCGCCCGCTTTTCTGCCGGTCTCGCCGTAGCTGTGGTGCTCGGAGAGATAACCGTATTGCTCGGGGTTGCTCGGGCGCGCGAGCCCGATGGCAGCGCAGATCAGGCGATTGGGCTCGTTGGTGTCCTGTCGCGCCATCACGCAGTGGACGATCTGGCCGGGGCGAATGAGCTTGAAGCCCTCTTTCCGGCTGATCTCCCGGCAATGCGGCGGGAAGATCGAAGACACTGTGACGAGGTTGGCGGTCTCGGCGTCGGCATCGCGAAGCGCGAGCTCGAACGACGAGAGCCGATCCTTGTGCACACCGACCCCGTTCGTAAACCAGATCGCCTTGGGGACCAGCAGGTCGTGAACGGCGGGGAACCCAGTGTCGCTGACGGGAACCGGCGGCTTTTTCTTGATCATGGCAATTCGAAAGGCTCGCGTCGGCGTGTAACACCCAGAGATGCCCGGCGTCAACAAACGGAGACGCGACATCGCACTGACGCAAACGGCTCGCTTTTTTTCACCGCGAGGTGCGCTTACCCGCCGACCTTGGTCAGCGGCTCTTCTTCTTGCCGCTCGCGGACTTGGAGCTCGATTTCTTGTTGGGCGCTTTGCTGGGCGGCGCCTTTTTCTTGGCAGCGGGCTTGGCAGAGGAAGAGGCTTTGGCTTCCTTGGGCGCTTTGGGAGACGCGGCTTTCGGCGTCGCGCCAGCAGAGGCGGAGCCACCGATCACCGGCAGGGCCTCGACCTTGATACCGGCCCGCTTGGCAGCGCTGCGGTACGTGTCGTAGAGGCGCGGCACGGGGTACGCGAGGAGCCGATTTTTGAACCCCTCGTCCTTGGCGCGCTTCTCCATTTCGCAGATGGCGTCGACGAGCTTGGCCCGCGTGCCGAACTTCTCTTTGACGGCGCTGAGCACGCCGAAAAGCCTGAGCAGCTTGGCGTTGGAGACGCGCTCGAGCCCTTTGGTCTCGTTGACTCGGCTGACCCAGAGATCGTCGTTGGTGAACGGTCCCAAGGCGGCGACGAGCTTCGCCTTGTCACCAAACTGGTGCTTCACGATGGCTGACGGCGACGACTTACTCATTGCAGGCTCCGATAAAGGTGGCGCGTCGGTTTCTCGAACGGGCGCCCGCGCCGGGCGATAACCGCGTAGGGGGGCGCAGCTTTAGCATTGGCGACCGGGGGGGAGCAAGCCCCGGGGGGCCTGCGCGCTCCCTGGCTGTCTGGCTGGTTTTGCGGGCTGGTTTTGCGGGTGCGCGACGCGCACCGCGTCCGAGAGCTGCAGTGGCTCTAGCCGCAAACGGGCCCCTCTGCTAAACGCCGAGCCGGAATGGCCTCTTCGCCCGTCCCGCGAGTTCGCTTCGCCCCGTCGCCTACGGGGTATCTCCATATCGGCGGTGTTCGTACAGCCCTTTTCAACTGGCTCTGGGCACGAAAAACCGGGGGGGCTTTCATCCTCCGCGTCGAAGACACCGACCAGGAGCGCAGCACCGAGGAGAGCCGGCGGGTCATCCTCGATGCCATGCGCTGGCTCGAGCTCGACTGGGACGAGGGCCCCGAAGTGGGGGGGAAATATGGCCCCTATCTACAGATGGAGCGCCTTCCCATCTACCGCGAATTCGCTGAGCGCCTCATCGCGCGCGGGCGCGCCTACCGCTGCTATTGCTCCAAAGAGGAGCTCGATGCCCAGCGGGCAGCGCTGAAAGCGAAGGACCCCAAGGCCATGTTCCGTTACCCGGGGACATGTCGCGACCGCAAAGACCAGCCCGATCGGCCTTTCGTGGTGCGCTTTCGTGCGGCGGAGACGGGATCGGTCACCTACGACGACCTCGTCTTCGGCGCGGTGACGACGCCCAACACCGCGCAGCAGGATTTCGTGCTGGTCCGCAGCGACGGTGTACCGCTCTACAACTTCGGCTCCGTCGTCGACGACGTCAGCATGGCGATTACCCTCGTGGCCCGGGCGCGCGATCACATGGTCAACACACCGCCGCAGATCATGCTCTACGAAGCGCTCGGCTACGCGCCTCCCGCATTCGCTCACCTGCCGCTCATGCTCGCGCAGAACGGCGACAAGCTCTCCAAGCGGCACGGCGCGGTCAGCGTAGAAGAGTACAAGAACCTCGGCTATTCGCCGGCTGGCGTGCTCAACTACTTGGCGAGGTTCGGCTGGTCGCACGGCGACCTCGAAATCTTTTCGCGCGAAGATCTCGTCCAGAAATTCGACTTTGCGGCGGTGGGGCGATCGGACGGCAAGTTCGACCCGAAGAAGTTCGCAGACGTGGCTTTCGAGCACCTCAAGCGGCCCGACCTCACGCCGGTTCGTCGCTACGCGAAAATGGTGATTCCATTTCTTGCCGCCATCGGCATCACCGCGCCCGACGAGGCCAAGCTGCTGCACGCCATTCCCACGGTGCGCGAGCGCGCGCGCACGCTGCGCGAAGCGGCCGACGCCATGGATTATTTCTTTCGGCCCCCCGTACTCGACGAGAAAGCCAAAAAGAAGTTTCTCACGCCGGAGAACACGGACAAATTGTCCGAGTTTCGCTCCATCCTTCTCCCCCTCGCCACTTGGGACGAGACCACGCTCGAGGCGGCCATTACGGCGTGGCTCGCATCCAAAGGCCTTGCCATCAAGGACGTCGCGCAACCGGCGCGCGTTTCGCTGACCGGGCGCACCATCAGCCCCGGGCTTTACGAGGTTCTGGCCGTGCTCGGCAAAGACGAGAGCCTCACCCGACTCGACCGCGGCATCGAGCTGTGTAGCGCGTGAGCGGCATTGCCCTCTGCTGGTTTCTGGCATCGTTGCCCGATACCGCGGCTTTCCCGTCGCCCGGCTTCTCCTTCGCCAGGGTGCTGGGGACGACGTACCAGCGCGCCCTTTTGCCGATTCCGGTCATCGTCGCGATCGCCCCCCTCATTTGGCTGGTGTTCCGCAAGACGTGGCGCGATCTCGACATCGAGTCGCACATCCATCGTGGCATCATGCTCGACCGGCAGGAGTTCGATCTTCGGCCGGCGGTGATGCTGGTCATGGCCGCCATCATCCTGACCATGCAGGACTACTACGGCGGGCGCAGCACCTATGATGACCTCATTCGCCCGTGGCTCATCAACTACGAGCTCTTGCACGAGGGCTCACGCGTCAAGCTCATCAAGTACGACGAGCTCTACAGCTACGCGTGGTGGGGCTTCGCCCGCGTCGCTGGTTACGTGCTCATCCCCTTCCCTATCTACAAGCTGATTTTCCGGCACGACAGGCTTCTCGACATGGGGCTGCGCACCCGCGGGTTCGCGGCCCACGCATGGATCTATTTCCTTTGCCTCTCCATCGTGCTGCCCGCGCTGTGGCTCGTTTCGCGACAGCCCGATTTCGGCAATTACTATCCCTTCTACAAAGGGGCGTCGCGCAGCTATTTCGACTTGTTCCTGTGGGAAGCGATCTACTTCGGTCAGTTTCTCGGACTCGAGCTCTTTTTTCGCGGTCTGTGGCTGGGAGCGCTAAGGCGTTCGCTCGGCTCGGGCGCGATTTTCTCGATGTGCGTGCCTTATTGCATGATCCATTTTGGCAAGCCCTACCTCGAAGCCAACGGCGCCATCATCGCCGGCATCGTGCTCGGCAGCCTCTCCATGCGCACCAAGAGCATCTACGCGGGTTTTCTGGTGCACGCGACGGTCGCGCTGACCATGGATTGGCTCGCGCTTTCGCACCGAAACGCGCTGCCGCACGTCTTCTGGCCCCCGGGATGAGGATCAGAGCCGGGCGGCGATTTTCTGCAGGGCGCGGGCGCGATCCTTTTGCCCCCGTTCGCCTTGGTAAAGGCCGATGAGGGCCTCGAGCGTGGTCTTCGCGGCGCTCGTTTGACGCGACCAGTCGAGGTGCGCGAGGCGCCGCCACAAGACGTGCTCGAGCAGCTCCGGACGTTCGGCGGCGAGGAGCGCCGCGATGCCCTCTACCGGCAGAGAGAACGTGACGTCGGCGCGCATGGCGCGCAGGTAGAACCCCATCGCCGAGGTAATCCCGTCCGGCGCGAGCGCCGCCGCTTCGGCCGCTGTCACGAGCGCCTCGGCCCGCTCGCGGGGCGTCGTCGCCTGGCGGGCACGGCCGAGCGCCTCGCGAATTTTGGTCTCCACCGGCGCGGAATGGCGCCGTCGCCAGCCGTAAGAACGTGCGAGAGGCTCGCCGAGACCGGGGGAAGGCCGGTATTTCCACAAGAGAAACGCGGCGAACACCAGCGCGATGCCAACCACGAGGAAATGTTGCCAGGACCCGAGCATGACAAAGTTGTCCCTCGAAAAGTGCCGCAGATACCATCCTACACGTGACCGCTATGCTTCGGCCGAACGACGTGCGAAAAGCCCGTGCTAGGCTGAAAGCTCGTGCCCTCGATGCATAGATTCCTTGGCGCCGCCCTCGGGGGCGCCGTTCTTTTTCTCCTGGCGTCGCGGTCATCCGCCGACATTTACAGCTACGTCGATCGCGACGGGACCGTCCATTTCACCAACATCCCCGCGGGCGACGCTCGGTATCGCCTGTACATGCGCTCGCGGGACGGGGCACGACGGCGTGGTATGGCCGTGGCGCCGAGCGATGCGTCGCCGGAACGGTTCAGCCGTTACAATGAGGTCATCCGCGAAGCGGCCACGCTGTACCAAATCCCCGAGGAGCTGGTGCGCGCCGTCATCAAGGTCGAGAGCGACTACGACCCGCGCGCCGTCTCGAGAGTCGGCGCGCAAGGGCTCATGCAGCTCATGCCCGAGACCGCTCAGCGCATGCAAGTCCGCGACGCGATGGACCCGCGCGAAAACATCCTGGGCGGGGTCCGCTACTTGCGGGTGCTCGCCAACATGTTCAACGGCAACCTTCAGCTCACGTTGGCCGGTTACAACGCGGGCGAGAACGCCGTCGTCAAGCACGGCGGCATCCCGCCCTTCGACGAGACGGAAGACTACGTCGTCAAAGTGCTCGCCTATTACCGGCGCTACCGCGATACCCGCGACACCGTAGCCGCGAGCAGCGGCGCTATCGAGTAACGGCTCCTCCCCTGCCTAGCCGCGTTCGGTCGGGGCAGCATGCGCCGGTCGAGCGTGAGGTCGGTGCTATGCCTCGCTCGTCCGCACGTATTCGAAATCGATGGGGCGCCCCTTGATGCCCTGCGCGGGCGCGGCGATCCAATTGGCCATGTGACCCGGCGTCGTCACCGGTTTGACCATGAGGCTCTTCACGTAAGCCTGGTCGGACGCGGAAGGCAGCCATTCGTCGCGATGTCGATTGAACTCGTCTTGCGAGATGAGGCGACCCTGGGGATCGGAGTAGACGTTGGCGTGAATGCCGATTTGGCGATTGAATCGGCGGCTCGGCAGAACCAAGCGATGGTCAACGCCCGCTTCGCCGAGGATCTTGTTCCATTTGTCGATGCCGCGCTGGCAGTCGGCGACATACGCGTCGCGCAGTACTTCGTTCATGGCGTTGCGCATGGGCACGTCTTCGGTGACGAGCTTGCCTTCTTTGGCCTGCTCGATCTTGTACGTCGCTTCGAGGGCGATGTGATCTTCGAAGTTTGCCTCTTTGGCGCGGCCCTTCAGCCCATCGGCAAAGAACGAAGCGGCGTTGGACGACACTTCGCCGCCAAAAAGGTCGAGGGAAAGCGAGTACCAGAGGTTCAAATACTTCTGCATGGTCGGCAGATCGACGCCGCCGAACTTGCGCACGTCGTCACTCTTGTTTTGCGTCATGAGCTCGGCGGTGCGTTTGACGACGCGACCGACGCCCATTTCGCCCACGAACATGTGGTGCGCTTCTTCCGTCAGCATGAAGCGTGTCGTGCGCGCCAGCGGGTCGAAGCTCGACTCGGCGAGGGCCAACAGTTGGAATTTGCCGTCGCGATCGGCAAAGAACGTGAACATGAAAAACGAAAGCCAATCGGTACAGGGCTCGTTGAAGGCCCCGAGGATGCGCGGTTTATCGGCATTGCCGCTGCGCCGCTCGAGCAGCCCCTCGGCTTCTTCACGCCCATCGCGCCCAAACGACGAATGCAGCAGGTACGCCATCGCCCATAGATGGCGCCCCTCTTCCACGTTCA
>Ga0193706_1000322_pt1 | contig 29518 bp, 17 predicted proteins | sample U3c1metaG_FD_160130 | JGI IMG/M metagenome (GOLD analysis project Ga0193706, IMG submission 160130) | Soil microbial communities from a riparian zone of the East river system, Colorado, United States - U3c1 | ecosystem: Environmental > Terrestrial > Soil > Riparian zone | place: USA: East River... | reverse complement strand
ATGGCCGACCGCTCCGGAATCGAGCATCGCTGGTCCGTCCTGCCGCCGACCGCCGACGGCGGCCCGCCCGTAGCCGAGGGCGGCTTCTATCATGAAGGCTTCCCTCTCACCGGCGCCCGGATGGAGATTTATGCCGAAGCCGCGCCGAGGCTGGCGCTCGAGGCGGTCGCCCGGCTGAACGCGATCGCTGCGGTCGCCGGGATCACCCATCTGATCGTCGCGAGCTGCACCGGCTTCGTAGCTCCCGGCATCGACCAGATCATTGCGGCCGAGCTCGGCCTCGACGGAAGCGTCGAGCGGACCCTGGTCGGCTTCATGGGCTGCTACGCGGCGGTCTCGGCGCTTCGGCTGGCCTACCATGTCGTACGCTCGGAGCCGAAGGCCCGGGTGCTCGTCGTGACGGTGGAGCTTTCGACCCTTCATCTCCAGGACGAGACGGAGATCGAGCCTTTGCTCGCAATGCTCCAGTTCGGGGACGGGGCGGCAGCCGCCCTGGTCACGGCCGAGCCCAAGGGCTTTGGGATTTCGCGCCCGTTCGCGGCGACGCTCGACAGCTCGTCCGAGCTGATCCGCTGGACGATCGGCGACCGGGGATTCGCGATGCGACTGTCGGGCGAGGTGCCGGGCCGAATCGGCGAGGCGCTGCGCGACCCAAAGGTGCGCGGGACGATGCTCGGCGGCGAGGCCCCTTCGGCCTTCGACAGCTGGGCGATCCATGCCGGCGGGCGCTCGGTGCTCGACGCGGTCGAGCATGGCCTCGATTTGCCCGAAGGCGCGCTTGCCGAATCCAGGCAGGTGCTCGCCCGGTTCGGAAACATGTCCTCCTCCACCCTTCCCTTCGTGCTCGCCGATCTTCTGGCGAACGAGGAGCGGGAGCGCGGCATCGCCTTGGCCTTTGGACCGGGCCTCGCCGCGGAGGGCTTCCAGTTCGAGCGGCCGAGATGAGATCGCTCGCCTCGCGCGTCCGGGAGGACGAGCAGATGGACGATGCGTCGCTCGAGCCCGACGAATATGCGGCGGTCCTCAACGACCTCGAACGGGTGAACGCCTGGACCTTCGCCGCCCGCCCGACCCTCGATTTCCTGGCGCGCGGCACCAGGGGGATGACTCGCTTCAGCCTGCTCGACGTCGGCTTCGGCCAGGGCGACATGCTCCGCCGGATCGCGCGCTGGGCCAGGAAGAAAGGGCTGAAGGCCGAGCTGGTCGGAGTCGATCTCAACAAGAAAAGCGAGACGGTGGCCCGGGCGGTCACGCCGGCGGACCTCCCGATCGATTATCGCACCGGCGACTATCGCGGCCAGGGCCGGTTCGACTTCATCGTCTCGAGCCTCGTCACGCACCATATGACCGACGAGCAGCTGCTCGCCTTCCTTCGCCATATGGAGAGCGAGAGCGAGCGCGGCTGGCTGGTCAACGACCTCCACCGCCGCCTCTTCCCCTATCTCGGCTTTCCCCTGCTCGCCCGGCTGCTCGGCGTTCACCGTATCGTCCGCGAGGACGGCCAGCTCTCGATCGCGCGCTCTTTCCGGCCGGAGGAGTGGCGGTCCATTCTCGCCGAGGCCGGAATAGCGCCGGGCGCCGCGCGGATCCGCCGCTATTTCCCGTTCCGGCTGTGCGTCGAACGCCTCTCCTGATCGTCGGCGGCGGCCCGGCCGGGTCCGCTGCCGCGATCGCGCTCGCCAAAGGCGGCCTGAGGGCCGAGCTGATCGAGCGGACAGCCGAGCCGCACGATGTCGTCTGCGGCGGGTTCCTCGGCTGGGACGCGCTGGCGGCGCTCGGCAAGCTGGGCGTGGATTCCTCGGCGCTCGGGGCCCGGCCGATCACGCGCATGCGCCTCGTCTCCGCCTCCGGGGAGGTCGAGGCGAAACTGCCCCGGACGGCGGCGGGACTGTCGCGCCGGACGCTGGACCAGGTGCTTCTGGAGAAGGCCGCACAGGCGGGGGCCATCGTCTCGCGCGGGCGGGCGGCGCGCGCCGCCGAGCCGGAGGGCCGGATCGTCCGATTCGACGATGGCGAGGAAGTGGAGGCCGAGAGGCTCCTGCTCGCCACCGGCAAGCACGAGCTTCGAGGCGCCGCCAGGCCGCGCGACACGAGCGGCGATCCGGTCGGGCTTCGAAGCGCCCTGCCGCCCTCGCAAGCGCTCGACCAGGCGCTCGAAGGGGTGATCGAGCTTCATTTGTTCGAGGGCGGCTATGCGGGGCTGCTTCTCCAGGAGGACGGACGGACCAATCTGTGCCTGTCGGCGGCTCGGGAACGGCTTCGCGAGGCGGGCGGGGTCGAGCCGCTCATCGCCTCGCTCGCCGCGGAGCTCCCGGCCCTTCGCCGGAGGCTGGACCAGGCGGCGCCCGGCGAATGGAGCGCCGTTTCGGGCGTGCCCTATGGCTGGCGCACCGGAACCACGGTCGCCGGCCTCTACAGGCTCGGCGACCAGGCCGCTGTGATCGCCTCCCTGGCCGGCGACGGGATCGCCATCGCCTTGACCAGCGGCCTGTCGGCGGCGGCCGCGATCGAGCGCGGGGAAGAGGCGCCGGCCTGGCAGAGGAAGTTCGCCCTTCAGGCCGCAGCTCCGATCGCAATCGCCGAGGGGCTGCGCTGGGCGGCGGAAAGACGCCGGCCGCGCTCGGCGCTGATGTCGGTGCTCGGACGGCTCCCGGGCCTACCCGGGCTCGCCGCCAGCCTCACCCGCATCGGGCGCTGATTCCGGCGCCGGCGCGGGCGCTCCGGTGAACAGGCGCGGATAGAAACGCGCGAAGGCGAGCAGGACGGACGGCAGAAGCATCGTATTCCAGATGTCGCGAATGCCGCCGTCGAGCTGGGCCGAGCGGTCGGGCCAGATCTCGTATTGATAGTCATAGGCTTCGTTGGCGAGCGCCGCGGCAAGGACGAGAAGCCAGGGAATGACGCTCCGGACCGGCCGCCGAAGCACGAGCGCCGCCGCGATCTGGCCGAGCACGCCGACATGGACATGGAGCGAATCCATGTCGAGGCCGCTCCATTGCTCGAGGAATTCCTTGACGCCGTACCAGTTCATCGCCGCGCCCTAGAGCATCCGACGCGATTTCTGAATCGCGCCGCCTGCTCTAAATCCTTGTTGCCGCATCGTTTAAGCGGAAAACCGGTTCCCACTTTTCCGCACGATGCTCTAGACCATGAACCCCGGACATGGTCCAGGGAATCAATATTCCTTGCGATAGCGCAGATTGACGTTGGTCCCGCCCGACGAGCCGATTGTGGAGAGCAGGCTCAGAGCCTTGGACAATGCGATCTCGAGCTGGGTGGCCGTGAAGCCGCGAGCGTCGGTGATGATCTCCAGATAGATGTCGTTGCTGACGTAGAAGCCCGCGGCGATGGCGGTGCCCCGGCCGGTCGTCTCGTCCGCGCCAAGGATCCGAAGGCGGTCGAGGCCCGTCGCCGAGCGGAGGGTGCCGAGCGGGTTTAGGCCCCCTCCGCCGCCGCCGCGAAGGGCGTTCAGCGAGGCGGCGAGCTGGACCGCCTGGAGCGCCGATATCTCGGTCACCGAGCCGCCGAACAATATGCGCGCGAGCAGCTCGTCCTGCGGCAAGGCCGGCGAGGAGGTGAAGGCGATCTGCGGATTGTTGGCGCTTCCGCCGACGATGATGTTGACGGTGACGTCGTCGATATCGGCGCTCGCGGCGATGTCGAGGCGCGGATTGGGCGGACGCTGGCCGGTGAAGTCGATCTTGCCCTTGGTCAAAGTGAAGCGCCGTCCGCTGAAGCTGTAGGTGCCTCGGACCATCTCGGCCTCGCCAAGGATCGAGGGTGTCGCCGAAGTGCCCTGGACCCGAAGATCGACCGCCCATTCCGATTCCAGGCCCATGCCGGCGATGAACACCTCATTGTCGGCGCGGAGCCTGAGGTCGAGCTTCCAGATGCTCGGAACGCCCGCTGCCTCCCGGTCCTCGCCCGGCCTTGGAAGCGGCTCGCCCTTGCGGCGGACTCCGGCGAGCTGGACGACCTGAGCGGCGCCCTGGCGGACGATCTGGTAGCGAACCTCGGGCAGCTGGAGATCGCCGGCGATCAGTGCGCCCGACTGCGCATTGTTGGTGATCGCGAGAGTCCCGCTGAGGGTCGCTCCGAGCGAATCGCTTCGGGCGAGCTGAGCGTCGTTCAGGGTGAGTCGGATGTCGATCGGATAACCTGCGGCGGCCGCGAAACCGATGCTGCCCCGCCCTTCGATCGTTCCGCTCCCCGCGCGGCCGGACAATTGCTCGATCTCGAGCCGTGAGCTTGTGAATCGGCCGCGCAGAGCGAGATTGGTGATCCGCGTTCCGTAGGTCTCGTCGACGAAGGTCAGGCTGTTGGCCCGGATCACTCCGGTCAGCTGCGGATTGTCGACCCGACCGGTGAAGTCGGCGGCGACTCCGATCGGACCGGACAGATGCTGGCTGGCCATGCCGGACAGCGACCAGAGCACCTCCGCCGGGCCGTTATAGCGTATGCCGCCCGAGAGCGGCGCGGCCATGAGCCGCTGCATCCAGCCCGGCCCGCCGCCGACCGGCTGCAGCCTGGCCTGGGCTCGGCCGATGACCGCGCCGCCGCGACGGATCACGGCGTTGAGCCCGCCGCCCTCGGGCCGCAGAGTCCCGACCAGGGCCATGTCGACCGGCGATGAGCGGACGGCGATTCCGGTGCGGGTGAAGCCGGCGATCTGGAGGCGCGCGTCGGCGCGCGGGAAGGCCGCCGGATTGGGCTGGGCGAAGTCGAGGCTGCCCGTCATCTTGCCGCCGAGGCCGAGGCCGGGCGAGAAAGCGTTGATGATCGACAGATCGAAATCGCGCATCCGCGACTGGACGACGAGGCCCTCGCCGTAGCGGCCGGCGAGCAGGACGCTGCCCTGCGGGAAGACGATCCGGGTCGGCGCCAGCTGCCAGTCGGCGCCGACCTTTCTGATCTCGGCCGGCCGCTCCAGCCGGAACGGGATCCGGTTGACCTGGCCCTGGGCCGCGGCACGGATCCGGTCCGGAGTGAGGGCGGCATTGGCGGCGACCCGGAACGAGACACCGCTCGTCCCCTCCGCGAAGAGCTGGGCGGTGCCCCGGCCGCCGCGATAGTCGATCTTCGCCCGAGCGCGGGTCAGAGCGAAAGCGGCGCCGCGCACTCCGGCGAGCTGGGCGTCGCCGACGATATGGGGGGCGTCGGGATAGAGGATGATCGTCGCGTCGGCGAGGCCGCGCTGGATCAGGATGGGTTGCTCGCCGGGTATCTGGGCGCCCTCAGCTCGGGCATGGACGTCGGCGCGCTGGTAGCGCCCGACCGCCGACAGGCTGACCGTTCCCGACAGCCCCTTGCCGGTCATTGCCAGGCTTCCGACGAACGGCCCGGCCGGACTCTGCTGGATGCGCCCGGTGAAGGTCATCCCGGCGAAGAGCAGGCGGTGGACGTCGATCGTCATCGGCCCGCGGCCGGACAGGATCGTCACCTCCGCCTCGAACGGACCGTAGGCGGACTGACCGGTGGCGCTGATCGCATAGCCGTTCGCGGTCGCCTTGATCGTCGCGCGCACGTCGCGAAGGCCGATCCCGAATCCCAGATTGCCCGCGACGAGCTGGACGTTCGGCCTGGCGACGGTCCCGGTGACGATCACCGACAGTGCGCCGTAGCGGGCGGAGCGCCCGCTGGCGCGAAGGTTGATCCGGTCGCCCGGGCCATAGGTTCCGCCGCCCGAGCTGATCGTCATCAGCGGCGCGTTGAGCCGGAGATTGGCGATCCTGACGATTCCATCCGGATTCATCGCCAGATCGAACGAAGCGGCGGCGCGCCCGCCGAGCATGTCCCTCGCCGTCGCATTGTCGATCCGCCGGGTTTGGACGGCGACCTTGCCCTTGATCCCGAATCCGGCGGCGCTGCTGACCACGTCCAGATCGCTGGTGATGTCGAGCAGCCCGATCCCCTCGATCGCATAGCCCTCGATCGTGCCCTGGAGGCCGGCGCGATATTGGCCGCGTGCGAGGTCGGCCGCGACGACCGCGGTGGCCCGGAGCTTGTCCGAGCGGATCCGCATGTCGTCGGACAGGATCTTGGTGCCGCTGACCTTGAGAGTGCCGTTCAGGGCGACATTGTTGAGGAGTCCGCCGACCGCCGGGTTTAGGCCGGTGATCCGCAATGCGGTCGCAGCGACGGGCACGGTAATGCGATCGGTATCGACCTTGCTCCAGGCCGCCTCGCGCAGATTCTGGACGATCGTGCCGTCGAAGCCGAGCGAGGCGGCCTGGAGATCGTAGGCGACGAACGGCGTTCCGAACGCCCCGTTCAGCACCATTGCGAGCCTGAGGTCGCGCGCGCTGAGGTTCGGTGCGACGGCGGCGGGACGCGACAGTCGGGCGGCGACCTTGAGATTGTCGAAACGGCTCTGGCCGAGATCGACGAGCCCGTTGGCGGCGAGCGCGATCGCCGGCGCGGTCAGCTTCAGCTCGGTGTCGGCGCGGCGATTCTCGAGGCGGCTGGTAAGGTTGAGCTGGACCATCGGCTCGAGCAGCCTTCGAAGCGGTCCCTCCGCCATCATCAGGCCCGGACGGACGGGGCCGTTCGCGCTGATCGTTCCCTCGCGCGCTCCGATGGCGAGATCGAGCAGGCCCAGCCCGCCAAGCTCCGCCCGGGCGCGGCCGCGCCAGTCGGCCCAGCTGCCTTTGCCGCCGAGCCTTGCGACAAGGGGCTTGTCGAGCCCCGCCAGGCCGGCGACAAAGCCGCCCGCGGGCGCATCGAGGCGCGCGCCAATGTCGAAACGGTTCTGCTCGGGCACGGCGTCGAGGCGGAGCAGGAGCTTGTCGCCTCCGGGGAAGCCGGGCGCGGCGATCGCTCCGGTGTCGAGCGCGACCTGGGCGCGGCCGTCCGATACTTTCGCCTTGCCGCTGAGGGTCAGCAAATGGCGGTAGCCGGTGACCCGCGGGTCGACGAGGATTCGGCCGACCTGGAAACGGCCAATGTCGATGTCGATGTCGGGCAGCAAAGGCGCGTTCGGATCGCCGGCGCGAAGCTCGGGGATTCGAAGCAGCCGGGCCGTCGGAATCTCGAGCGAGCGTATGTCGATATGGTTCTGGAAATAGGCGAACGGACTCCAGTCCATCTTCGCTTCGGGCGCGTAGAAGAACAGGCCCTTGTCGTCCTTGAGCTGGAGGCCTCGAAGCGTGAGCTCGCCGAAGATCGAGCCCTCCAGGCGCTGGACGTCGATGTCGAGGCCGGAGGCAGTTTCCAGATTGTTGATCTGGCGCACCACGTAGCGGCGGCCGAGATCGCTGTTCAGCCACGCGAAGCCGAGGACGAGCAGCAGGATCAGGAGAGCGAACACGCCGCCGCCCCATTTTGCCGCAGTTCGGGCCCTTCGACGGCCGATCGGGGTTTCGGACCGCTCGTCGGTCATCAGAATGCCTGCCCGATCGAGACGTAGACCGAGAATTTGGATTCGCCCTGGCGGCGGCCGATCGGCATCGCCACGTCGAAGCGCAGGGGCCCGAAATTGGTGTAGACGCGGCCCCCTACGCCGACCCCGAAGCGCATGTCGGAGAGGCTCGGAGTCTGGCTCTCATAGACCTGGCCCGCATCGACGAAGCCGACCACTCCGTAGTTGCCGAACCGGTAGCGGCCCTCCAAAGCGAACTCGACCAGGCTTCGTCCGCCGGTCGGAACGAAAATGGTCGGATTGTCCTTCTCGTCGGGATCGGTTGGGTCGAACTTGGGGTTGGCGATCTCGTCCTTCGGCCCGAGCTCCTGGAATCCGAAGCCCCGGACCGATCCGCCGCCGCCAGCATAGAGCCGCCGCGACGGCGCAAGCTCCGCCAGCCTGGCGCCGTAGATCGAGCCGACACGGGCGCGGCCGGCGACGACGAAGCTCTCGCCCACCGGATAGTAAGCGCTGCCGTCGAGGATGTTGCGGATATAAGGCTGGGTCGGTTCGCGAAGCGACGTCTCCGGATTGACGAAGCCCTTGAGCCGGAACCCCTTGGTCGGATCGAGAAGGCTGTTCGAAGCGTCATAGCCGAGCTGGCCCGTGACCCCGGCGAGGAAGAAGGCGTCGGCGATCGACAAGGGCGGGAAGCGAGTCTCGTTCTCGTTGGTCGCGATCAGCTCGGCGCCGTAGGCCCAGGTCCATTTCTTCTGCCAGATCGGCGTCGATTCGCGCGAGACCGTGCCCTGGATCCGGGCGGTATAACCCTTGAAGGCGGGAAGATCGCGTCGGCCCGCCTCGGCCTGGAGGAAGATGGTGCGGTCGCGCTTGCCCGCATTCATCTTCCGAAAGGCGATTCCGAGCGACTGCTCCTGGGTGCCGGCAACGGCGCTGACCCGAAGCGATCCCTCGGGCGGGAACATGTTGCGATTCTCCCAGACCGCCTCGGCCCGGAATCCTTCGCCGGTGCTGTAGCCGGCGCTTCCGGCGATCGAGCGGGACGGTCCCTTGTCCTGGCGGACGAGGATGTTGACATATTCGGCGCCGTCCTCGGCGATCTCGCCGGTTCGGACCGGCTCGGCCGAGACCGTGTTGAACAGGTTGGTTGCGATCATCGCCTCGCGGAGATCGTCGACCTTCCGGCTGTCGTAGAGCTCGCCGCGCTCGAACCTGGAGAGGACCCCGACATGCTTCGCGCCGAAGGCGAGATTGCCTTCGGTGGTGAAGCCGCCGAAGCGGGCGCGCGGCCCGGGCTGGACCGGCAAGGTGTAGTCGCCGATATGGGTAACCGGATCGAGCAATATGTCGCGAAGCCCGACCTCGGCGAACGGATAGCCCTGCTGAGGCAGCTTGAGGCGGACATTGGCCTCGGCCGCCTCGACCCCGATCGCCACGATCGGCTTGCCGGTCTCGAGCGGGAGCGCCTCGCGGGCCAGGCCCGGCGGCGACGTCTCCGGCCCGGCGACCGCGATCGCTCCGAAAGCATAGCGCTCGCCGGGAATTGCTGTGATCGTGACACGCATCTGGCCGTTTTCGGGAAGCTGCTCGATGGTCGAGACCGCAGTGCCGTCATAATAGCCCTCGGAGCGAAGGATCCGCACCGCGAGCAGCTCATCCTCTTCGGCCCGGGCAGAGACCATCGCCCCGTTGGTCGCGTCGCCGTCGGCATCCTCGAGCGCCGAGAGATCGCGGAACCGCCCCTCCAGGCCGACCGAATCGAGCCCGTCGACGACGAGGGTGTAGCGGATCCGGGCCACCTCCTCCGCGTCGTCCACCTCGCCCGCCGGAGTGGTTGGAGTCTCCACGTCGAAGCTCGAGATTGGCGGCAAGGGCTCGGTCAGCGCCGGGTCGTCGGGAGTCGCGGCCGGGGGAGTCAGAGTGCCGTCGGGCGCGACCGCGGGCGGCCCGCTTTGGACGTCGAACGTCTCGATAGGCTCGAGCGGCCGGTCCATTTCGGGATCGAGCTTTGGAAGCTCGGATTCGAACTGGCTGTCGGGAACGATCGGTTCGTCGCTTTGAGTCGAAGGTGGCGCGGGCGGCGGCGGCGCCGAGGTTTGCGCAAAAGCGGCCTGCGAGACCGAAATGGACGCGCAGGCGACGCCCGCCAGCAAAATTCCGGCCTTCCTCAAATTCGTCGCCGCTCCCGCCCAACGCGCCGAAAGCCGAAGGCCCTGGCCAGATGCACCGGAATACCGCGCCGGTGCGGATGCGAAACAACGTAAATTAACGAAAGGTTCCAGCACGTTCGCCTATTTCGACGGAAGGACCGGAGCGGCGCCGTCGCCGATGATCGCGAACCCGGCCCAATAATAAGGATGAGAGGTGGCTGGGGAATCCATCAGCCGCTGCTGAGCCAGGCGAAGTGCCGAGGCGGTAGAGGTGCCGGGCGGCGCGGTAAAGAGGCCCGATATCAGCCGATTGGTCGAGTCATAATCGTCGGGGACGGGCCAGTGGCTTGCGATCACCGAGCGGCCGCCGGCGCCGATAAAGGCCCGGACAAGGCCGTCGAGGGCGAAGTCGCCGCCGCTTCCGAGCCCGGCCTCGCGAGTCGCGGCGAGGCTCGCCTTTCCGGCCGTGTCGCAGGCAGAGAGGATGACGAGATCGGCGTCGATGCGCAGATCGTAAATCTCGCTGAAGCTGAGAAGACCGTCCGATCCGGGCCCGCCGAACGAGGTCATCAAGGCCGGCCGCGCCGGGCATTCCGGCCGAGGCGCGGTGACCAGGCCGTGGGTCGCGAAATGGAGGATTCGGTAATCGCGAAGATCGTCGCGGCCGCGGATCGCGCTGTCGCTGAATTGCTCGCCGGTGACGATCCGCGACCCGCTTTGCCCCTCCTGGCGCTCGATCACGTTCCCGGCGGCGACCAGCTCGGACGCCGCGATAGGCCGCGCCCATTGGGTCAGCGGGAATGCGCAGGCGGGATTTTCGCCGAGCAGGGTGTCGAGCGCGTTGCGGACGACGGCGCGATTCTCCGGCACCCGGTTCTCGCCGAAGCCGAGATAATCCTTCGCGGCGCGCGACGGCGGGATTCGACGTACGTCGCGGAATGCGAGCGGCGAGACCGCGGTGCTGACGTCGCGGTTCCGCCCGAGCCATTGGACGCCGGTGAAATCGAAGCCTTCGTCGCCCGGCCGGGCGGCTCGGGCGAGATAGGAGTCGACCCCCGACTTGCCGGTGACGAGCAGATTGGGCGGGAGCCGGAGCATCGCGCCGTCGGGCTCGAAGATCAGGTGGCGGACCGAATCCATCTCGCCGGCGACCGGCTGGAAGAGCTGGTCGTAGAGCCGGTGGGCGAGCGCGACGTCGAACGGGTAAGTGAGGACCTGGCCCTCCTTCTCGACGGCAATCGTCGAGCGAAGCCGGTCAACCTCGCGCTCCAGCTCCGAGGGCCGGGCGCCGATCCGGAAGGCGCGCGCCTGGCTCGAGGTCGCGAAGATGGCGTAGGCATCGCCGCCGGCGACGATCATCTTGTAATAGGCCTCGCCCGGACGAAGCAGCTGCTGAAGCTCCGACAGCGGCATCGCCCCGCCAGCGACGACCCGGTAGCGCGGGAAGGCGACAAGCTTCGATTGGGTTGCGACCTGGCCGGCCTCCATCCCCGGAAGCAGAGCGCGAAGCGCGGCGAGGCGCGCGGAATCGGCTTCGGTGAGCGCGGGCAAGGACGCGAGCCGGGCGGTCTCGACCCGGACCCGCTCTATGTCGCGGGCGAGATCGACCGATTGGCGGAACAGGCGCGAAGCCTCGTCATTGCCGCCGCTCAGCTCGCGCGCGAGAACGGCCTGGGTCTGGGCGACTCCGGGGCGGAGCAGCAATTGCCCGGCCTTGAACAGGTCGGCCACCGAGCCGGGGCGCGCGGATTCGCGGATCAGGAGCGCGAAATAGGGCGCGAGGGCGCGGCGAAGGGCAGGCGAGGCCTGGCCACGTGCGGCCGCCTCGTCGACGATCTCGCGGAAGCCGGCCAGGGCCTCGTCGGTGCGGCCCGCCCGGGCGAGCCAGGCGGCGCGGCGGGCACGAGCGCCGAGCAAAGCCGGGGAATCGGGATAGGCGCCTTCGAGCAGGGCGATCGCGGAATCGTGCTCGCGCCCGGCGCCGGCCATATCCTTCCGCTCCTCGGCGATGGCCGCGAGCTCGCCGTGGATCTGGGCGCGAAGCCACAGGGTCGAGACGACCCGGCCTTCACGGACGGCGACCAGCTCGCGGGCGGCGCGGGAAAGGGCGGCCTCGGCATCGGCGCGGCGGCCGGCCCGGCGCAGAAGCGCGCCGCGAAGGTGGAGTGCCTGGGCATCGAAGATCCGGGCGCGCTCGACGGGGAGCAAGGCCGAGGCGGCGGAGCGGAGGCCCCGGGCCGCGGGAGGATCGGCGTTGAGCTCGGCGGCGGTCGCCGAGTCGATGGCGGGCGAACGCGGCCGCGGGCGAAGAAGCTCGGCACCCTCCGGCAGAGGCCTGGCCAGCTCCTCGAGCGCGGCGGCTTCCTGCCCCTGGTTCATCAGGTGGATGGCGCGATAATTGCGTAACATCCGGGTGAGGATCGGATCGCTGCCCGCAAGCGCCTCGGCCCGCTTGAACAGGATCGCCGCTTCCTCGCCCCTTCCGAGGTTCGAATTCTGGAGCGCCTGGTTGATCAGGGCCTCCGCCCGGCCGGCGCCGTTCGGATCGGAGACGATCAGGCTTTCGAAAAATTCCGCCGATTCGGCAAAGCTGCCTTCATTGTTGCGGCGATAGGCCTCGGCCATGGCCCGCCCGGGATCGAGGCTTCCCGCCTGCGCGCGCGCGAAGGCGACCGGATCGCCGGCTCCGGTCGTCGCGATCGAAACCTCGCCCTCGACCGGCCGGTCGGCGACGAGGGTCCGAAGGCCAAGCCGAAGCGCGCTGTCGTAGCCGGCAAGCCCTTCGGCCACGTACAATGTGTTGCCGGACCGGCGCGCATAGACCCGGTAGCCGACATCGCCCGCTGTCAGGATGCAGTCCGACGAATCGACTCCGGCGAGGCCGTCAATGTCGGCCCGGACGGGAGCCTGACAGCCGACCTTGCCGCCGCGAAGGGCGGCGAGGCGGGCAGCGGGATCGCCGCCGCGCAGGCGAAGCGCATAGAGCCGGCCGACCGGGACCGAGGCGTCGCGGCAGGTGATCGCATAGCCGCGGTCGAACATGCCGGTCAGTGCCGGATCGCGGCCGACGGCCTGGGCCGTGCACAGGATTCCCGCGCCGGAGCCGATCGGGAAGCTGTCCTGGCGGCTGATCGGCTGGACCGCGGCCGGAGCCGCGACGGCGAAGGCGGCGGCCAGCGCCGCGCCGATCTTAATCCGGCGGGGAATCGTCATCGCGATCCTCCTCTTCCTCGTCGCCGATCCAGAGGCTCGAATCGCCGCCGCTCGCCACCGGCTCCTCGATCAGTGGCGCGGCATTGAGCGATCCCGTGTCGATCAAGGGGGCGTTGGACGTCGCCTCGTTGCGCCCGACCAGCAAGGGCCCGAGCACGATCGCCGCGCCCGGCAAGGAGGGGGGCACGAGGGTTCGCGGATCCGGCCCCGGCGGGGCCGGCGGCGCCGGACAGATGCCGCTGTTGATCTTGCACAGATTGACCTCGGATTCGTCGGTGAAGGTGCCGTTGGCGCGGTCGTAATTCACCGTCGCGAAGAAGGCGTCGCCGGTGGTGAAGCTGCCGTCGTCGTTGCGGCGGCGGCCGAAGGCGACAACGGTCGCCACCCTGTTCTGCTGGGGCGCGATGGTGAGGCCCGCGGGCCCGACGGTGAGCCCGCGAAGATTGTTGGCCGTGCCCGTATTCTGGATGAAGAGGGTCGCTCCGGGCGCCAGGGTGCCGACTCGGAAGGTGATTCCGCCGGCCTGGAGATAGCCGGCGTCGAGGACCGGACCGGGATTGGCGAGCAAGGCAGCATTGCGTCCCGCGAAATTGGGATCGGCGGCAAGCTGCGCGGCCAGAGCCGCATCGGCGACGACGATGTTCGAGGATTCGATCCCTAGCCGGCCGCCCGGATTGCCGGCACCGTCGAGCAGATAGATGCTTCCGCCCGGCGTGAAGAGCTCGAACCTTTCGTCGGCGCGGAAACCCATCCTGTCGGTCGCATCCGCCCCGGTCAGCCGCACGTCGCCAATCACGCGCATCGTTCCGCGAGTCTCGAGCGAGAAGGTGAATGGATTGGCCGCGATCGTTCCGAGCAGGGTGAAATCGTCGACCAGAACGTCGGGCGGCCGACCGGCCGCGGTGCCGAGCGGCGGCGCGACGATCGATACGGAGTCGGAGCGCAGGCGTGCGATCTCAGCGGCGTCGAGCGTATAGCCGGCACCGGCGACGGCGCCCCCGATCACGGTCTGGGCCACCGGATTGAGCACCGTGAGATTGAGATTCGCCGTCCCGTCGGCGCCGAGCTGGGCGCCGGCCTGTATGTCGATGTCGCGCGAACTAAGGTTCATCAGCGGCGCCGCGACGATGCCCGCGCTGTGGATAGTGCCGTCGGCCGAGGCGTCGAAGCGCTGGTTCATCCGGACATTGCCGAAGTTCGAATCGCCGCCGGAGTCCGACCTCATGACGTCGCCGGTGATGTTGGTGGCGGCCGCCGACGCGACCGCGTTGACCGTGCCGCCCGTTCCCGTTCCGGCCGTTGCGCCGATCCCGCCCACGCCGCGCGCGGTGAGCAGGGAATCGCGCGCATTGAGCGTCCCGCCGTCGGTGCGCATCTCGGCCAGGCCGCCCTGGCCGGCTCCGCCCGCCCTTCCGGCGCCGGTCCCGGCACCGCCGGTGCCGAGCGCGGTGACCCGCACGGAATCGAGCTGGACGGTGCCGGCTGCGACGATGATCCGGGCAGAGCCGCCCAGGCCCTGGCCGCCGCCGACCGTCGGCGCGAGGGCGGCGCCGAACGGAAGGCCGGTGCCGCCGGTGCCCGATGCGTCGAGAGTCGAGGCGCCGGCCACGTCGATCAGGCCGCCGGCCGTCGAGGCGACGCGGACATTGCCCCCCCTTCCCGAGCCTGTCCCGACTCCCGTCATGACGGCCGAGCCTCCCTGGCCCAAAGCGGAGAGGTTGAGCGCTCCGCCGATCCTCACGCCGCTTCCGGCGCCGCCCGAGCCCAGGGAGACGTTGCCGCCCGTGGCCGAGCCGGGAATCCCGTCTCCCACCCCGCTGTTGAGCCCGCCGTCGGCATTGGCGGACGCGGTGAGCGAGCCGGTGACGTTGACCTTGCCGCCGTTCAACGCGGCGACGTTGGCATTGCCGCCCTGAGAATCGCCCGGATCGGCGGCGATATTCTCGGACGGGATCGCGCTCGCATCGACGGTGAGATTGCCGGCGATATTGATCGTTCCGGTGTCGGCCGACACGACTGCGCTTCCGCCGGTGCCGTTCGAGCCGGCGGGCGCGGTCACGCTGGCATCGACCCGCGCATCGCCGGCGATATTCACGGTGCCGCCGCCGCGCGCGAAGATGCTCGCCTGCCCGCCATTGGCCGCCCCGAGGCCGCGCCCGGTCTCCGCGGTCGCATTGCCGCCGACGGTCAGAAGCCCGGCCTCCGAGCCGAGATTGGCGTCTCGGGAGATCAGGGTGACGTCCTGCTGGAAGGTCAGAGTCTGCCCGGCGAAGGCGGTGCCGACCGCGCTGGTGGTGGCGATTCCGGTGAGGTCGGAGCTGGCATTGGCCTGGCGGATGTCGATCCGGGCGTCGACCGGGCTCGCCAGGGTCGCGCCCTCGGCGAACCGGTTCACATTATAGCCGGCCGACAGGATGATCTCGCCATTCTCCACACCGGCGACCGAGGCCGCATCGTAGCCGACGCTGCCGCGCAGAAGCAGCGAGATGGCCGTGTTCTTGGGAATGGCGACCATGTAGATCTTGTGATTGTCGTCGGCTGCGCCGCTGCCCGGCCCGCCGGTGCTGCCCTGATGGACGATGGTCGTGGCGGCGCTGCTGCTCCCGACCTTCACCTGTATGTCGAACAGGCCCTGATCGATCGTCATGGTCAGGGATTCGGCGGCGACGAGGGCGGTCGATCCGTTGACCCTGATCGCGCCCGATTGCTCGATCAAGGGCGAGGCGACGGCGACGTAGGAGCGTTCGGCGGTGGCGTTGATCCTGGCGCCGGCGTCGATCCGAACGAACGATTTGGGATCGACCGGGCCGCTCAGATTGTAGGTGTTGCCGGCGAAGAAATTCCCGGTGGCGAGATCGGCGATCGGATCGATCGTGGTCAGAAGCAAATTGCCGATATCGAAGACGGCGGTCGAGCCGATGATGATCCCGCCCGGGCTGTAGAAGGCGACGGTGCCGCCGCGCACGACAGGTTGGCCGAGCATCTGGAGCTGGCTGATCACATTGCCGTTGAGAGCGATCGCCCGCGCGGGGTTTTGCGGCAGGATTCGGTTCAGGACGGCGAAGTCCGGATTGTTGGGGCCGTTCTGAAAGGTGGCGACGTTTCCGGCGGGAAGGAAATTGACCGGCCCGAGGCCGAGCACGTCCTCGGGCTTCCAGTTGATGATCGCGCTTGGGCTGGAGACGGTGATCGTCTCGGTGGTGCCCGTGGTCACGTCGCGGACCGCGGTGCCGGCCACGACGGTTGCACCGCCGGCAAAGGCCTGGGCGGAGGCGGCATCGGGCGCCAGAAGGGTGGGAAGAGCGGCGCAGGCGGAGGCGAGCAGGAGGAAGCGGATCTTCATCGGAAGCTCCATGGGCGGATGCTGGTGGTGAACGAGAGCAGGAGACGCGGATCGCCCTTCCCGGTCTGGAGGCCGGCCCGGACGAGCGGAACGGCGATGGTCGCGTCGATCCGGGCACGATCGCCCCAGCCGGCGCGGATTCCGCCGCCCACGGATGCGAGGTGCTGCCGCCCCGCGAGCGGGAAGAGCCTGTCCTCGTTCGACACCCAGGCGGCGTCCGCGAAAATATAGGGCTGCCAGGCGAGGCTTTCCGGCGTGCGCGGAACGATCGATCCGAAGCGAAGCTCGGCCTGGAAGCCGATCCCCTTGTCGCCGAGCAGGGTGCCGGGATCGTAGCCGCGCCCGACCGTGTAATTGCCCGCCGAATATTCCTCGAAGGCGAGCAGAGGCGTGCCCGCATATTGGCCGCGAGCGCCGAGCGCGAAGGCGATGTCCGGTATCGGCCGGAACTCGGCGAGCGCCTCGCCTCGAAGCACGGTGGCCGAAGGATCGCCCTCGAGCCGGCTCAGGGCCACCGCTCCGGGCGCGATGCAGCGAAGGAGCGCGGGCCCGCAATCCTCGCTTGCGCCGAGCCCGTCCAGGCCGCGGCGCGCCTCGATCGTGCCGCTCAGGCGCCAGCGCGGCTCGGCCGGGCTATAGCCTCCGGCGCGGGCGAAGCTGGCCCCGTCGGCGGCTTCGAAATCGAGCCGGGCAAGGGCGACGCGCATCTGGTCGCGGCTAAGCGGCAGGCCGTTGAAGCTCACTTTCTGGTCGACCGCTTCGAAGCCGAACCCGCCCCACAGGCTGAGACGGCGGCTTCGGACGAACGGATATCTGAGCAGTGCCGTGGCGAGGAGGGTTCGAGCCCTCAGGTTGATGCCCGCGAGGCCGATGTCAGGCCGCGCCCAGGAGAGCGTGACGTCGCCGCCGAGGGTGAGTCCATCGCCGCCGATGCGGAATTCGTGCGCGGCCTGAACGGTCTGCTGCTCGTCGAAATCGCTGGTCGTGAAGAACGTGAGGCTGGTGCGGTCGCCTTGGCCGGTCAGGCCGAAAAGCTCGGCCCGGACCAGCCCGCCGAAGCGGCCGAGCGAGCGCGAGCCGTAATTCTGGATATTGGCGTCGATCCGGGCCGGAAGGCGGCGGACCGAGACCTCTCCGACCACCTCGCCGCGAGCGCCGCCGGCCGATTTGAGCGCGAGCCTGACGTCGAAGCCGGGCAGGTCTCCGGCGAGGAGAAGCGCCCGCTCGGCCTCCTCGGTGTTGAACACCTCGCGCCGGGTGAGCGGAGCGAGAGTGTGGGCGATGATCCGTTCGGACCGCCCTGCATCGCCGCGCACCCGAACCGAGACCAGCTTCGCCATCAGGACGTCGAAGCGGACGACGCCGTCCGGGATTCGCTGCTCAGGTATCTCGATCGCAGCGATATAGCCGGCGTCGCGCAATATCGCGGCGGCCCGATCGCGGATCGCGCAGATGGCGGCGAGCTTCTGGACCTTGCCCTCATAGGGCCGCCAGGCGGGCTCGAGCGCTTCGGCCGGAAGCCCGCGCAGGTTTTCGAACGTGGCGCCGCGAAGCGTGAACTCGATGCCGGCGAAAGAAGGGTCGGCGAGCGCGCAGGGCGATTGCTCCACCCCGCCTTCGGTCGTCAGCTGGGGCGGGCTTCGATCCTCCTCCTTGGGGCGCGGCGGCTGGACCTGCTCACGGGTCGGCTGCGGCGGAACCTGGGCCGCGAGCGGCGTCGCGACGCCCGAGGCAAGCAGTAAAGCAAGCCTTGCCCCACCACGCCCCGGCCGTGCCGAACGAGAAGCAGCTTCCCGCAAATTCAGCCTCCGCATGCCGCGGGGCCCGGCTGGCCACGGAAAAAAGGCCACGCCCCCCCACCCACGAGTCATAGACCCGTGGCGAGGGGCCGCAAGCTATTAGAATTAGGGTCTGGACCCTCGGGATCAGCCGACCCGGCCGGTCATCCTCGTGCCGTTGAAGATGAGCTCGCCCCTTATGTTCGATCCGGAGATGGTGGCGCGGCCGGTCAGGGTCGAGCGGCCCAGCCAAGTGCCGCGAGGATAGCTGACCCGGTTGGAGCGCTGTGACATGGTGCAGTCCGAATAGATGACTTTTGTTGTCCAAGGCAGGACGGCATCGTGGGTAAGCTGGAATCGGCAGCGGCTGAACAATATGTTGGGCTGCGACGGCAGATCGGCGATCGGCCGGCTGGTATTGCTGCCGCCATAAACTTGGCGACCCGGCGCCAGGGCCAGGTCATCACGAAACGTGCAATCGTAGAATTGGCAGGCGCGTTCGGGCTGCGCGTGGCCGTAAGCCTGCACGATCGGGCCGACGAAGGTGCACCGGTTGAACCGGTAGCGCGGCTTGTTCGGCCAGGCCGACCAGTTGGTCGTGCCGATGAATATGCAGGAGGTGAAGTCGACGCCTTCGCTGTCGCCGCTGTCCGCGACCATGCCCTGGCCCATATTGTTCGAGAAGGTGCAGTTGCTGAAGCTGATGTCGCGCACCTTCTTGCCGGCCTCGGCTTCGATATCGACACCAGCTCCAGGTGCGCTAGCCACATTGGCCCTGCCGGTGTGATTGAACTGGCAGTCGCGGAAATCGTAGCCGCGGCCGCCGACGACCGAGCAGCCCTGCCGGCCATTATATTCGCACCTCACGCGCGCGATCAAGCTTCGCGCGGAGCGGGAAGCATCAACGCCGTCGATATAGAGTCCGTCTTGCCCGTGATGGTGGCTGTGGATTCGCGACAAGCGCTCGCTGCCGCGATTGTTGATCAGCGCGATACCTCCGGCGGGAATCTGCCAGCCCGTATCGCCCCAAGTGCCGCCGATCGACTGGCCGCCAATGTTGCCGTCCAGCTCGAAGTCGGAAATGTCGACGGGGCCGCGGCAATCCTGGGCCAGGATCATCCAGCGATAAGGCGTGGAGCGCTCACCGGAACCGGTATGCGGCATCAGATGGACAGTCTTCGCGCCTGTCACCGGGTTGAAGGTGCCGTAACGAAGGCCGCGCGCGCATCGCAGGACAGCGCCGTTGCCGCGAATGGTGAGCGGGCCGCTCAGCCCGACGAATTCCATGATCTTGGCGGGCTCGAATGCGTAGGAGGCGCGGCTTTGGAACGCCTGGGTTTGGCGACCGACGATATAGACTGCGCGGCGGAGCTGGACCTCCCCGCCGCCGCGTCTGTTCACTTCGGCGGCCAAAGCAGCGAAAGCGGCGCTGTCATTGGTCCGCCCATCACCCTTGGCGCCGAACTGCTCGGGCGTCAGAGCGCCGGTTGCCGCGGACGCTCGGCCGGTCCAGGATGGAAGGCACAGGGCCACTCCGCCAAAGCCGGCCGTTTCGAGCAAATGTCTGCGGGTCAATGTCATTCGGGATCCCTTGCGGATGGGCGGCTGAACCCGCTCTGACTGTCTCGTTCATGAAAATGACTCATTGGCCACAGGTTTCCCGATACTTGATCCCGCACCCTCGAACCGCCACCTCAAGATGAAGCAAGGAGAAGAGTCGAGGCATGTCGTTTCTGCGCAAATTGACACAAAGCCTTTCGGGCGGAGAAGGATGGCGCCCGGCCGGCAAGTCGGGCGCGAGGGCTTATGCGATCGGCGATATTCACGGGCGGCTCGACCTTCTCGACATGCTCCTGGACAAGATAGAGGCCGACATCGCCTCCCGGCGGCCGAAGCGCAACTTCATCATCTTCCTCGGCGACCTGGTCGACCGCGGCCCCGATTCCGCCGGGGTCGTCGAGCGGCTTCGTACCTTTCGGCCGAGCTGGGCGAAGCCGATCTTCCTCGCCGGCAATCATGAGGAAGTGCTTCTCCGGATGATCGCGGGCGAGAAGAAGATCCTTCCCTCCTGGCTCAAATATGGCGGGATCCAGTGCGCCCAGAGCTACGGCCTCGATCCCGAGGCGATGCGAATGCTCGACGAGGAGGCGGCGCTTCAGCTCGTCGCGGCCAAGGTGCCGCGCGCCCATGCCGAGTTCCTCGAAAGCTTCGGCGACACCTTCCGCTTCGGCGACTATCTCTTCGTCCATGCGGGGATCCGCCCCGGGATCGCGCTCGAGGAGCAGGACCGGACCGATCTGCGCTGGATCCGCGAGCCCTTCCTCAGCGACGCCAAGCAGCACGGGCTGATGGTCGTCCACGGCCACACCATCGTCGACAGGGTCGAGGAAAGGCCGAACCGCATCGCGATCGATACCGGCGCCTATCATAGCGGAGTCCTGACGGTGCTCGCGGTCGAGGACCGGGAGCGCTGGTTCCTGAGCGCCGAAGGCAGCCGCCCGGGCCTGTCCGGAGGCTATGAGCGGCCGGCCCCGGCCGCCGCCTGACCTTCGCCAGCCCATTGTTTTACAAGCATTTTGATCCAGCCGGCGATTAAGGCCGAGCTAATATGGCTTGACCCAGGAACCCCGTTCACCCATTGCGAGGTCCGATTTTGCAAAATTCAGGATTGTTCGTGTCGATCTCAACCGACGCCAGGCCGGTCGGCTTGCCGCCCGCCTCCGCTTTCTTTGCCGCGCCCATGAGCGCCCGGCTTCTGTTCGTCGCATTGATCCTCGCGGCCGCCATGCTGTTGACCGGCTGCGTCGGATCGCGCGGCGGACCGATCCCCTACGAGCCGCAGGGTTTTCAGGCGCCCGACGCCCCGCAGCCGCTCCGACTTGAGGACGATTACAAGATCGCGCCGCTGGACACTCTCAAGATTTCGATCTTCCAGGTCCCCGATCTTTCGGGCGAATATGAGGTCGACTTGACCGGCCATATCGCAATGCCCCTGCTCGGCAACGTCGATGCAGCCAACATGACCACTGCCGAGCTCGACACGGCCCTGACGCGCAGGCTCGGCGAGAAATATCTCCAGTCGCCTGACGTCAGCGTCGGAATCACCAAATCGACCAGCCGCGTCGTTACCGTTGACGGCTCCGTCCGGCAGCCGGGCCAGTTCCAGATCGCCGGCCAGACTACCCTCATGCAGGTGGTCGCGATGGCGCGCGGTACGGACGAGAATTCGAATCCGCGCCGGATTGCAATCTTCCGCACCATCCAGGGCCAGCGCATGGCCGCGGCCTTTGACCTGATCAGCATCCGACGCGGCCAGATGGAGGATCCGAAGATCTATCCGGGAGACATCGTCGTCGTCGACGGGTCCAAGATCAAGGCGCTGCAGCGCGAGATCCTTCAAACACTCCCGCTTATCAGCATCTTTCGTCCCTTCTAAGCCGGCGCGTCTCCGGCTAAGGGGGCGCTCGGGCAGATACCAAAGGCATTCTTCATTCTATGAGCAGGAACGATATCGAGCCCGCGGGCCCAATGCCGGTCTGGCCGCTCGCGCCGCAGCCGGGCTCCGACCTCGCCTTGGCCCAGGATTGGGGCCAGCGCTCCTATACGGGCGGCGGCCCCGGCGAGCTCAACCTCGCCACGATCTGGCGGATCATCTCCGAATGGCGCTGGCTGATCCTCGGCGCGGTCGCGGTCGCGCTTGCCGCCGCCGTGGTGATCACCTTCCTGACCACTCCGCTCTACCGCGGCAGCGCGGTGATCGAGATCAACCCGCCCACCATTCAGATCATGGAGGACAGCAAGGCCAAGACGAGCGCGAACGATCGGGAATATCTGGCCACGCAATATGGCCTTCTCGCAAGCAAGAGCCTTGCCGAGCGGGTCGCCCAGGAGCTGAACCTCGCCTCCAACGAGGACTTCGTCAGTGCGGAGGCCGACCGCGGCACCAGGCTGAAGATCGCCACCGGTAAGCTGATGCAGAATTTTGAGGTCGATCCGGTCCAAGGCAGTCGCCTGGTCCGGATCTCCTACACCTCGGCATCGGCGCCTTTGGCTGCGCAGATTACCAACAGCTTCGCCGACAATTTCATCAACTCCAACCTGGAGCGCCGCTACGAGGCGAGCTCGTACGCTCGTCAGTTTCTCGAGCGGCAGATCGCAAACGTGAAGGGCGAGCTGGAGAAGTCCGAAAAGGGGCTGATCGCCTATGCGCAGAAGCAAGGCATTATTAACACCAGCACCGGCGAAAAGGGCAGTTCCAGCGACGTCAACTCGCTCGAAGGCGCGTCGCTTGTTTCACTGAACGAGGCGCTTGCCGAGGCGACGTCGAAGCGGATTGCCGCCGAGCAGACCTATAGCCAGGCGCGCACGGTGAAGGGGACCGCCGAGGTCACGGAGAGCACCGCCGTGCTCCGCGGCCAGCGGGCGACCCTCCAGGCCGAATATCAGGAGAAGCTCTCCACCTTTCGGCCCGATTATCCGGACATGGTGCAGCGTCGGTCGCGAATCGAGGCGCTCGATGCGGCGATCGCCCGCGAGGCGGGAACCGTGGCCGGCGGCCGTGCGAACAGCGCGCTCGCGGCCTACCGCGCCGCGACGGCCGAGGAGAGATCGCTCCAGGCGAAGGTGAACCAGTATAAGAGCGCCGTACTCGACTTGCGCAACCGCGGAGTCCAGTACACGATCCTTCAGCGCGAGGTGGACACCAACCGCACGCTCTACGACGCCCTTCTCCAGCGCTACAAGGAGATCGGGGTCGCCGGCGGAATCGGGACCAACACCGTGTCCGTCATCGACCGCGCCGAGACACCGGGCGGTCCCTATCGGCCGAACCTGATGCTGAATCTTCTGATCGGACTCGTGTTGGGCTTTCTCGGCGGGGTCGGCGCTGCGCTCGCTCTCGAATTCCTGAACGACACCATCAAAACGCCCGATGACGTGCGCGACAAGCTCAAGCTCGCCTCGCTCGGAGTGATCCCGAAGAAGAGGGGTGCGGACGCTGTTTCCGAGGAGCTCAAGGATCAGTCTTCGGCAATCTCCGAGGCCTATTTCTCGCTTCGGACGTCGCTCCAATTCACCACCGAGACTGGTGCCCCGAAGAGCCTGTTGATCACGAGCACGCGCGCCGCGGAGGGCAAGTCGAGCACCACGCTCGCACTCGCCCAGAATTTCGCTCGGCTCGGCAACAGGGTGCTTCTGGTCGACGCCGACCTTCGAAAGCCGGCCTTCGTAACCGGCCTCGATCCGGACGAGGGGCTTTCCAAGCTTCTGACCAACACCGACCCGCTCGAGCAGCATGTGCTTGCGACCCAGTTCGAGAACCTCTCGCTCCTGCCCTGTGGGCCGCTTCCCCCCAATCCGGCGGAGCTGCTCGCCTCGCCGCGGCTTCGGGCGATCCTCACGGAGGCGATCAGCCGGTTCGACATGGTGATCGTAGACGGTCCGCCGGTGCTCGGCCTCGCCGATGCGCCCCTGCTCGCAGGAGCGTGCCGCTCGACTCTTCTCGTCGTCGAGAGCGCCAAGACCCGGACCAAGGCCGCGGTTGACGCGATCAACCGGCTTCGGGCCGCGGGCGGCCATATCGTCGGCGCCGTCCTCACCAAGTTCCGCCACCAGGCGCACGGTTACGGCTATGGTTACGGCTATGAGCCCTACCGTTACGACACGGTCGCTGGCAGGGATCGCGAAATCAAGCTAATCGCGCAGCGTGAGAGCTAGGGGCGCAAGAAAAGGATTCAGGCTGACCGGCGCCGGAATCGCCCGGCTGCTGGCGGTCGCGGCCGGATCGATCCTCCTCGCCTGGCTGGTGGTCCGCACCTCCGCCGTCGATGCCCTGATTCGCCGGAATCCGATCGCCGCGGCCGCGGTCTCGCCCGACAATCCGAGGGTCAAGATCGAGCTGGCAATGCTCGAGTTCCAGCTCAACGGCGGCCGGGTGAACGAAGCCAGCCGCGAGCGCGCCTTCTCGGCACTCTCGCAATCGCCTCTCGCCGAGGATCCGTTCATGCTTGCCGGGATCGACGCGCTCGCCAAGGGCGACGAGCAGAAGGGCGAGGCACTGCTTGCCGAATCGAAGCGCCGCGACCCGCGCTCCCGTACCGCCCGGTTGATCCTTCTCGACCGCTATCTCAGAACCAACCGGACCGCCGAGGCCGGAATCGAGATCGCGGTGCTCAACCGGCTGATCGCCCAGGCCGCGACGGTGCTGGTGCCCGAGCTTGCGCGGATGATCGCCGATCCCAAGACGGGCAATGCGCTGATCGGCCTTCTCCGCGACGACGAGGAGATGCGCGACGCCGTGCTCGGCAAGCTCGCCTCGGGCGGCGCCGACCCCGATCTGATCCTTCGAGTTGCGCGGAGCACCGGAGCGGGCGGCCGCGGGGGCGCCTCGCCGGCCTGGCAGCCCGCTCTGCTTGCGAAGATGGTCGAGAAAGGCGACGTCCAGCGCGCCAACCAATTGTGGCGCGGCTTTGCGGGCCTGGGCTCCGGCGATCCCGCCGCAGCGCCCTATGATTCCGATTTCCGCGGCCTTCCGGGCCCGCCCCCCTTCAACTGGCAGTTCCTGTCGAGCGCCGCTGGGGTCGCCGAGCGGACCAAGGCCCGGTCTCTCGACGTGGAATATTATGGGCGCGAACGTGCCGCGCTCGCCAGCCAGTTGCTCATGCTCCGGCCGGGGCGATACCGGCTGAGCTTCCGCGCCGAGGGCGACGCGACCGGAGAGGGCAGCAGGCTCGCCTGGCTCGTCTCGTGCGGCGGCAATGGAGGCGCGCAGCTGCTCGAGGCTCCGCTCCAGGGAGTCGGCTCGGCGCCCAAGGCGATCGTGGCGCGGTTTGCCGTGCCGGCGGGCTGCCCCGCCCAGTGGCTCCGGCTCACCGGGATTCCCGACGAGTTCCCGACCGGCCAGAGCGCAACCATCAGCAACCTTCGGATCGCGGCGGAGGGGCAATGATCCACGTCTTGCGAATCGGGATCGTCCCGCTCTTCCTCTTCCTCTGCCTGATCCTCGGCGGCGCGAGCGCGGCCGGATACTGGTCGAACATGGCGCTTCAGCTGATCGCCATACCGATCATCGCCTGGTCGATCCTGATCCGGCGAAGCACGCCCATGTCCTCGTCGAGCCGGACCCTGATGTGGCTGCTGGCACTGATGCTGTTGCTGATCGGAGTGCAGCTCATTCCGCTGCCGCCCGCGATCTGGACTGCGTTGCCGGGCCGCGACGGAGTCGCCGCCGGCTTCGCGATGCTCGGCCTCCCTCTTCCCTGGCTGCCCATCTCCCTGGCGGCCGACGCCACCCTGGCCTCCGCCTTGTGGCTTCTTCCGGCGATCGCGGTGCTGCTCGGAATCGTCAGGCTCGGCGGATTCAAGCCGAGCTGGCTGGCTTGGGCGATCGCGATCATCACCCTTTTGTCGGTCGCGCTCGGAGCGCTCCAGATCGTCGGCGGCGAGGGATCGCGCTGGTATTTCTACAAGATCACCAATTACGGCGTGACCACCGGCTTCTTCTCCAACGCCAACCATATGGCGACCCTTTTGGTCTCGACCGTGCCATTCCTGGCCGCGCTCTATCTGACCGCCCGGCGGCGCGGGCGATCGCTGCAGCGCATGTCGGGGCTGGTCGTCATCCTCGCCGGCGCGCTTACCGTGGTCTTCGTCGGCCTCGCCGCGAACCGATCCCTCGCCGGCCTCGGGCTCGCAATCCCGGTGCTCGCCGCGAGCCTGCTGATGATCCTGTCGCGCAAGCGCGCTCTCCCGCGCTGGTCGGTCGCACTGGTCGCTTTGCTTACGATCGGTTCGATCGCGATCGCGTTCAGCGCGCCTTTCGCCAACAATCTCACCTCGGCCGAGGCGCAGGTTTCGGACGAATCGCGCTATACGAGCTTCACCAGGACGCTCGAAGCATCGAAGGATTATATGCCGGTCGGATCCGGCATCGGCAGCTTCCAGGCCATCTACCGCACCCATGAGGATCCGGCGGAGGTCACCCGATTCTACATGAACCATGCCCATAGCGACCTGATCGAGCTGATCCTCGAGACCGGAGTCCCGGGCCTGCTTCTGATCCTGCTCTTCCTCTATTGGTGGAGCCGAAGGACCATCTCCATCTGGAATGCCGAGGAGCCCGATTATTTCGCGCGCGCCGCGACCATCGCCTCGGCCGCCATAATCGCCCACTCGCTGGTCGATTATCCGCTCCGGACCGCGGGGATCAGCGCCGTGTTCGCAATGTGCTGCGCGTTGATGGCCGAGCCGCGGGCGAGGGCCCAGCGCCGCCAGGCCGAGCCGACCGCAGCTAAGGCGCGCCACCTCTCCGCGGATTAGCCCAGGGCGTCCCTGATCGCCTCTAGATAGCGGGCGATCGCGATCCTCTCGTCATATTCCGCCTCGACCTTGCGCCGTCCGGCGGCCCCCATCGCCTCGCGCTCCGCAGGCGTCATTCTCAGCATTACAAGCATCGCGTCGGCGAGCGAGCGGGCATCGCGCACTTCGCAGAGCAGGCCGTTCACTCCATTGTTCACGACCTGGCGGCAGCCCGGGACGTCGGTTGCGATCAGAGGCTTCGCCATGGCCGCGCCTTCGAGCAGGGTTCGGGGTAGGCCTTCGCGATAGGATGGAAGGACGATGCAGCCGGCAGCGCCGACATGCGGCCGGACGTCGTCGCTCTCACCGAGATAGTCGATCAGCCCTTCGGCGACCCAGGCCTCGACCTCCGATCGGGGCACGGCGGTGCGGTTGGCGACGTCGAGGAATCCGACCAGCCGGAATCGCACCTCGGGCGCCTCGGCCCGCACAAGCCGCGCCGCCTCGACATATTCGCCGACTCCCTTGTCCCAGAGCAAGCGGGCGATGAGCAGGAAGGCGAAGCCCTCCTCGCCGCCGGTCTGATCCGCGGGCTGGAACCGCTCCAGGTCGATTCCCGAGCCGGGCAGAAGTCGCGCCTGATCCCGACGGACGATCTTCCTGTCGAGGAAAAGCGCCATGTCCTCCTCGTTCTGGAAGAAGATCGTCTTCGAGCGTCGGAACGCCCTTTTGTAGAGGTCGGTGACGATCCGCATCAGGGCGCCCGGGCGGATGAAAGCGGTGCCGAGCCCCGACACGTTGTTGATCACCTTGATGCCCCGCGCATGGGCGGCGATCGAGCCCCAGATGTTCGGCTTTGGGGTATAGCCCAGGAAGACGTCAGGCCGCATCCGCCCGAGCGCGCGCCAGTAGCGTGCGAGGAGGCGCAGGTCCGCGACCGGGGAGACGCCCTTCTTGTCCATCTCGAGCGGCGCATATTCCACGCCCAGCGCTTCGAGCCGGCCGCGCCAGGCGTCGGACGGGGCAAGCGCCATGACCCGATAGCCCGCGACCCGGAGCGCCGCGATCAGGCCCGACCGGAAATTTACGATGTTCCAGGCCGCGTTGATCGAGATGAGGACCGTCTTTTGCTTCATCGCACCCGAATTAGCTGGGCGCGGTACAGTCCGCGCGTCTGGACTGGCGGTTAGCGAAACCTCTATAGCGCGCCAGCATTTTCTGCGTGTGCGGCGGTGAGCGATGCCGCTTCCATCCGAGGCGCGATGTTCCCCTACTGGTTCCTTTTCACTTTATGCGCCGCGGGAGCGGTCCAGTACCGCGACCGGCCGAACGTGCGCGAGCAGGGCGGTCCGCTGCTCCTTTTCATGATCGTCCTGACGACGGCGATGATCGGGTTCCGCTACGAGGTCGGCGGCGACTGGTTCAACTACGTCCACATCTTCGAGAATCTGCGGTACGAGCCGGTCGGCGACATCATCACCATGTCCGATCCCGGCTATGGCCTGCTCAATTGGGCGATATCCCAGTTCGGCGTCGATGTCTGGATGGTCAATCTGATCTGCGCGGCTATATTCATGTGGGGCCTCGCCAAGTTCGTCCGGCAGCAGCCCAATCCCTGGCTCTCCCTGCTCGTCGGAATACCCTATCTGATCATTGTCGTGGCCATGGGCTATACCCGGCAGGCGGTGGCGATCGGGATCATCCTGGCCGGTCTCAGCTCGCCCGCCGGCCGGCGCATCACCCGCTTCTGGATCTACGTCGCCTTCGCCGCGACTTTTCACAGGACGGCGATCATCGTTCTTCCTCTGGTCGCCATATCGCAGACCCGGAACCGCTTCCTGATGGCGGCGATCGGAGTCTTCGCGGTGGGCATCCTCTATTATCTGTTCGTTCGAAGCGAGATCGATGAGCTGATGACCAATTATGTCGGGCAGCAATATGAATCGGAAGGCGCGGGAATCCGCGTTGTCATGAACCTCGTTCCGGCCGCCGCTTATCTGATACTGCAGGATCGCTTCGGGCTCGAACCGGACGAGATAAAGCTTTGGCGCAATTTCGCCCTCGCCGCCTTCGCCGCTCTGATCCTGCTATTCGTCTCGCCCTCCTCGACCGTCGTCGACCGGCTTGCGCTCTACCTCATCCCACTGCAGCTCATCATCTTCGCCCGGCTGCCGCTCGTCTTCGGCGCGAACGGTAGCCGGAACGGGCAATTGACCCTCGCGATCATCGCCTATAGCGCGCTCGTCCAGTTCGTCTGGCTTACCGGCGCGGACAACGCCGAATATTGGCTTCCCTACAAGGTATATCCCCTTTGATGAGAGAGACCAGGCCGACTTCCAGAGGGAGCCGCGAGCCATGAAGCGCTTCGCCCTGATCGGGGCCGCCGGCTATATCGCGCCGAGACACATGCAGGCGATCAAGGCGACGGGCAACGAGCTCGTCGCCGCCATGGACCCGAGCGATTCGGTCGGGGTGATCGATTCCTATTTCCCGGATGCCAGCTTCTTCACCGAGTTCGAGCGGTTCGACCGCCATCTCGACAAGATGCGCCGCTCGGACGGGGAGGCGGCCGATTACATCTCGATCTGCTCCCCAAACTATCTGCACGATTCGCACATGCGCTTCGCCCTGAGAACCGGCGCCGACGCGATCTGCGAGAAGCCGCTCGTCCTCAATCCCTGGAACATTGACGGCCTGCTCGAGATCGAGCGCTCGACCGGCTGCTCGGTCAACACCATCCTCCAGCTTCGGGTCCATCCAGCGATCGCCGCGCTTCGCGACAAGGTCCTCGCCGAGATCGGCGATCGAAAGCATGAGGTCGACCTGAGCTACATCACCTCCCGAGGCCTGTGGTACCAGCACAGCTGGAAGGGCGACGTGAAGAAATCGGGCGGGATCGCCACCAACATCGGGGTGCATTTCTTCGACATGCTGCATTACATTTTCGGCGCGCTTCAGAAGAACGTCGTCCACCTTTCGGACTCGACGCGCGCCGCGGGCTATCTCGAATATGAACGGGCGCGGGTACGCTGGTTCCTGTCGGTCGACGCGGGAGACCTGCCGGGCGCTCAGCGCGACTCCGGGCAGCGCACCTACCGATCGATCACGGTCGACGGCGAGGAGATCGAATTCTCCGGCGGCTTCACCGATCTTCATACGCGAAGCTACGAGCTGATCCTCGAAGGCAAGGGCTTCGGGCTCGAGGAGAATCGCTGCGCGATCGCCACGGTGGCGGACATTCGAACCGCCGCGCCAGTCGGGGCCAAAGGCGACTATCACCCGCTCGCCGCGCGGGGAGGCTGATTTGGACTATTACCGGCACGAGAGCGCGATCGTCGACGACGGCGCCGAGATCGGCGAGGGCAGCCGGGTCTGGCAC
>Ga0193706_1000321_pt1 | contig 29535 bp, 26 predicted proteins | sample U3c1metaG_FD_160130 | JGI IMG/M metagenome (GOLD analysis project Ga0193706, IMG submission 160130) | Soil microbial communities from a riparian zone of the East river system, Colorado, United States - U3c1 | ecosystem: Environmental > Terrestrial > Soil > Riparian zone | place: USA: East River... | reverse complement strand
CCGCGCCGGCGCCGCCCGTCGAACCGCCCGCTCCTGCTCCGCCACCGCTCGCGCCGCCTGCCCCTGCTGCGCCACCACTCGCGCCACCCGCGCCGGCGGCGCCATCAACGTCGGGTGCTGTGCCGGCGTTGCCTGCTGCACCGCCTGCGCCTGATCCTGCACTGCCGCCTGCATCCGGCAGTTCGCCGGAACCGGGAACTGCAGGCCCGCTGCTACAAGCAGCGAGCAGCGCGAATGTGATGACGACCTTGAAACGAGATTTCTGCATCGACGGCTCCTAGTTGCCGGTTTTTTTGTCGGCTTCGGCCGCCGAGCGCCCGCTACCCCTGCAATGCGCGTCGGGCCCCGGATCGATCACTTTGGGCGAGGTGCTCCCGTGGATCCCACGGGAGAAGCTCTTTACGTTGGTACTGAAGTTGCGCCTGCGAGCCCATTTGCTCAAACACGCGCTGCGCTCGCGCGATGTTGGGGCCGCAGTGCTCGCGGCAACTTCACGGGTGGCTCGCGACAGGCCTTTTCGCGAATCGGTCGTCTTGGGTGATGACTCGCACCCTCGACGTCGCTTGCTTGGGCGGGCAATCGTTTGATGCGACGTCGTCGAGCTTCAATGCACGCCGACGCTCTTCATCTTGCGTTCGCGCGATCCCGTCCAGCGACGCTCGTGGGCCACGCTTCGCCCAAGCCTCAATTTCCTAGCCAAAGCGCCGGTGATTGGCCTATCACTCCGCGTGGGATTCCGGAGGCGCCCGCGAATCTGATGCGCATTGACTCCATCGCGATCATTACGTCCCTGAGGTTTTGTGTCATGGCGGCGGCGGTCGCGTGCTCCACGCCCGCCGACCCGGTCTGCGCCAACGGGCCTTCGTGGTGCGCGCCCGACGCGTCACCCGACGCATCCGATGCAGGCAATCCCGGAACCGTGCTTGCAGAACCCGAGGACGAGGCGACGTACATCTTCGATCAAAGCGCGTTGCGCACCTACAATCTCATCGTCAGCGATGCCGATCTCGCCACCATCGACGCCAACCCAGCCGCGGAACAAACCGTACCCGGGATGCTCGAATTCGAGGGCAAGCAATATGGTCCCCTCGGTGTTCGTTACAAGGGAAGCGTGGGCGCGTTCAACCCGCCTTGCATGGCCGCGCTCGGCGGGCGGCTCGGCCCGAAAACCGGTAAGTGCTCGGTCAAAGTGGTGTTCGATCACATCGACGACGACGCGCGTTTCTTCGGTCTCAAAAAGCTCAATTTTCACTCCATGAACCGTGACGTCTCCTTGCTGCGCGACCGGCTGGGCTACAGCCTGTTCCGTGACATGCGCATCGCGGCGCCGCGGGCCGTACACGCCCGACTGCTGTTCAATGGTCGCCTCGAGGGGCTCTTCGCGGTCGTCGAGCAGGTCGACGGACGTTTCACGCGCAGTCGCTTCAACGAGGGGGGCAATGGCAATGTTTACAAAGAAGTCTGGCCCCTTCACGAGGCGGCCACCGTCTATCTCGCCGCCCTCGAGACGAATACCAAGGAAAGCCCGTCCGTCGAGCGCATGCTCGCCTTCAAGCACGCAATCGATGAGAGCGCCGAGGCCATTATCGACTTTCTCGATCGAGACTACATGGCCCGCTACATCGCGGTAGATCGCGTCACCATCAACGATGATGGCGCGTTTCACTTCCGGTGTTTACCGGGCGGGCAAGGCGACAATTCGAATAGCGCGAATCACAACTACTATTGGTACGAAGCCTCTCATGCCCAGCGCTTTTGGTTGGTTCCTTGGGATCTCGACAATAACTTCGACAATCGGACTACCGTTCACATCGCCTCCGATTGGACGGCGGAGAGCGACTGCATTTGCGACGGTTTTGGCCAGCGGGCCCCCGCCTGCGATCCGCTCGTCCGACATTGGGGCACCTGGCGCGTCGACTACGAGCACGTTGTCGACGAGTTCCTGGAAACTGCGTTCAGCACGAGCAATGTCGACGCCAAGCTGGCGGCCTGGCTTTCACAGATCGAAGCCGCTGCTCTGGAAAGCGCCGGTCTCAACGGCGCCCCGACTGCGGACGCCTGGCGGATTGCCGTCGATGAACTGCGAGGCAAGATCGAAATGGCCCGGGCGCACCGCGGATATCCTTATTGAGTTTCTTCGCTAGATTGCAAGCCGTGAAGCCGCTGACTCCCGCCGACCTCGAAGCACTCACCACGCGGACGATCGCGCACTATGACGCCGCCGCAGAGGCTTTCGAGGAGGGAACGCGCGCGCACGATGTCTCCCAGAACTACGCGGCTTTGCTGGGAGCGATCGAAGGCCGACCACCCTTTACGCTCCTCGATTTCGGCTGCGGTCCTGGCCGCGATCTCGCCTACTTCCGGTCGCTCGGGCACGAGGCGGTGGGGCTCGATGGGTCGGCGCGTTTCGCGGCGATGGCGCGCTCGACGACAGGCTGCGAAGTGATTCATCAGGACTTTCTTCATCTGTCGCTGCCCGAGGCGCGCTTTGACGGCATCTTCGCCAACGCATCCCTTTTTCACGTGCCGACGCAGGAACTCGCGCGCGTTCTCTCGGCGCTGTGGCACTCGCTCGTACCGCGCGGCGTCTTGTTCTGCTCGAACCCGCGCGGAAGAGACACGGAAGGATTTTCTGGCGAGAGGTACGGCGCCTTTCTCACACACGACACCTGGAGCGCGCACGTCGCGTCCGCGGGATTCAGCGAGATCACCCACTACTATCGCCCCGCCGGGAAACCTCGCGAGGAACAGCCCTGGTTGGCGACAGTTTGGCGCAAGGAAACCGGGAACACCGCGCGAATTTTCGCCAAACCGATAGGGAAGTAAATCCCATAGACCCGGGTCCGCTCGTTGCAGCCCACCGCGGACGCGCGTATGACGGCACTCGACGGATCGATGACTCATATTGTCGACAATCCAAGGGAGATCAGCGCCTTTCCCCAACGCACAGACGTGTTGGTCGTCGGCGCGGGGCCCACCGGGTTGAGCCTCGCTTGTGGTCTCGCCCGGCGGGGCATCGATCACGTCGTGATCGACCACGCGCCGCAAGCAGCAGCCAACGCCCAGGCGTCCGTCGTGGATGCGCGCACGTTAGAAGCGCTAGAGAGCATCGACGCCAGCCGGCATCTGGTCCGCCGAGGCGTCAAAGCTACGCATTTTGCTCTGCGCGATCGGGATGACGAGCTGTTCACGGTTGATTTTTCGGAGCTGGCCACCAGGCATGGCTACGCGTTGATGGTCCAGGAGAGCACTGCCGTTAGCGTCCTGTCGGAGCGGCTCGCTTCCTATGAGTCTTCGGTCCTGCGTCCCGTGACGGCAGTGGGGCTGGAACAGGATGCCGACGGCGTCACGGTCGAGCTCTGGGACGGAAGCACTTTGCGATCCGGGAGTCCCTCGCGGAGGACGATCTTTGCGCGCTACGTCGTCGGATGTGACGGCATGCACAGCCAGATACGCAGCGCGCTCGACATTCCCTTCCTCGGCCCGCGGCATGCGGCATCGTTCATCATGGCCGACGTTCGCATACGATGGCGGCTGCCGCGTTCGGACGTTCAGCTCTTTTTTTCCGAGAACGGCCTGCTCATCGTTGCGCCCCTTCCGGATGACCGGTACCGCATTCTGGCGGCCGTCGATGAAGCCTGCGAGTTTCCCGGGCTCGAGGACGTGCAAGAGCTTCTCTCGACGCGCGGCCCGCGAGCGTCACCTGCGGTCGTGCGCGACCTCGTATGGGGCACAGGCTTCCGCAGCCATGACCGGCTCGCCACGCATTATCGCTCCGGACGCGTTTTTTTGGCAGGCGACGCGGCCCACGTGCACAGTCCGGTCTGCGGACAGGGAATGAACGCCGGTATTCAAGACGCACTGCACCTCGCCGACAAGCTCTCCGACGTGCTCAAAGGAATCGCCAACAGCTCCGTCCTCAATCAATACGAAAGCGAGCGCCGCCCCGTGGTGAACGCCGTCGCTCGAGTGACGCGTCGTATGAGTGGTATCGCAACGATGCGCGGTCGCATGGGGCCGAGGATTCGCAACCGTGTGCTGCGCGCGATCGGTGTCCTCCCCACCTTCCGCCGAGAGCTCGCACGACGGCTCTCTGGGCTCGAGTGGTCACCGAGATCCCGCGGCAGACCGGCTACGAGCAAAGTGTTGCGCGCAGCGACCGTCATTCTGATGGCACTGCTGCTTTTGTACAGCGTCGTGCTGCTTGCCTCGGCGCGGCGCTGAGGTAGCATCGGGCTCGAGCTTTGGTCATGTCTATTTGCGACTACGACGCTGCGCGCGAGTTTCGCCATCGCGCCGCGGGCCTCGCCAAAGGGCGGAACGCTCTGGCTATTGCGTTCTATGTCTTTCTCGCAGGAGGGCTGTCGTCAATCGTCGCCTGCAGCCCAGAAGCGACCGGATCGCCGACCGTCGTGCCTCCGGAGGGTGGCGCGACCGCGGATGCGCAAAGCGAAAGAGCGCCCGGCGCGGAGTCGGGAAGCGACGGCCCGTCTCCGCAATCCGATTCGACGATGTCCGACGCGACAACCGATAGGGGGCGCGTCCCCGACGCAGCGCGGGGCGACGCCCAAGACACGTCATCGCCGGCCGATGCGACGATCGGCGATGCACGGGACGCGTCTTTGACCGATGCGTACACAGAGGCCGATTCACCAGAGGAGAAACCCAGGGACGGACCGGCGGAAACTTCGGACATCCGACCATCCGACGCCACGACCGTGCCCGGCTGCGACATTGCCGCGTCGCATGCACATGCTGATCGTGCTCTCGCCGATTTCCTGCTCGGCTTTTGGAATGGCGGAAATCAATACATCGACGCGGCCGAGCCGACCAATGGTCAATCCACGGGGTATTGGACTTATGCCCAAGCATTCGACGCGCTGCTCGACGGCGTCGAGCGCACCGGCGGTCGTCACTTCGGCGGCCTGGTGCGAAGCTTCACCTTGGGGCAGGACGCCCGAGGCTGGTCATCGGACTACTACGACGACGAGAACTGGATGGCACTCGCGCTGATGCGCGCTTTCGATGGAACGAACGACCCCGTTTATCTCGATCGCGCTGCCACCTTGTTTCAAGACATCAAGAACGCATGGGACAGCACGAGCCCCCGTCCCGGCGGCATCTGGTGGGATCGCGCGCATACGCAGAAGGCAACCGCTTCCAACGCCGGCCCGGTCATCACCGGGGCGCGACTCGCGAGCAAAACCGGCGACGCGACGCACCTTATGTTCGCGCGCAGCGTTTACGACCACTGGCTCGCCACCATGGTCGACGCGACGACGCACCAAGTCGCCGATCACGTCAATCCCGACGGCACGGTCGTGCGCTGGCAGTTCACCTATAACGAAGGGCTCATGATCGGCGCAGCCGTCGAGCTCTACGTCGCGACGGGCGAAGCGCGCTACCTGAGCGACGCACACGCCATCGCGGCGGCGATGATCCGCAACGAGACTCGCCCCGTGGCGGCGGGTTCCATTCTCTTCGATGGCACGAACAGCGGTTGCGCCGGCGATTGCGCGCAGTTCAAAGGAATTGGCTATCGCTACTTGGCTGCGCTCTTTCGTGCGGATCCGAGCCACAGCGAATATCGTCCAGTGCTCGAAGGCAGCGCGGCCGCGCTGTGGACATTGGCGCGCGATACGGGTACCGGTTTGTTTTCCGTCGACTGGGCCGGGCCGCCACCGGCAGCCGCCATCACCGGGCAACAGAGCTCCGCGGTCATGGCGCTCAACCTATTCGCCGCGCTGTGCGGCGCTTATCCGGGTGACGCGTCCGTCGGGTACGAAGCGGAGGACGCGCTGATCGACCACGTGGCGCTGGAAGCAACGCATGCGGGCTTTTCAGGATGGGGCTACGTCGCGGCATGGGCGGCGGACAAACAATCGGTCGAATTTACGGTGCAAGTGCCGACGGCAAGCAATTACCGCGTGCATTTCGACTACGCAGCTGCCGACGGGGACGCTACCCGCACCCTTCTGGTGAACGGAGTCGCTGTTTCGCCGCCGGTGCTCTTTCCGGCGACGGGATCTTGGGACGTATGGGCGGACGCCGGGCCGACGGTCGCTCTTCGCGCGGGGACCAACAGCATCAAGATCGCCTATGACGCCGCGGGCGGCAGCGCCAAGTACCTCAACTTGGATCGGATGAGGCTTACCGCAGCGCCTCAGCGTTAGCGCCGCGCATGTCGCGAGTCGCACCACGCCGACTTGCGGGTGGAGGACACGCGGACGCATAGCCTGAACACATGGTCAGGTGTAGCCTGCTCCTTTGAATGGCTCTCGCGGCACCGCGGCTTTGCTGTTTGGACCTCGACACATTCTTCGTGTCGGTCGAGCGGCTTCTCGATCCGCGTCTGATGGGCAAACCGGTCGTCGTCGGCGGGCGCCCGGGGCAGCGCGGGGTCGTTACCTCGGCGAGCTACGAGGTGCGCGCACTCGGCGTAAGGTCGGGGATGTCCCTGAAGCGCGCGTTCGAGCTCGCGCCGAAAGCTATCTACCTGCCCACGCGACACGGCCTGTACGGAGACTACGCGGTTCGCGTACGTCGGATTGCGGAGGGGTACACGCCCGTTTCGCAGGTTGCCAGCATCGACGAGATGTTCCTGGATTTCTCCGGCTGCGAGGAGCTCTATTTTGCACCGGGGGACGCCGGGCCGGATTTCACGATCGAGCGCGTCGTCCGCAAACTCACCGATGAAATCGAAGCGCGCGTCGGCTTACCGTCGAGTGCCGGCATCGCAACGAGCCGCTCCATTGCGAAAGTAGCGAGCGGCCTGGCAAAGCCACGTGGCGTGCTGCTCGTGCGGGCGGGCGGAGAGATGGCGTTTCTAGGCCCGCTTTCCGTGCGAAAGTTGCCAGGGATTGGGCCGGTGGCGGAGCAGAAACTGCATGCGATCGGATTGACGACGCTGGCCGACGTCGCGAGTGCCCCCCTTGCGACGCTGCGACCCATTTTTGGAGCGTGGACCACGTCGATCCAGCAGAGCTGCCGCGGCCAAGGCGGGCACGAGCTGGGTCGCGAGCGGCCGGCGTTCCAAGAGCATGATCCGGCCGGCATCGACGTGGGCACGATCTCGAACGAGCGCACCTTTCGCGAAGACGTTCGTGACCCGGCCTGCATCGAGTCCATGCTGTGCACGCTCTGCGAACGCGTGTGCTGGCGCGCCCGCAAGCGCGGCATGAAGGCGCGGACCGTCACCCTCAAACTGCGCTACGCGGATTTCGAGACGCTGCAGCGCTCGCGCACCATCACGCCCACCTGCTCGGAGCTCGAGCTCTATCCGGTGATACGCGAGCTTTTCGAATGCGCGCGAGCGCGACCCACGCCGATTCGACTTCTCGGCATTTGCCTCTCCCATCTGCGCCGTTACGACGAACAATTGTCCCTTTTCGACGACGGCGAACCTCTCCATCGCGCGATGGACGGCATCCGCGAACGGTACGGATACGACGCTCTGCGTATCGCCGAATCACGCCGAAACAGATGAACGTCGGAGAGCTATCCCTCAGTACGGAGCCGGCATTCCGAACGCGTACGCCAAAGGCGCCGCAGCGCCCTGGTGCGCGGCACAGTAGTTATCGCGCGCGCCGCTCGACGACAGCGGCGGAATGTAGGCGTTGGCAAGCGCGAGCGAACGCGCCTCGACCGCGGCTGCCGTCTCGATCTCCTGCGCGACCAGAGAACGGGCCGCCGCCGTGGGCGCGATGACGAGCAGCTCGGCGTTGCGCCATGCGAGCTCGCGCCACGCGACGAGCAACTGAAGAAGTGCCGTGTAGCCCGTTCCGTAAGGGGTCCGCACGTTGATAGTGGCAGGATCGAACCGCGCACCAGCTTCGAGCAGGAGCGGCTCCATCACGACATTGAGAAACTGGTTCACCTTGTCGTGATCCGCCTTTCGACTCGTCCCGTCCGGTGCAACGAGACCGATGGCCGCCAGCACGAAGGCGAGATCGCGGTTGACGTGAGCATTCATGCCCAGCAGAAGGCTGCCCGAGCCGGACACTTGGCGATGGGCCGCGGCGTCGAAGGCGATGAGCCACGCCTCGGGAACGCTCGTCCGCCGCCCGGCGACGTAGTCGTCGTAGCTACGGAAATAATACTTTGCAAACACCGCATCGTAGTGATTCATCCACGCCACGTCGCTGAAGAAGCCGGACTGCTCGGCGGCCCACTGGTAGGTCTGCGTCGTGCGAAGGTACGCGAGCGCGAAGACCGCATCGTGATGACACGCGCGCCCCAGCGGCTCGAAGCGGCGTCGCATCTCTTTGATCGCCGCGTCGATGCAAGCCGGCCGGCCGGCCACGCAGTCATTGGCGCTGCTCGGAACGTAAACGTCCGTCAATCCGGGCAATAGCGAAGCCCAATCGATGAACAGAGGCGGATCCGCACGAGCGGAGCGCGCCGGCGCTGTCGTCAGAAGCGCGCCTCCCATGAAGGCGATGAAGAGCGGCCACCATCGCCGGGCGATGGGCCGTGCGCGAGTTCCTGAGAGCGTCATAGGAGTCATAGGACCAGTGTTGGATTCCCGTCGCAAGGGTACATCAGCCCGCGGTCCGAGCACCGCTACGTCCGTCGCGGATTCGAAGTGTTCGGAGCACGCGTTCGCATCGCGCCGCAGGATCCGTTAACCGCGTGCGGCTACGCGGCGAACCGGACAGGCTGAGCGAATCGCTCGTCATCCCAAGCTCGAATCGGCTGGCTGCACGTCATGAAGGGCCTGCGCAGCTGGGCGCTCCGACCTTGTATTCAGACGCGGGATGATTATGTAAGCGCGCTGGCTCGAGGCACGGCCACAAGCCATCGACGACGGCATATTGCCGCACGTCCGATGAGAACGCCCCGTGGACGGAGCCCTTGGCGAACCGCCAGCGCGAAGATGCAAAAGATCACACGCAAATACCAGTCTTCTGGCAAACGTCCGAATCGAGCAACCACTTTGCCCACCCGTCCCTCCCAAGAGAAGGTGCACGGCTACAGCGCCGAGAAAAGCTACTTTCGGCATCTCGACGACGCTGTCCTCACCCAAGAACGCGAAGTCGAGGTCGCCAAAGCCATCAAGCGGGCCGAACGCGCTCTACTCGGGCGCATCGTGTGCTCACCGGTGGCCGTCGAGGAGCTCGCGTTGGCAGCGAGCGAGCTGCGCCAGCCCACCATTGCGATCAGCGATTTCGCCCGACCGAGAGACGGCGAACATAGCGAGGAAAAGCGCGCTCGCGAAGAGCTCGTTGCCGTAACCGGCAGCGCCGCTCGCTGCCTTCCTGGGCCCCGGGAGGCGGGAGTGGCAGGCACTCGAGCTCGGCGCCTCGCGCGCGCCATCCTTGTTGAGAAGCTGGCGACGTACCAGTTGAGCTCGAAGCTCGTCGATCGGATTTTGCGGCGCCTCGACGCCGCAGAGGAGAGCGAGCCATCCCCATCCGATGTGCGCTCGCACGATACTGCCACCGCGATTCGACGAGCTCGACGTGAATTGGCCGCGGCGCGTGGGGAGCTCATCCGCTCGAACATGCGTCTCGTGGTTTGGATGGCCAAGAAGTACCTGAACCAGGGGCTGCCGCTCCTCGATCTCGTGCAAGAGGGCAATCTCGGGCTCATGAGGGCGGCGGATAAATTCGACCATGAGCGCGGCGTTCGATTCAGCACGTACGCGGGCTGGTGGATTCGCCAATCGCTGCACCGAGCTCTTTCCGATCACTCTCGCGTCATTCGCATGCCCGTCTATATGCTCGAGCTGAAGCACAAGCTCGCACGAACGCGGCAGGAATTTTCGCAGGAGTATGGGCGCGAGCCGACGCCGGACGAAGCCGCAGAGCGGACCGGGATGTCGATGGCGCAACTCGACGAGCTGCGGCGAAGTCCGAAGCAGCCCGTCAGCATGGACGCGCCGCTCGGGCCGGACAGCGACTCCAGGTTGAGCGATGTCGTGCCCGACCAGGACGCGACGTCCGCGATCGAGACCATTTCCCGCCAGCGCCTGCGTAAAGACGTGCGGCGGATTCTGGACAAGCTGACGTCGCGCGAACGCGAAATGCTTCAACTACGTTTCGGAACGGACCAAACGGACGGGATCACGCTGCAGGAGATCGGTGAGCAATTCTCCCTTTCGCGCGAACGCGTCCGGCAGATTGAGCAGGAGGCGCTCGGGAAGTTGCGCAAGCACGCGGAATCCGAGGATCTCGGGGCCTACTTGTCTGGCTGACAACCCAGCTGCTAAAAGCGGCGGGCCAGCACGGTCGACCGTAAGGCCCGCCCTCCGACGGCGCGTTCGTATTAGAGTGAGGATTCGATGAACGATGACCAAAAAGACGGGGGCGCCGCGAAAGGCCAGGTACATCCCGATTCCGGCTTGACGGCCGCCCAGGCGGAAGAGCTGCGCCGCGCGCTCAGCGAGCGACGCCGGGCGCTGACGGGCGACGTCGCCGACCATATGGAAATCGGACGGTTCAGCGGCGAGCGCGTGGCGGAAGCGGAGGAGGCAGCGGCCATCGATGCCCAGCAATCGACGATGATTGAGCTCGCAGAAGCCGAGCGAAACCTCTTGGCCAAGATCGAACGTGCGCTACGCAAATTCGACGATGCGAGCTACGGCGTATCCGAAGAATCGGGCGAGCCGATTGGGTTCGATCGGCTGCGGGCCATCCCCTGGGCCACGCTCAGCGTGCGCGATCAAGAGCTCCGCGAGCGCGAACAACGAGGGCGGGGGCGCTAGCCAAGCGGCCGAGTGCGCGCATTGCACGATGGTGCGCCGCCAGCGCGGCACCACGATTGCAGTGCAGTGGTGAACGCGCATGAAAGCCCAACCTCATACGAAGCCCCCCGCGGAAGCGCCGAAGCCGCCCGCTTCGGCCTCGGCGCGGACGACTCCCCGCGAGCCCGAGCGCGGCTTGCGCGAAGCCTACGAAGGATCCTCCTGGGGCCCGGATCGTCGGCCCGAACCGCCCTATCCCGAGCAGAAACTCGACGGTACCGGTGACGAGACCCAGCTCGAGCCGCGCCCCGCTACCACGCGCCGAAATATCGGGCAGCGGGGAGCTCGAGGGCAAAGTGGCGCTCATCACCGGCGGCGATTCGGGAATCGGCCGCGCGGTGGCCGTCCTCTACGCACGTGAAGGCGCCGATGTGGCGGTTGCGTATTTCAGCCATGACACCGACGCGGAGGAGACGAAGCGCGCCGTCGAAGACGAGGGGCGCCGCTGCGTCCTCTTGAAGGGCGATATCGGCGATCCGGCGTTTTGCCAACGAGCGGTCGCGGATACGACCGAGCAACTGGGGCACCTCGACATCGTCGTGAGCAACGCCGCCTTTCAACAGCGCGTCGACGATCTCGAAAAGCTCTCCGTCGAGCAGATCGAGCACACGTTTCGAACTCCGCCGTCGCATCCGACGGTACAGCGTGGTTCCGGCGCAGGATCGCAGCACTGCAGCAGACACACGACAAAGACAGCGGCGAAGCTCTTCAGCGTACGCATGGAGGCACGCTAGCTATTTTCGGCGCCGCCTCGCAGAGAAGATCTTTACAATCGGGCGCTGAATCGAGCTCATCCCCCCAACCACGCGTCGATCCGCGCTTTTTCTTGCGCCGGCAATTCGCCGCCGAGCGATGCATGTGCATCGAGCAGATCGAGCAACTCGAGGCGTTCCATCGAGTCGTTCACGTCGGCCTGGGACGCGGTGATGACGGCCAGCAACGCTGGGCAGGCGGCGGGATCACCGTAGTCGGTGAGGTACATTGCGGCCGCTCGCGGATGGACGGTCAGCAGATCGAGAAGGGCAGAGAGAATACGGCCGTCGCGGACGCCCAGCACCGAGAGGATGCAGCAGAGCGATTCGGCCGTGTCTGTGTCTTTGATCGTGCGCGCGAGGGCCGCCAGCGTGGGCTCCAGCGCGAGGCTACCGAATTTGGGCAGGCACTCGACGACTTGATCGTGGATGGGTTCGTCAGAAGGCGTGCCTTCGACGATCTTCAACAGCGGCTCGACGGCTGCGGGCTCGCGGAGCTTCGCCAGCAAATCCACCGCGTGAAAACGGGCCCATTCCCGGTTTTCGTGTTGCTGGCCGCAGTCGGTGCAATTTTCGGGCGCGCTCGGATCTTCGTCCCCTTCGGCGGCGGCGAGGAGACGGAGGAGAAGAGGCGCGACCTCGCGGCCTAGCCCAATGATCTGTGCTGCGAGTGCGTTGGGCAGGTCGCTTCCAACCCGATGCAAGCGTTGCACGAGCGCGGACGCGGTAGGCATTCGAGCTTCCTTCAACCGTCGTTCGATTGCAAAATCCCGCGCTCGGTCGAACCGAGCACCAGCCCCGCTTCATCGACGGTGCTGATGCACCAATCGAGGCCTTCTCGCCGCGTGGCCGGGTAGAAGTGCTCGATCGGCGGCGCTTGCACCCATTCCATGGCCATGAGCGCGCCGCGAACGAGCCGCGATGAGATGACGATGGCGGTTCCCGCGCACCACGTTTTCGTCTCTTCCTCGTGCCGATGCTGCCACTTGCCGATAGCGTGACGCGTGGGGGCCGACGGGATGCTCGAAAGCGCCGTCGTGTCGAGCAACACCACGTACCTTTGGCGCCGCAAGAAGAGGCCTTCGAACTGCTGTAGCAGCCAGAGGAGACGCTCGTCCTTACCGTCGCGTAAGATGATTCGCACCACGGGCATCGTGGACTCGTTCCAACTGACGCCTTCCGAAGGAGTAACCTCAGGATCTCGCGACGAAATCCGCACGAAAACAAGATAACCGATCCGCGGACGAAATGCCTCCACCCGTCGTTTCGCGCGGTCGCGTACGCTGTTCGGCGCTCGCCCCTGGAGCTTCGGCTCGGGCACCCTCTATCGCGCGGCACCCGCGCACAATCCTACGCTGTGATGGTCGGCCCACTCGGCGAAGTGGTAAGACCATTTGGATGAGTCGTGGTTTCTGGTGGCTCAGCCATGTTACCCTTTCCTGCGTCGAGGCTACTTCTCCCCAGCCCTCGTCGATCGCGGCGAACACGGCGACGTCGACCGGCGCAACACCAAATAGGAAGGGAGCCACGTCATGCAGTTTCGCTCCGCTTGTTTTTCGATTGGGCTGATGGGCGTGACCGCGCTGCTCGTCATGGACGGGTGCGCCGAAGCCGAGGAAGTGAGCGGCAGGGGCGGGAGCTCCGGACAGGTCGGAACTGGCGGCGCGGCTGGCTCGAGCGGAGCCTCCGGCGGCGCCGGCGCGGATACCGGCGGATCAGGCGGCGCAGGAGCCACGGGTTCCGGCGGTGCCGGAGCCACTGGTGGATTCGGTGGCGGCGGTGGAAGCGGCGGATCGAGCGGGGCAACCGACGCGGGCGGAGGCAAGGGCGGATCGGCCGGCTCCACCGGCGGTCGCGGTGGGAGTGGTGGAGCGACTGGCGGCACCGGTGGAGCGACGGGCGGCACCGGTGGAGCGACGGGTGGCAGCGGCGGATCAGTCGGTGGAATGGGTGGCTCGGCGGCGGGCAGCGGCGGCACCGGCGGCGTGGCCGGTACTGGCGGCGTGACGGACGCTGGTAGCGGCGTCGATGGTGGCCTCGGAACGTGCTCCGTCGGCGCCAACTACTGCACCGACTTCGAGCGGGACAGCGCGGGCGCGATGCCCGTGGGATGGATGCGTGTGGGAGGCAGTGATGGTGATTGGCAGGTCTCCTTCGTCGACGGGTCGAACGTGTTTGCGCAAGATCATGCGTCGAGCTCGACGTTCCGCCTTTGCTATCCCAACAGCGCTCCCGGCGGCCCATGGAGCGGCGCGACGACGGTTTCGGCGCGCGTCAAAATTCTGAATGCCGGCTCGTCGGGAGCCACGACGGCGTTTTTGTGCCTGGGCTATGCGCCGAGCAGCACCTACGCATGCCTGACACTGGAACCGACCGGCGCTCGAATTCGAATCAACGCAGGATCGAGCCCCACCGACGGACCGCTGTGGCCCGCGACGATCACGGCGGGCATTTGGTACGACGTCAAAATCAGCATCAACGCGTCGGGGGCGCTGAGCGCATTTCTCGGGGGCAACATGTTAGGCACGTACATGCCGACCAGCGCCATCACGGCAGGCTACGTCGCGGTTGCGACCCAGAGCTCGATGGCGGCGTTCGACGTGGTGACCGTCACGCAGCCTTGAACACGTCAATCGCGGGTCCAAGCGCCCCCGGGACCGCCGCCGTAGCTCGTCGTCGACTCGCAAGGCTGAACGCCCGAGGATCGCCGACGAGCTCGGCGTCGATGATTTCAGAAAAGGCGGCGCCGGCGCATCAGTGCCTGGAAAACGACCACCAGGAGAACGGCGCCGAGGACAGACATGATGAATCCAGCGGATTCACCCTCGTGGTAGAACCCCATCGCGCGTCCTAGTAGACCGCCGAGGAAGGCGCCGGCGACTCCCAGCAGCAAAGAGACGCCCCATCCACCTGATTGGCGCCCCGGCACGAGCAGCCGCGCTACGGCACCAACCAAAAGTCCAAAGAGCAGAAAAACAATCAGGTCCATGTGGTCCTCCTCGTGAATTCGTTCGCGCTCGGCGTTCGCTGCTCCGGCGTTTCGACGCGTGGGTAATGAAGCTTGGCGCCCTGCGAGCGGTCTTGCTGTGTCACTCCTAGGCAATGGGTATGCCTTCGCGTTTGCGCACACCTGCCGCCGCTCCACGTCGGTACGGGGGGCAATTGTGCTTCTAGGGTGCGGCGATTGCACATATCGCGCGCAATGAGGAGTCGTGATGCTGGTCACCGGGCGCAGCGCGCTCCGCCATACATCGGTCGACAGTCTGACGCTGAAACGCGCCAAGGTGTCAGGGTAGTAGGCGTCTCGTCCCGCGAGCTCTACGCTCCACTCGGAGCGCCCACCTTTTTGTCTTCCGCGACGATGCGCAGCACGTCGCTGAAGCTGATCAATCCGACCAGTGACATTCCATCGAGGACCGGCGCGCTGCGTACGCCGGTCATGCGCATCAAACGAATGCAGTCGACCAGCGCGAGCTTGTGTTGCACGGACACCGCGGGCGTGGTGGCGGCGTCGGCAACGCGCAGCTGGTCGAGCACGCTCATCTCGGCCTCGCAGAGCACCTGAACGATGTCTTTGGTGGTGATCACCCCCACTGGCGCGTCCGCCCTCTCGGGCAAAACGAGCAGGCAGTGGATGCGATGGGCGTGCATCAATCGCGCGGCTTCGCGCAGTGTCGCCTGGGCGCTGACTGTCACCAACTGACGGGCCATCAAATCCTGCACCTTCAGGTCTGCGATACTCATTCTTTGGCCCCTTCCGTGCGAATCGTCCGACGTTCGACGTCGAGCGTGAAGCGTACGCTTCGCATCGCGTCTTCTACCAGCAAATGAGCGTCGCCGATGCGTACGTGGACGCCCGGGTATGCAGTGCCTTGCACCTCGATGAATGCGAGCGGCAATAAACCAGCAATGCGCTCGACCCGCTGGATCTTTCGCGCAATCACGTGGCTTTGAACGGCGGCGAGCCCGCGTGCCAGCTTGCCGGGTTCGGCGCGGTGTCCGAGGCTGGCGCGCATACCGAGCATGCGCCGCGCGACGATACGCTGTGCCTTCGCCGTTTCGAGCGTGGCGCACGCATCTGCGGCGCGGTCTTCTCGCGGCGCCCCCGCCTCGAGGACAGTGTCGACGAGGGCCGTCGGCGTCCCGGCGTCGCGCGTCACGAGACCGACCTCGACGGCGGCGTGCCCGCCGCGCAATGAGCGATCGGCGCGGATCGTCACCGCGGACAGCGCGGAATTCACGGCGTCGGTCAGCTCGAGAATGCCGCCACTATCGAGTCGCGCCCGTTCGACGTGCCGCGCGTGCAGATCACCGCCGCTCGACACGATGCTCCCTTCGCTTCCGCGCACCGTGCCGGCAATCTTGAGGTTGGCGCCCGCGCGCGCGCTACCTCCGTCGACGTCACCTTTGATCTCGAGATCGCCCGAGGCGCGCACGGAAAACCCGCGCTCTACATCGCCCCTCACGACGAGCGAGCCTTCCATCGAAAGATCGCCCACACGCAGATCGACGTTTCCCTTGTGCTCGTAACGCGTTCCGACGTCGATCGATCGACCCTCGACGTAGATGACGACACCGGTACGGGTCGCGAGCACGCGGTTATCGGCGAGCAACTCCGCGCCAGCACCCAGTTCGGGCGCGTGCGCTCGCCCCTGCTTTGCGGCAATGGCCACCCCGTCGACGCGCAGGCCAGACGGACCCTCGCCGGGAGGATACACACGGCCGAGCACCTCGCCCCGCGACACCGGTTTGAGCAGCTCGCGATCGTGAAAATCCACCGTCCCGTCTTCGCGCACGTGCCCGGGCTGTAAACCGGGGTGAAAAGCGGGCTCGAAGTGCCCGTCGCGTGCCGATCCCGCCGCGGTGCCCCTTGCGATTTCGAGCTCGGGCGCCGATTGCTCACTCGCCAGCGCGGTGATCAAGACGGCGTACGCGATCGGATCGATGCCGTGCACGATACCGGCGGCCTTCAAGCTCGCGTCGAGCTCGGCCGCGCCTTCGCGCTCTCCCTCGCTCACGCGGACGAAAGCGCTCATGCCATCGCCGCTTACGCGGAGCTCGAGTCGCCGCCTGGAAGCGGACGATGACTGCGCGATCTCGGCCGGGTCCATCATTGCAACGAGCGTAACGCGCAATGTGCACGGCCGTCTCGCCGTTCGTACGGCTTGCCGTGGGTTCTTTACACCCGCGTGACGATCGGTGCTGTGAGCGCTATGCCCAGAAGGCAGCGATGAAGAGTCCGACCGTCGCGCCGAAACCGATGCACCACACCGTCGAACGCAGAAGGTGGACGCCGGCGATGTACGCGACCGGATAGATCGTGCGCGCGGTGACGTGAACGATGGCCAAGATGGCGCTCGTTTGCGGATCGGCTTTCACGAGATGTGCGGTGAAAACTGCAGCGGCAAAGGGAGCGAAGGCTTCGAAGCCGTTGGCGTGGGCCGCGCCAGCACGCTTGCCCCACCCTTCCAGCGCTGCCTGCTGATCGCGCGGCTGCCGGTTGTTGTACCCTCCTGGGCTCTTTGCCATCGCTACGGAGAGCGGCAGTTTAGGCAGGTAAATGAGGGAGAAAGCGATGAAAACGCAGATCAGGGGGATGGTCACGACGGTGCCTTTCGTGGGAAATTCGTTGCTACTCGAAATGACGACGCGAGCGCCACATCTTTTCTGAGGCTTCGGAAGAGCGGAAGCGGCTCAGCGCGCAGTCATTCATGTGCGCACAACCTGCAGCGAATCGACCATTCGCCGCACTTTCGCGCCCTTGGTCGAGGGCTTGGCTGCACGCACCCGCTACCGGCGGCATGGGTGCGTCGCCCTCGTGACGAGCGCCTAGCCTTCTCGCCAAGGAGGCACCATGCCCAATCATCCCAAAGCGCTAGTCGGCTTTATCGGGAAAGACGACTCATCTCGAGGACCACGCCTTCGTCGGGCTGGAGAACCGGCAATTGCGCGAACGAGCTGCCCACGCGATCGCGGTGGGTCGAGAGGAGCACGCGCCCGAGCTCGGTCGCGCCCCCGATGTCGATCGCGCGCGAGGCGAGGTTGAGCAGCACGGCGAGCCGGCGTTCGTCGTGCGTACGTACGAAGCCGAGTACATCGGGCCCAACTTCGAGCGAGCGGTAGTCGCCGACGTGGAGCGCGGGTTCCGCGCGCCGCAGCGCGAGCAGTTCACGGTACAAGGACAACATGGAGTCAGGATCGGCGCGTTCGCTCTCCACGTTGATTCGGTCGCGATCGGACGCGACGGGCAGCCACGGCTCACCCACGGTGAATCCGGCATGACGTCCTCCATTCCACTGCATGGGGGTGCGTTCGGGATCGCGTCCGAGGCCGAGCCCGGGAACGTTCTTTTCCCACGGATCACGCACCAGCGACGGCGCAATCGGGACGTCTTTCATGCCGATTTCATCGCCGTAGTACATCGTGGGCGTGCCCCGTAACGTGAGCAGGAGCATCGCCGCGACCGCCGCTTGCGCCGAGCCGACGCGCGTCAGAATCCGCGATCGATCGTGGTTACCGAGCACCCAATTGGGCCAGGCGCCTTTTGGCAGCGACCCCTCGTAGCGGTCGATGAGCGCCGTGATGTGACGCGCGTCCCATTGCGCGCCGATGAGGTGGAAGTTGAATGGCAAGTGAACGCCGGCCAGATTTTCTCCGTAGTACGCGACGAGGCGCTCCAGAGGTAGCCACGCTTCGCCGATGAGCACGCGATCGTCGTACGCATCGACGACCCGCCGCATCTCGGCGACCACCGCGTGCACCTCCGGCCTGTCGGCCGTGAATTCCCGCACGAGGCTTCGATGCGGCGCCATCGCGGGGGTAAAATGGGGATTGGTCGGGTTATCGCGAAACTGATCGTCCTTGATGAGGTGGTGAATGGCATCGATACGAAAACCATCGACGCCGCGATCGAGCCAGAAACGGAGCACGTCGTACATCGCCTGGCGCACGCGCGGATTGCGCCAGTCGAGGTCCGGCTGTTCTTTGAGATACGCGTGGTAATAGTATTGACCCGTTTGCTCGTCCCACTGCCAGGCAGAGCCGCCGAACTCGGATAGCCAGTTATTGGGAGGACCGCCGTCGCTCCGTGCATCGCGCCAGAGATAAAAATCACGTTTGGTGCTTTGGCGCGAGCTGCGCGATTCGACAAACCACGGATGCTGGTCCGACGTATGGTTGGGCACAAAATCCAAGATGACCTTGAGCCCTCTTTGGTGCGCGTCGGCTAGAACGGCGTCGAATTCGGCCAGGGTGCCGAACACGGGATGAATGCTGCAGTAATCGGAGACGTCGTAGCCGAAGTCCGCCATGGGCGAGGCGTAGATAGGCGAAATCCAAATCGCGTCGACCCCTAGCCAAACCAAGTAATCGAGGCGCGCACGGATACCGGGCAGATCCCCGACGCCGTCGCCATTCGAGTCCTGAAACGATCGAGGGTAGATTTGATAGACGACGCCGCGATGCCACCATCGACTCGCGCGCGCAGGGTCCGTTCGAATCTGCATCGCTACGCCACCGTGCGCCGGGCACGCGCTCTCGGCACTCGCTTTGTCATCCGACGAAAGCCCAAAGGGATCGACTTTGGCCGGTTGGGCAGCGAAGGCCAAACACAGTACGAGCTAAGGGCAATGGCAAACGATGCACCTCGGGAACTATCGGGCAAAGTGGCGTTGGTCACCGGCGCCGGCTCGGGAATCGGCAAAGCGGCCGCGATCGCGCTGGCACGACAAGGCGCTCGGATCGGGCTTCTCGGGCGCACCGCGCCCGAGCTCGAGGAAACCGGACGCGAGATTGGAAGGCTCGGCAGTGACGCGCGCGTTCTTCTGGCAGACGTTTCGCGTCCCGCTGAGATAGAAGCCGCCGTCGAAGAGCTGGCCCAGCAATACGACGGGCTTCACATCGTGTTCGCCAACGCCGGCGTGAACGGTGTATGGGCCCCCATCGAAGAGCTCGCCGTCGAGGAATGGAACCAAACGATTGCCATCAACCTGAGCGGGACGTTCTTCACCATCAAGTATGCCGTGCCCTATCTGAAGAGAGCGGGAGGGTCGATCATCGTTTGCGCGTCAGTCAATGGAACGCGCATGTTCAGCAACACCGGCGCAACCGCTTACGCGAGCTCGAAAGCCGCGCAGGTCGCCATGACCAAGATGCTGGCCGTCGAGCTCGGTGCCACCAAAATTCGCGTCAACGTCATCTGCCCCGGCGCCATCGACACCGAAATCTCGGAGAATACCGAGGTGCGGCACACCGATCGGGTCAAGGTTCCGGTGAAATATCCGGAAGGGTCGATTCCGCTCACGCACAAGAAACCAGGCTCGGCAGAGCAGGTCGCGGAGCTCGTCTTGTTTCTCGCCAGCGACCGCTCGAGCCACATCAGCGGAACGGAAGTGTGGATCGACGGAGCGCAGTCCCTCGTCGAAGGCTGAGGACGGCGTTCGATCGACCGCGTCACCGCGCCTTACGCGCGGTGCTCACAAGAGACGGTCGAGCGTGATCGGCAGCTCGCGCACCCGCTTGCCTGTTGCGTGAAAAATCGCGTTGCCGATCGCGGCGCCCATGCCGGTGATTCCGATTTCGCCGAGCCCTTTGGCCCCCACTTGGCTCACGTGCGGATCATCTTCCGGTACGAGAATGACGTCCAGCGCGGGGACATCGCTGTTGACCGGTAGGTGATAGTCCTGAAGCTCGCGCGTCACGACGCGGCCGTCGCGCGCGTCGCGCACGGTCTGCTCGAGCAGCGCAAGACCGATTCCCCACACCATGCCGCCGAGCAACTGACTGCGCGCCGTTTTGACGTTCAATACCTTGCCGCCGGCAAAAGCGCCGACGGCACGGGTGACTCGAATCTCGCACGTTGCTTCGTCGACCTTTACTTCGCAAAATTGCGCGCCGAATGCGTGACAGGCATAGGCCTCGCGCGATTTGACATCCTTATTTTCAATGGTCGACACGATCTCGCGCCCCCTGCGTTCGACGACCGCTGCATAGGTGTCTTTCTTTCCGACATCTTTTTTGGAAACGAGCGTTCCCGTGTCCGTCGCGACGTCTTCCGGGCGCGCGCCGAAAAGCGGCGACCTCGGATCGGCGACCGCCGCGCTAACGATCATCGACCGCGCTGCCTCGCACGCGAGCTTCACCGCCGAGCCGACGCTGGCCGAAGTTTGCGATCCGGCGGCAAGCGGCGCATTGGGCAAAGTCGTGTCGCCGAGCTCGAAACGAACTTTGTCGAAGGGAAGACCGAGCGCATCGGCGGCAATCTGGGCCATGATGGTGTACGCGCCGGTTCCGATGTCGTGGGTTCCCGCTTGGACGACGGCGGTGCCGTCCGCACGCACTCGCGCGGCTGCCGAGGACTCGCGCTGATGGGCCGGGTACGCGGCGCTGGCCATCCCCCAACCGACGAGCCACGTCCCCTCGCGGTTAGCGCGCGGCTCGGCCTTACGCCGTGCCCAACCGAACCGCTCGGCGGCCTGGCGATAACAAGCGCGGAGCTCTTTGCTCGAAAAGGGCCGCCCCGTATCGGGGTCTTTCTCGGCGTAGTTTTTGAGGCGAAGCTCGAGCGGATCCATCTTGAGCGCATAGGAGAGCTCGTCGAGCGCGGTCTCCATCGCGAAAGAGCCCGAAGCCGCGCCCGGAGCTCGCATGAAGGTCGGCGTCGCGACATCGAGGCGAACGAGTCGGTGCGATGTGCTCACATTGCCGCAGGCGTACATGGGGCGCGTCCAAGCCGCGGACGGCTCGACGAATTCGTCGAAACGCGACGTCCATCCGGTGAGATCGTGACGGATGGCCGAGAGCGTGCCGTCGCGCTCCGCACCCAAAGCGACGCGCTGAAGCGTACGGGGCCGATGCCCCACGAAATAGAACATCTGCTGTCGCGTGAGCACGAGCTTGACGGGGCGCCCCGTCACCTTGGCCGCCATGACGGCGAGCGGCACGTGGGACCAGGGCGAGCCTTTGCAGCCGAAGCCACCACCGAGATAACGCGAGATCACGCGCACGTTTTCCGGCTTCAGGCGAAAGAGAGCCGCCAATTTCTGGCGCACGATGAAGCCGCCCTGCGTCGTGTCGTAGAGGGTGAGCTTGTCATCCCCTTGCCACACGGCAATGGTCGCGTGCATCTCCATCGGATTGTGGTTCTCGGGGGCCATCGTATAGGTCCCATCCACCCGCACCGCGGCCTTGGCGAAGGCGGCATCGAAGTCGCCGACCTTCTTGTCGGAAGGACCGCGCGGCGTGTCCTTCGGCGCGTAGGCGCGGTCGAGCTCCGCTTCGATCGACAGAACCGGCTTTTCTACATCGTATTCCGGTCGCACCAATCCTGCCGCGTGCCGCGCGCGCTCGAGGGTATCGGCCACGACGAGCGCGATCGGTTGACCGTCGTAGCGAATCTCGTCGTCCTGCAGGAATTGAAGCAGCCGATCCTGGGCGTTCTTGCGCGGCTCGTCCGCACCGGGGGGCTTGGGCGCGTTCTGATGCGTGAGCACCGCGAGGACGCCGGGAACCTTTGCCGCTGCTCCGATCTCGATTGGCTTGATTCTTCCTTTGCCGGTCGTCGCGCTGACGATCACCGCGTGCGCGACATTGGCCACTGCGACTTCGGCCGAGTACGATGCCTTGCCGGTCACCTTCAGGCGCGCGTCGACTCGGTCGAGCCCTTTACCCGTCACCGGCTGGGTCATGCCATCCCCGCGGCCAACGTGAGGGCCCGCGCGATCACCCGTCGCGCAAGCTCGATCTTGAACGCGTTGTCGTGGCGCGGCGTGGCGCCCTGCATGGCGGCTTCGGCGGCGGCTTGAAAAAGCTCGGGCCCCGGCTTCTGCCCGACGAGCCGTCGCTCCGCCTCCGAGCTGCGCCACGGCTTGGTGGTGACACCGCCCAGCGCAACGCGCGCCTCCCTGATGGTCGTTCCTTCCAGATCGAGCGCGGCGGCAGCCGAAGCCAGTGCAAATGCATACGCCGAACGGTCGCGCGCTTTCACGTAGCGCGAACGCGCCGCGAACTTCGTCGCCGGGAGGGTAACGTGGGTGATGAGCTCTCCCGGCAGAAGCACGCTTTCGATGTCTGGCCGCTCTCCCGGCGTCGTGTGAAAACCGGCGATGGGAAGGTGACGAACACCCTGGCTTCCGCGCACGTGCACCGTGGCGTCGAGGGCGACCAGCGCGACAGCCATGTCCGAGGGGTGAGCGGCGATGCAGCGTTCACTCGTGCCGAGCACCGCGTGCATGCGAGTCCACCCGTCCATGGCGGCGCATCCGGACCCCGCTTTGCGCTTGTTGCAGTGCGGATTGGCCGCGTCACGGAAATAGACGCAACGCGTCCGCTGCAACAGATTGCCGCCCACCGTTGCGAGGTTGCGCAGCTGAGGCGAAGCGCCCGACAGCAGAGCCTCGGACAGGACGGGGTAGCGCCGGCGCACGGCGGGGTGGTACGCCACGTCGGTATTGCGCGCCATGGCGCCAATGGAGAGACCGTCTTCTCTCTCCTCGATCGCGGCAAGCGGGAGATGATTCACGTCGACCAGCATCGGCGGGCTCGTAATGCCGAGGCGCATGAGGTCGATCACGTTCGTTCCTCCGGCGAGCATGGTCGCGCCGTTCTTCGCCACGGCTTCGAGCGCCGAAGTTTCATCCGAAACCCGCATGTATCGAAACGGTTCCATGGCACCTCGTTCAGACTTTTCTGGCGCGTTGAATGGCGGCGACGATGTTCGTATAGGCGCCGCAGCGGCAGATATTTCCGCTCATCTGCTCACGCACTTCGTCATCCGTGGTGGCGTGGCCTTCCGTCACGAGGGCGACCGCGCTCATGATCTGGCCGGGGGTGCAGTACCCGCACTGAAGCGCGTCCTCCACGACGAAGGCTTCCTGCATTGGATGAAGGGCCTCTCCCCGCGCGAGCCCCTCGATGGTCGTGATCTTCGCGCCTTCGGCGGCGACGGCGAGCACCATGCACGAGTTCACCCGCCGTCCGTCGAGGTGGACGGTGCATGCGCCGCATTGACCGTGATCGCAGCCCTTTTTGGTACCGGTGAGCCCCATCCGCTCGCGCAGCGCATCGAGGAGCGACGTGCGCGTGTCCACCCGAACCGTGCGACGCGCGCCGTTCACGTCGAGGGTCACGTCGTGTTCGCCCTCGATGGGCGTCGGACCGACGCTCCTCACATCTGCCGCGAGCCGCGCGTCCCGCTTACAGCCATCGAGCAGAATGAGAGAAAACGCGGCGACGAGGCTCGTCATCACGAGATCGCGACGTGACAATAAAAAGCGCTCGCGCGCGGCGATCACCGCCCGGCCCGCCGCGACGAGCCCATTTCGAATCGCTACGAGCGACCCCTCACCATCGTCGTCCCAGATATGCGCGAATCGAAGGCACCGTGCGCCATCCACCAGGAAGAGGCCCGCGCAAGCTGCGCCGTCTTGATCACGTCGGATGCCGAATTGGGCGAAAGCACGTTCGAGGTCCTCGACGTGCACATCGCGCCGCGACGAAAACCATTGGGCCTCGTCGTCCGCGCCTAGGACGAGAATGCCAGCCGGAGATAGGAGCAAGAGCACCGCTCCGAGGCCGCGCAGCTCGGCTCGCACCTCGGCGAGGAGGTCGTCCTCCTCGCCTCGCGCCGCGAAGGGCGCACCGACGAGGGCCACCACGATGGGCTGCGTGCCGAACCCGTCGAGCGTGACTGTTTCGTGGCCCGTGCGTAAACAGAGCGGCGGAGCACGCCTTCCGACACGCTGTAAGTGGGAACTCGGCATCGCTCGATCCTCGGACCGCGAGCGTGCCCCCCAGAACGCAAGCTGGCCAATAGGGCCTTGGGCGGCAGGTCAGTTTCGGACGTCGAGCTCGTTGTGTATTTCTTTGACGCCACGGACCGACGAAGAGAGCCGCTCCACTTCTCCCCTCACGGCCTGATCGGCAACCGTGCCGCCCAGATAGACATCGCCGTCGACGACCTCCACGAGGAGGTGGATTCCGTCGAGCATTTTCGAAGTCGCCAGCACGTCACCGATATCGCGCCCGATTCGCTCGTCCGCCTCGTTGCCGGCGTTGATCACGGCGGGCTGGTGGGTAGGCTCGCCCAAAGGGGGAGCTTCTGGCGTGACAGGCCCAGTGGGCTCGTCGTCGGTGTGCAGAGAGGCCGGCAGCGTATCGGCTTCCCAGTCCGGTCTTCCGGGCTTTTCGTCGGGCTCGACGGGGCGCCAGGGATTGCCGTTCGGCACCGCGCCGCGCGACGAGCCGCGCCGCATTGGCTCGTCGGGGTATTCGGGGAATGCCGATTCGTCGATCTGCGGATGCTCCCGCACCCATTGGGCCTGACGTACCGATTCCTGGCTATCCGGCTGCTTTTCCTGCGACATGGGCGAGCTCCTTGGACGTAAGACCGTGTTCACAGAGCTATGCGCTCAGATCCGGCGCTCGGCTCTCTGTCTTTCGATCGAGTTCACTGGGTGAGATACGAAGCCCAGCGGACGTCGTCGCGCACGAGCCACGGCCACGCTGCACGCAAGGTACTGACCATCTCGCCATTGAGATTGTGTGTACGCCCGCCGCTGTACACGGTGCGTACGTCGACGCCGGCCGTGCGCAACACCGTTTCGCGCTCACCAAATATCTTCGCGCAGTACGGCTGGGAGCAACCGAGCAGGATGCGACGTCCGCCCGATGCCGCGAACGCGGTCGCGAAGCTCTTGGCGAGAGCATCGTAGGCTCCTTCGCAGAGCACGGCTTCGGCGCAGAAGCCCCCGCCCCGCGCGAGGATGGGGACCATACGAATGGCGCCTTGCGAAAAGCCGGTGAGAAGCGTGCAGCCTTGCGCGACGTGATTGCCGAAGCGGCGACGAACCGCGTCGACGGACGCATTCACTTCGCGCTCGACCGCCGAATCGTGACCCCACACGAAGCCGCCCGGCGCACCTCCGGGCTCGCCGCTCGGGCAAAGGACGAAAGGATACGCGTCCGTGACGCCGCGCCAGCCACCGCACGCCCATTCGGGGCGATCGCCAGCGCCGTGCAGCGCAACCACGATCGGCCGCGGCTCCGTCGCGCCGAGTGGGACCGAGACGCGCGCGTCTCGAAATCCCTCGACGGGCAATTCAATGAGCCAGCTCTCGGCTTGCAGCGGTGAAAGCGCGGAAGACGCTTCTTCTGCAGCAGCTTCGACGTGATCGGCCGTGGACGGTTCCTCGGGGCCCGCCGCCGAAGCGACGCCGGGCGGCGACGCGGCGCGCATGTGCAATTGACGCTGCTCGCAGTCCGGCGGCAAAAAGCAGGTCGCCGAGACGAGCGTGCCCGGCATGCAAGCCGAGGCCAACTGCCGCATCACACGTTTACCCATGGTGACTACGAGCTCTCCATCAAATACTCCGGCAGCACGACCTTGGGGCCCACCTGTTCGAAGTGCACGCGCACGTGCTGCCCGCTCACCTCTTCGACCGAGCCTGCACCGAACTCGCGGTGCTGCACGGTTTGGCCCTTACGAAAAGGAAGCGGCTCCGGCTCGGGGGAGCTCGGCGCCGGAGCAGCCTCGGACGAAGCCGCATTCTCCTCCGGATGGTCGCGACAATTGTCGCAGTGACGGCATTCCCCTTCGTGTTCGTCACCGAAATATTCCGCCAAACGCTTGGCACGGCATTCGGTCGATTGCGCATAGTGCATGATGGCGTCGAGCTTTTCATTGTCCGTCTCGAAACGCGATTCGTACGACGTCACGAACCGATCGAGCTCGGCGGCGTCGTTGAAGGCGCGGAGCAGGCGCACGCGGTCGGTACTACGCCGGGCAACGCCCATGGCGTCGAGCTGAGCGACGATCACCTTGACGCGCCGATCGGAGAGCCCCGTCGATTCGGCGAGCGCCGCCAGCTTGGCATCGCCGCCGACGGCGCGAATGCCTTCGTAGGTCCCGATGAGATCCTTTCGCTTCGGGTACTTTCCGCCCAGAAAATAGGCCTGCACCCGGCGGTCCTCGAGTCGATAAAGAAGGACCGCGCGCGCCGGTTGACCATCGCGTCCCCCCCGGCCGGCCTCTTGGTAGTAGCTTTCCAGCGAGTCCGGGAAATTGTAGTGAATGACCGCGCGCACGTCGGGTTTGTCGATACCGAGACCAAACGCGGACGTCGCTACGATGACGCGCTTGGCGCCGCTCATGAACGCGTCTTGTGCCTCCTTCCGATCGGCCGTCTTTCGTTTACCGTGATAAAGCGTAGCGTCCACGTCGTGGGCGCGGAGCCACTCGTCGAGCTCTTCGGCGCAGGCGATGGTGGCGGCGTACACGATGACGGAACCTCCCGTCGCGCGAACGAGCTCGAGGAGCGCGTCGCGCTTCTTCTCGTCAGTCGGCGTCCGGAGCACTTCGAAGAACAGATTGGGGCGCTCGGTCTCGGTGCGCACGATCTCGGCACCCTTCATGCCGAGCTGTGCGAGGACGTCACGCGTCAGCTCGGGTGTCGCCGTGGCCGTCAGCGCCATGATCGGTGGCCGCCCGAGACGCTTCGCCGCGTCTCGAATTCCGAGGTAGGCGGGTCTGAAGTCATGTCCCCATTGCGAAACGCAATGAGCCTCGTCGACGACGAGCAGCGCGACGCCCTTCGTCCGCAAGAGGTCAATCACCTCGGTCTTGTCGAGACGCTCCGGCGTCAGATAGACGATCGGCTCGCCGTCGCGGATTTCTGAAACGGCATCGCGCTCCTCGCCTTTGGTCAGCGTCGAATCGAGCTTCGTCGCGGGAACGCCAGCTTGATCGAGTTTTTCTGTTTGATCTTTGATGAGCGCGAGCAAAGGGGACACGACGACGGTCATGCCCGGCAACAACTGCCCGGGGATCTGGAAGCAGAGCGACTTGCCGGCCCCGGTCGGCAGCACGCCGAGCACGTCGCGCCGCTCGAGCACGGCGCGGATCAGCGCACGCTGACCGGGTCGGAACTGCTCCACGCCGAACTGCTCGCGCGCGAGCCGTCGAACGGCGGACCAGCTCGGGCTTGGACGAGGTTTTTGCGGTGGCACGTGTCTTTTTTGCTTGGTACGTCGGGCCTTGGATCGGCGTCGCGGTGTGCATCGACGGTCATCGCGCGAGGCTGACTTGCCTGGTGCGCGAAATGCAACAACCGCGCCCACCTCGATCGACCGCGATCAGCGGAGTCAGCCATGAACCAATCGTCGCGTATCGAAGACCCCGCCGGACTCTCCGGCTCTATCACCTTCATCGGAACGGCCACGGTCCTCATTCGCTTCGCCGGATTCACGATTCTGACGGATCCCAATTTTCTGCATGGCGGCGAACGCATCCACCTCGGCTACGGTTTGCACGCGCGGCGACTCACCGCGCCTGCGCTCGCGATCCATCAATTGCCGCCACTCGACGTGATCGTGCTCTCGCACATGCATGAAGGCCACTCGACCGCGTCGCGGCGCGCGAGCTCCAAAAAGACTTGCCCATCGTGACCACCGGTCACGCCGCCGCCGAACTCCGGCGTCTCGGCTTCCAGCAAACGCGATCGCTCGCCACCTGGAGCTCCCAACATTTCACGAAGGAAGGAAGAAGCCTGCGCGTGACGGCGATGCCTGCGCGCCACGCGCCTCTCGCGCTCACGCCGTTCTTTCCGTCCGTTATGGGAAGCATGCTGGAATTCACGAACTCGTCGAATCAGGTCGAGCTGCGCGTTTACATCACCGGCGACACGGTCGAGGAGCGCGTCGCTTACCTCGCGCACGGTGACGTCTATGAATTCCGCGCGCGTGAGCGGACCGACAAAGCCATTGCCCCTCGCCGAGAGCCGGACGTTTTCGTCGATGGCCCGGGGGCGCGGTGAGAGCGCGGTTGCGGCATTAAAGCCCGAGAAGGGCCGGTTGCCGTCGTGCAGCCTGTGCACGCGGGCGCGGGCTCTCGGGCGAAACGCCTCGGGTGAGGACCGGATCGCGCGGTCCCGTTGCTCGGTGAGAGGCGGCTTTTCGCAGTGGCCTGCTGATTGCAACGAGGTGCCGTCTCGTGCACGGCTCTACTCACTTATCTGTTCCTGGTGCTCACGTAACCGGCAACGGCACGTCTTTCGTCGTCTACGCGACAGAAGCGCACGAGGTGTCAGTGCGTCTCTACAGCGACGGAACGCGGCGCGGCGCGAGCTTTCGGCTCGAATCGTGGGGCGACGGCATGTTCGCCAGAACGATTGCCGGCGTCAATGCCGGAGCGCTCTATAAGATCGTGCTCGATGGTGACGAGCTCCCCGACCCTTACGCCCGCTATTTGCCGTTCGGTGTGCACGGTCCGGCGCGCGTGGTGGCCCCCGCCCACGAATCGGCGTTGCGAGACACGACCCCGCTGCATCGTTGGAGCATCTACGAGCTTCACGTCGGCACGTTTTCCCCGGAGGGCACGTACCGGGGCGTTATCCAGCGACTCGACGCGCTCGTCGATCTCGGCGTAACCGCCATCGAGCTTCTCCCTGTCGCGGCATTCGCGGGCACGCGCGGTTGGGGTTACGACGGCGTCGCTCTGTTCGCGCCGTTTGCGCCCTATGGCGAGCCCGATGATTTGCGGGCGCTCGTTCGTGCCGCCCACGAGCGCGGCCTCGCGGTCATCCTCGATGTCGTCTACAACCACTTCGGACCGGCGGGGAATTACCTGCCGCGCTACTCCGCCGCGTACTTCACGGCTGACATCCAGACACCGTGGGGCGCTGCGCCTGATTTCTCGCGCCGCCCGATGCGCAACTTGGTTCTGGAAAACGTGCGCTATTGGCTGACCGAGTTTGGCTTCGACGCGCTCCGCCTCGACGCAACGCACTCCATCGTGGACCCGTCCGACCGTCACATCCTCTCCGAGGTCGCCGGGCTCGCCGGCTCGCTCGAGCCACGACGGCGCATCTTCATGGAGGACGAGCGCAACGATCCGCGCGCTATCACGACAGCGGGCGCGGATGGAGTATGGGCGGACGACCTGCATCACCAGATCCACGTGCTCCTCACCAAGGAGTGCGACGGATACTACGCGGCCTATCGACCCACCGTCGACGCGCTCGCGCAATGCATCCGCCAGGGATGGAC
>Ga0193706_1000320_pt1 | contig 29603 bp, 23 predicted proteins | sample U3c1metaG_FD_160130 | JGI IMG/M metagenome (GOLD analysis project Ga0193706, IMG submission 160130) | Soil microbial communities from a riparian zone of the East river system, Colorado, United States - U3c1 | ecosystem: Environmental > Terrestrial > Soil > Riparian zone | place: USA: East River... | reverse complement strand
AGCCGCTCCGGGGCGCGTCCGCACAAGAGCATCATGAGCGACGCCCCACCGAGCGCGCTCCAGGCCAGGTCCGCGCCGATCAGGAACAAGACCGACACGAGCGCGGTGCACGACAGCGCCACCCCCAGACGCCACCGGCTTCGATGCACTTCTTGGCGCGGCGGCGTGGACACGGGAGCCGAGCTCGGTTGAACCCATGGCCAGCGCGATCAAATACGGCACGCGATCACGCCCTGCTACTCTGTCAGATTTCGCTGCCATGAAAAAGGCCGCGGCGCGCCGTGTCAGGGGGATCTCCGCGTGGCTCGCTTTACGACGTGGCCGAGTCGCGCTACGCGCCAACGCATGAACCCCGCCACGCCGTGCCATCGCTTGTCCTGGGGCGCGCCCCTTCTGCTCGGGGCCGCGGCCGTGAGTTCGTGCGGGTCGTCTTCCCCGCCGCCGCAGACGCCAGCCGGAGCCATGCCGCCCGCGCTCGTCGGTGCCCCTCCGGCACCTGCGGCTCTCCGTCCCGCACCTCTCGCCGTCGCGGGCCCCGAGGCGAGCGCGATTGGCTACGAGCGCATGGCCCGATGGCCAGAACCGGGGGGGCACGTACCGCGCGCCATCGCTTTTTCGCCGGACGGCAAATGGGTGACGTTTCTGCAGAGCGAGAAGCAGAACGAGGAAACGGCGCTCTTCACGTTCGACCGCGCCACCAAGGAGATTCGCATCCTTTTGCGTGCCGCCGACTTGGCCAAAGAGGCAGGGCCGATGTCGCGCGAGGAAGAGCTGCGTCGCGAAAGGCAGCGCCAAAAGATCAAGGGGATCACCGCTTACAACTGGGCCAAGCGGGCGCCGGTGATGGTGCTCCCCTCGGGTGGCGACGTCTTCGTCCGCCACGCGGATGGCAAGATCGCCAAGCTCACCAATACGCCGGACCCGGAGATCGATCCCCGACCCTGCGATACCGGCGAGCGCGTGGCTTTCGTGCGCAAAGGGGAGCTCTACGTCGTCGACGTCGCCTCCAAAGCGGAGACGCAGCTCACCCGGGGCGCGGCGGAAGGGGTCACGCGCGGGCTCAGCGACTTCAATGGGCAGGAAGAGTTCGGCGAAACAAGCGGCTATTGGTGGTCGCCGAAATGCGACCGCATTGCCTACCTCGAGGTGGACGAACGCGGCGTGGAGCAGGTTCCCGTCGTCGGTTACCGCGAGAAACGCGCCGACGTCATGATGCAGCGCTACCCTGCCGCCGGCGGGAAGAACCCCATCCTACGCCTTGTCACCATCGAGCTCGCGACGCGCCGCACGACGTTCGTCGAACTTCCCGCGGGGGGCGAGAAGGACCGCTACCTGGCGCGTTTCGCGTGGGCACCCGATGGGCGCGCCTTCTTTTTCCAGGCGCTCTCGCGCGATCAGAAGCGCCTCGAGCTCATGCGGGCCGAAGTCGGGGGGGGAGCGGCGCGCGTGCTGGCCACCGAAACTTCGCCGGCGTACGTCGAGTTTGCCCAGGTGTGGCCGCTCGAGCAGTCCCAGCGCCTGCTCTGGCTACGCGACCGCGCCGGCTACCGGCATATCGATCTGCTCGACGCTACGAGCGGGTCGCGTCTGACGGAGGTGACCTCCGGGCCATGGGATGTCGAGAAGATCAGCGGCGTCGACGAGGAGCAGGCGCGGGTGCTCTTCACCGCCACCAAAGACAGCGCCGTCGAACGCCACCTCTATGCTGCTTCCCTGGCCATTGTCGGCGAACCGATGCGGCTCACCATCGAGCCGGGCAAGCACGAGGTCCACAAAGACGACCGCGGTCCAGCGTGGGTCGATCTTCATTCCGCCTTCGATCGGCCGCCGCACGCCGCGGTCCACGATGCCAAAGGGGTGATCGGGGAGCTCCCCTGCCCGCTCGACCCGGATTTTGCGGCCCTGCGTATCCGGCCGCCGGACCTCATCACCGTTCGCAGTTCCAGTGGTGACCTGCTCTACGGGTCCCTTTTGCGGCCGCGTCAGATGGTGCCCGGGCAGCGCTACCCCGTGGTCGTCATGGTGTACGGCGGGCCGCACCTGCAGGCGGTGCAGAACCATTGGGCAGCGCACCTCGTGTGGCAGCACCTCGCCGATCGCGGCGTGGTCGTCTTCCAGCTCGACAACCGCGGCACGCCGGGGCGTGGGCGCGCCTTCGAGCAAGCCACCTATGGAAAACTCGGCGAGATCGAGCTTCAGGATCAGCTCGCGGGCATCGACTACCTGTCCACGCTCCCTTTCGTCGATGCCACGCGCGTCGGAATCTACGGGCACAGCTATGGCGGCTTCATGGCCGCGCTAGCGATGCTACGGGCTCCCGATCGGTTCAAGGTGGGCGTGGCGGGATCGCCGGTAACGGATTGGCATCTCTACGACACCGGGTACACCGAGCGCTTCATGGGCCTGCCCGACAAGAACGGGAGCGCGTACGAGCAGAACGACCTTTCCGCGATGGCACCGGCGCTGAAGGGCAAGCTCTTCATCCTCCACGCCATGATGGACGAAAACGTGCACTTTCAGAATTCGGCTCGCCTCATGGACGCGCTGACCATCGCGCAAAAGCCGTTCGACCTGCTTCTCTTCCCCGGCGAACGGCACGGCTACCGCAACCCGCTCGTCCGCCAGTATGCGGAAATGCGCATTGTCGAGTACCTCGTACAAAATCTGTAAACGGAAAGAAAAGCTTCTACTACAGCGCAGCTGCGCTTCTTGGGTTGACAGGGAGACAAGGAGACGGGGAGGAGAGAGAAGATTGCTTCTTCGCGGCTCTTCGACTCCAAAAAAAACCCTCCCCCTCCCCGCCTCCCTGTAAAAGAAGAGGCGATGCTTCGGCTTTACGATTTTCTCGAGTCCGGGAATGGCTACAAGGTGCGGCTACTCCTCAGGCAGCTCGGCATTGCTTTCGAACGGGTCGAGGTGGACATCATGACCGGCGCCACGCGCACGCCCGAGTACCTGGCGAAGAACGCCAACGGCCGCATTCCGCTGCTCGAGATCAGCGCCGAAGAGCGGCTGGCCGAGTCGAACGCCATCCTCTTCTACCTCGCCGAGGGGACCGCTTTTTTGCCCAAGGCGCGCTGGCAGCGCGCCAAGGTCTTGGAATGGCTCTTCTTCGAGCAGTACAGCCACGAGCCCAACGTCGCCACGCCGCGGTTCTGGATCAAGTTTGACCTTCTGAACGACGAGCGGCGCGCCCTCCTCGCGCAAAAGCAAAAGCTCGGTTACGCAGCGCTCGACGTCATGGAGAAGCACCTCCAAAAAAGTGCTTTCTTCGTCGCTGACACGTACACGATTGCCGACATCGCGCTCTACGCGTACACGCACGTCTCCCACGAAGGCGGGTTCGACCTCGCCCGGTATTCCGCCGTCCGCGCCTGGATGGAGCGCATCCGCTCGCAGCCTGGCCATGTTCCCATCACGGCTGGCTGAGCAATCACCGCCGGCCTAGCACCGTCGTCAGTCGACGCACAGGTGTTGGACGGCCTCCTCCGCGACGACCGGACCTTTGGCGCGCGTACCGCCGGCGATCGATCGGTGGCACCCGAACGTCGAATCGTAGTCGGAGCATCGACCCGTGAAGAAACCGCGCGGCGGAGGACCGGGCACGACGACCTCGAACTTGGCGTCCTCGGCGACGAGGCAGGTGCCCTCGCATTCCGCGCCATCGCGGCAAGTCTTGCCAGCGTCTTTCGTCTTGCAGATGCAGCTCTCGGTCTCTGCGATCCCGTGCACCGCCCAGAGACCCTTGCAGGCGTCGCATCCGGCTTTGGTCGTTGGCCGCGGAGGCTTCACTGCGGCCGCCGGCGTGGCGGGTGGCGACGAAGCGACGGAAGGTCCGCTCGCCGGCCGCCCGGCGTCGGGGGTGACGCTGGCGTTGCAATGACAGGCAAGAAGGACGACGAGCGGTAGCAAACAGAAGGCAAGGCGCATGGCGGGGGTGCATTCTGTCCCAATCGCATCCGCGCGGCTACCCTCTTGCGCTCAGCGGTCGGCGCTGCCCGTCTCCTCCGGAACCGGCGCGCGGTCGAGGTGAGCACGGCGAAGATCAGCCACCACCACGCCGAGGAAGGTGACGAGCGAAAGCGTGCCGAAAATCTGCCCGACCGACATGGCGACGAGGACGGGCATCGGGCTCGGGTCGAGCAACGACCAGACCATGAGCGCAATTCCGATCAGGGCGAGGACGCACGCCATCCGCAGGATCCGCGCATAGGCCGTCGCTCTCATGGGGATTGACCGGGCAGGCGCGGGCTCACCGCCGGGCGCTGCGTGGCCGCGAAAGAGCCCGGAGGTCTCGTCTCGGTCGAGTGTCGCGGCGATGAAGACGACGCCGGTTTGGTGAAAGGGTGCGCAAAGCCATGGCAACCCGCGCTCGCGCAGCTCACCCGACCTTCCCGAACGTCGGCCAGCGACGACTTGTGATCGGGCACCTTCGTCCACAGCTCGAGATTCGCGGTGTGGCACTGCATGCAATTGGCATTGGGATAGGGCTTGTAGAGGTGAATGGTTTCCTTGGCGGTCTCCAGCGAGACGTTGCGGTAATGCGTCACGTATTCATAGACATGCCGCATACCGCCCAGCTTGGTGAGAACGGTGCCGAACATGCCGTAGTCGGCGTGGCACACGTAGCAATTTTCCCGGCCGAAGAATTCGTTGCGCGCATGACGTGACGCCAAAGAAGAACTCTCGGGATCGTTCGAGTCCGATGCGTGCGGAACCATCACGTGGCACGAACCGCAGAATTTGCGCTGCTTGGTGGCCTCGAACCCTTCCACGTTGCCCGCCATCGCCACGCCGATTGGAAATACGCCTAGTCCGAGCAGCAGCCAAAGCTTGGTCGCGCCGCCGAGGGGAGGCCGGCGCACGAGAAAGACGAGGAGGATCGTGCTCGCGAGCGCCGCGCACGCAAGCGCGACGACCGTGAGCGGGTGATTGGCAATCACTGGCGTGGTTCCTCCCCCAAAGCGAATGCGCATTGAAAGCGCGCAACGGGCATTGTACTTCAATGAGGCTGGCATGGGGGGGACGAACGCACGGCTGGCGTGGCTCTTCGTCGGGGGCTCGGTGGCGTTTTTCTCCCGACAAGCCTTGGGCGAGCCGTTGCGTTTGCGCGCTGACGCCATCGCCGAAGCGCGTGCACCGGCCGGTCTGGTCGTTCTCCAGGGCCAGGACCGTAAGTATCCGTGGGTCGACGCCGAGGCGCTGGTTTGGGCGGGAGCGCGCACCGACCCCACGGCGGATGTGCTGGTTCTCAGCGTGAAACTGCGCGCTCCGCGCGGTTGGGGCGATCTCCGCCTCGGTCGATTCGTGGTCTCGACGGGCGCCATTCGACCGCTCGCCATCGATGGCTTCTCGGCGATCGCGCGAGCGCCATGGGGGCTCTCCGCGGAAGCTTTTTCGGGTTTCCCCGTCGTGCCGCGGATGGCGACGACAGGTTACGACCAAGCGTCGGGAGGGCGGCTGGCGCAAACGATCACGTCGCGTGCGACGCTCGGCGTTTCGTACCTCGATCAACGGTCCCACGGCCGTCTCGCAGATCAGGAGATCGGGGCCGATCTGGCGGCGGTCCCCGCTCCCTTTCTCGATCTCGCCGCGCGTGGCGCCTACGATCTCCTTTCCTCGGGCGTCGCCGATGGACTCATCTCCGGTTCGACGCGATTCGGCCAGTTCCGCGTGGAGCTCTTCGGGACCCACCGCTCCCCGTCGCGCCTCCTTCCCGCCACTTCGCTCTTTTCCGTGTTGGGTGACTTCCCTTCCCAGGTGCTGGGCGGCACCGTGCGTTGGGCAGCGGCACCTCGCCTCGATCTCTTGCTGACCGGCGGCGGGCAGGACATTGGGGGTGAGCTCGGCGGATATGCAACCATGCGCGGAACGCTGCGTCTCGATGAACACGGGGCCGGAACGGTGGGGCTCGAGGTACGGCGTCAAGACGTGCCGAGCTCGCGCTGGACCGGAGTTCGGGTGACGGCGAGCGAGCCCCTCGGACCGTACCTCCGCGTTTCCACGGAAATCGAGGTGGCAGCGGCGGATGGCCGGAGCGATCGCGGCGCAGCGTGGCCGTGGGTCCTTGCTGCGCTGGCGTGGCGCCCGGGCAAGGGCTGGGAAGCGGCGGGAGCGGTCGAGGCGGGATCCACGCCGCGTTATCGCTTCGAATGGAACGGTCTCGTACGCCTCGCGCGCACGCTGGAGATTCCATGAGCGACCGGTTTTCGATCTTGCTCGCTCTCGCACTCTGCGTCGGCGCGTGTGCCGGTGTTCTCGGCATTCGACGAGAGCCGTCGCACGCCTTCGAACACCGTGCCCATGTTCTCAAGGGTGTCGGTTGCCTCTCCTGCCACGAAGGGATCGCCACCGCTGGAGACTCGGACCCCATGCACTTTCCGCGCACGGCGGACTGTGTGAAGTGCCACACGAAGCCCCACGACGAGCGTCGATGCGAAAACTGTCACGGCGAAACGCACGTGCGCGGTAGCGCCGAGCTCGCGCGGCGACACCTGCGATTCGAACACCGGACCCACATGCCCTCGGCGCAAGGCGACTGTGTGCGCTGCCATGTCGAGGTCGGATTGGAAAGGCCGGAAGCGCTGCGGCCCAAGATGGCGGTCTGCTTCGGGTGCCACCAGCACGAAGATCAGTGGCGGACCCGTGACTGCGATGGTTGCCACGTGGATCTGGCGGCCGAGCAGACCTTGCCGTCCAGTCACCTCGTGCACGACGGCGATTGGGGACGCGAGCACGGTCTGCGCGCGGCCAGCGCGCGCGATCTCTGCGCTTCTTGTCACAGCGAACGCTATTGCGCAGGCTGTCACGGCGTCGGCGTGGTACCGGCTTTGCCGGGGCGCCTCGCCTTCGACAGCGTGCGGCTCTCCGGTCTGCATCGCGCCGGCTTTCGCGCACGTCATTCCCTCGAAGCGCGCGCACAGCCGGGCCTCTGCATGACGTGCCACAGCGAGCGCTCTTGCCTCGATTGCCACGCCGCGCTCGAAGTCGCCCCGGGAAGCGCTGCCAGGAGCCCCCATCCGCCCGGGTGGCTCAGCACCTCGCGGGGAGGTGGGCAGCACGGCCCACAGGCGCGCCTCGATCCCATGTCTTGTGCGAGCTGTCACGGCGGGGCGGGCGAGAAACTCTGCGTGGATTGTCACCGCGTGGGCGGGCCAGGCGGCAACCCGCACGGGCACGGCTTCTCCAGCACCAAAGACAAGCTCGTGGACCTCCCCTGTCGCCTCTGTCACGGGGGCTTATGAAGAGCCCCGAACGGCGCGCCATTCTCGGCATCTTGGCCGGCGTGCTGGTGCTCGCCGCCGCAGGTGTGGCCGGATTTTTCCGCGTCCTTTCCAGAAGACCGGCCGAAGTCGTTCCAGCAACGGTGCCCGCCTCCTGGGTGCAATATCGAACCAGCGCGGGACACGAGCAGCACGTTGGGCAGGGCTCGATCGTGTGCAAGGACTGTCACGATGTCGAAGGGACCGGCTTTACGAATCCCGGCGCGGCGGTGTGCGGCCGTTGCCACGAAAAGGAGTCCACTCAGAGCCATACCGGCGGCGCCACGAAAACGGATTGCCTGGCGTGCCACACCTTCGCTCCGGGCGCGGCTCCGACGTGCATCGATTGCCACCGCGAGACGCAGGGCAACCTCGCCTCCTTGGTGCAACACAGCACGACCGCCTGCGGCGATTGCCATCATCCGCACGAGAGGCCCGCGATTCAGCCGGCGACCTGCGAGGGCTGCCACGAGCAGCGCGCGATCCAGCACGCGTCCCATGTTGGCAGCACGGGTTGCTTCGACTGCCATCGCGCTCATGCGCCCGGCCAAGCTGCCATCCAAACATGTTCGACGTGCCACGAGAGGCGCGCTGGACACCAGCCCGCTGGCCATGAGGGCTGCGGGACCTGCCACAAGCCGCACGAATTCGTGGCGTCCGGGGGGCGGGGCTGCGTCGGGTGTCACGGCTCCAAGCCGACGCTCTTGAGCGCCATGGTGCAGAGCCATGCCAACTGCACGAGCTGCCACGCGCCGCACGCCCCCCTGGAAGCTGCGAGCTCTTGCCATCGTTGTCACGGCGAAGTGACCGTCGTCCACGCCGGCAAAGAGGCGTGCGTCGATTGTCACCTGCCGCACGCTAGCGATCGGACGATCAAGGCGAGCGCATGCACCAGCTGCCACCAAGCGATCGCGACCTCGGACAAGGGCGCGCACGCAGGTGGCGAGCCGTGCACCAGCTGTCACCAACCGCACACCTTCCCATCACCGCCGCGGGGCGAGCTTTGCGCGAGCTGCCACGTGCCCGAGACGCGGCTCGTGTCCGTCAACCGCGGCCACCAGGACTGCGTCTCCTGTCACGGAGCTTCGGCCCATCGTCCCCAGGCAGCGCCGGCCTGCGCGAAGTGCCACGCCAAGGAGGCGAGCACCGCATCGGCGGGGCACCGCGAGTGCCAAGCCTGCCACCAGCCGCATTCGGGCGAGAGGACAGCGCGCGGCGCGGCCTGTACCAATTGCCACGAAAACAAGGCAAACACGCTGCACGCGTCGCTCCAGGGGGGATGCGAGAGCTGTCATCGCGCCCACGGTCCGAGCGGCGTGCCCGTGTCACCCGCCTGCGCGACCTGTCACCAACGCTCGACCCTACCGGCCCTGCATGCCGTCTCTTCGCACGGAAAGTGCGCGACGTGCCACACCGCGCACGGACCACCGCGGTCCGATCGGGCGACGTGCACGACGGGGTGTCACGCGAACCGCAAGGACCATCAAGTGACGGCGCTGGTTTGCACGGGGTGCCACGTTTTCGGGCGCTGAGCGCATCAGGGCGGACGCACATCGATGACGCCATTGACGTGAATGAGCTTACCGCTCTCCGAAATGGAGAGGCTCGCCCCGGTGCGAACGATCTCGCTGCCGTGGCACTCGGCACGGTCGCACGAGGTGGACGCCGTATGCTGCGTCGGTGGAAGGCGATGGCAGGCATCGCAACCGCGCGCCGCGCCGGTGCCGTCGGTCCACGTGGGTACCACGGCGGGGGGATCGACCAGCCTCGCGCCGTGGCAGGCGACCGACGTGCACGTGTGGCCGTCCCAGTTGGGCGCGGCGCCGCGATCGATGGCGCGGCCCGCCATGGCGATCGTCACCATGCCGTCGAGGTGCCGCGGCGCGATCACCGATCGCGGTACGATGTGACAATCCTCGCAGGCGACGGGGGCGGTCACGCTCGGCTGCCGGTGTGCGCCATGGGCGTCGGTGGACGGCCACGGATCGTCCCCCCGGCCGTGACACGCGCCGCACTGGCCACTGCCGTCGCCGAGGTCGACGCGACCATTGAGATGAAGCGCGAGGCCCGTCAGCATCGCCCCGGTGGCGTCGGCTTCGACATGGCAAGTCGTGCAGGGACCTCGATAGTGTCCATCTGGGGGCGCCCCGTGGCAACTTCCGCACGCCATGGGCGCCGTATCGCTCCATTTCGGCCGCGCGCGATCGCCACCGCGATCGTGACAAGCGACGGCGCAAACGCCGGAAGCGCGGTCGTAGCTGCCGCCGGAAGCGGCGCTGTTCACGTCGAAGACGATCTCGAGCGCCCCATTGGCGTGCAACCCGCTCATCACGTCGGCACCGGGCACCGGATGGCACGTCGCACAGGCCAAACCCTCGACCGAGGCAGCGGGCCGTGCGTGCGCCCTGTGTGCGCCTGCCGCCGCGCCGTCTCCCGGGAAAAAGCAGGCGTCACGCGGCGGGTGGCTTCGTTCCCCCGCGCCGTGGCAGGTGCCGCAAGCCAGCGCGCCGCCCTGTTGCGCATGGCATGTCGTGCACGCCGTCGCGTTTCGGGCCGGGTAGATCACGCCGGGAGGCTGCGCTGGCGAGCCGTCATGGCACCTTCCACACGCATCCGCGTCGCGGCCATCGAGCATGGGTGCCCAGCGCTTGTCGCGCAGCCACTTGCCGTGCCACGCCTCGGAGCGCGGGTCAGCGATGCCGGCCGGGTGAAAGGTGCCGCGAAAGGCCGGAGCCCCTGACCGCACCCAGCTCTCGAGAACCGAGCGCGCCGGAGGATCGAGCAGCGCGCGATGAGCGTCGGTATCGAGCACGCGCAAAAGGGGGGCTCGTTCATCGGGCGGGGCGGCGGCGGGCGCGCCATTCGATGCCACGCAGGCGATGACATCGAGGAACGACGTCGCACGCCACCCGCCCGAAGGCGTCTCTCCCTCGTGGCACGCTACGCAGCGACGCTGCAGGAGCGGAGCGATGTCAGCGGAATAGACGGGCGGCCCGTTCTCGATGGTTCGCTCCTCGGCACAGGAAGACAGCGCCAGCGCACTCGCCATGACCAGCCCGAGCGAGCCGCCGCGGGCTGGTCTCGCGCTGCTCGAGAACGTCGCTGTGCAGGGACCGAAGAACGAGAAACCGGGCAGGCCCTCACGTCTGCCCGGTCGCAAGTTCCCGCTCCATGTCGGCACTCATTGCGGTCGTATGATGGTCGCTGGCGGCAGACCGGTGATGGCGAAATAGGCATCGAAGATGAGTTGCCGCGTATATTTGGGGTTGTGCGCGCCGAGCGATGCGTCGCGCGCGACGATGAGATAGTCGTAAACGGCGCCGGCCTGGTCCGCAGTCAGGTGCAGCGTGCCCCCGTCGGGTCCACCGCCACGTCTCGTCTTGTCGAGCGGAAAATTGCCGTCCGCGAGCTCGCTGGCGGAAAGGGGTTGGAAGGGGGCCACTTCCGAACGCGTGAGGTACCCCGCGTTGCTGAGCGCTTTCTGCAGCTCGAAGAGGGCCGCCACGGTCTGCGATCGGCCGCCGTTGATGTCGAAGTTGGTCGCCCCGAGGTGGCAAGTGGTACATGCCGAAACCTGCGCGTTGAACGAATGGTTCGCCGATCGGGCGTTGGCGGCGACTTCGGACATATGGCAGTCGACGCATCCGAGCGCCTGCTGATGGGTCGAGGTCCCGTAGGATTTGCCGGCGTAGTGATAGCCTCCCGCGCCGCTATAGACGTCCGCTTGCGGGCCCTCGTGCGGGCCCCAGTTGGCACTGGTGAATGTCGTATCCATGCCGATGTAGTTGGTCACGTCCTTGCGTGAGCGATGACACCAGATGCACGTGTTCGAAATGCCGACGCCCGCCGTCGTGCCCGTGACAGCCGTTTGGTCCGGACTCTTTTCGATTCGCGCTTCGTCGGTCGCGCCCGAAGGGACGCGCAGCGGGAAGGCACCCGGCATGTAAGGCAAGCCCGTGCGGTGCGGATCGGTCGCTTCGGTAACGGAGTGACACGTCACGCACCCGACCTGCGCGACCTTGACCATGCCCGTGTAGGTGCTTTCGGCGAGGGCTCCCGTCGCCGGGTTTTTATAGCCGAGCTCACCATGCACGGCGTTGGTCACCACGCCCCCCGCCAGGGTGCCGACTGCATTGGCGACGCGGAGCTCGATAGCATCCTGAGCGTGGCAGTTGCCGCATGTCGTGGCGCCGGTCCATGTCGCGACCTCGTCGCCGCCGAGGTTCGAAATGAAGGTGGAATAATGGGTGCTCGTCTTCCATTGTTCGACGATGCCGTTGAACCCGTGACAGGGGGAAAGGCAGGAGGTCGGTAGTCCCGCCATCCCACCGTCGATCATGCCCGTCATCCCCGGCGGGCCGGGCGGCCCCGCTTCACCACGAGGGCCAGCGGGACCAGGAGTACCCTGTGATCCGGCGGGCCCGGGTGGCCCAACGGTTCCGGCAGGACCGTCCGCTCCGGCGCATCCGAGCAACATGGTCAATCCGACAACACTGAGCGTGAGCGACACCATCGAGTGCGCGGTGGCCATGACGAGTCCCTTCCCCCAGCGGATGGTTGTGCTCCATCCGCCCATTATCGGTGCTTTTGCACTCTACGCTTGCGGCGTGGGATGTAAAGAGGCGCCTTGACCGTGTGCGCAAGAGCGCTGGAGGGAGCGCGCTCTGTCACTCGAGAGATTGCCGGTAACGAATCAGAAGGCGTCTTCCGACAGAGGCGCGCGGTCACCCGAGTGCGCTAGAGTGTCGCGCTCCATTGTCGAACGGCCTCCACAGCATCGAATCGGTCCGACGGCGCGTCGTCCTGTTCGTCTTTCTGACGGCGTTCCTCGATCTGATCGGGTTCGGCATCATCCTGCCGCTCTTGCCGTTCTATGTCGACGAGATGCACGGCTCGGCCGAGACCGTGGGTTTCATCTTCATGTGCTTCTCGCTGACGCAGCTCGTGGCAACGCCGCTTCTCGGACGCATCTCCGACCGCTTCGGGCGCAGAAAGGTCATTCTCATCAGCCTCGCCGGTAACGCTATGGCGATGCTCGCCTTCGCGCTCGCCACCAAACTGCTCTTTTTGCCGCTGCTCTTCGCATCGCGCATTTTCGCCGGGGCAACCTCGGGCAATCTGGCAGCGTGCCAAGCTGCCATTTCCGACGTCACCACCGAGCACAATCGCGCCGAAGCGATGGGTCGGCTCGGCGCCGGGATCAACCTGGGGCTCATCCTGGGGCCGCTCCTCGGCAGCACGCTCTCCGAGGTCGGCGCGTGGGCTCCGCCGCTCGGCGCGGGTGCGCTCGCGCTCGTCGACCTCGTCTGTGCGTTCTTCCTGATGCCGGAAACGCGACGCCTGCGCGCGGACGCTGACGAAGCCGGCGCGCCCGTCCAGAGCGAGACGCCCGCGGTGGAGCCGGTCTCCACCGCCGCAACGAGACATCCGCTCCTGGCGTCGCTGGCCAACCGCGCCGTCGTCGCCGTGCTGCTCGCGCATTTTCTCACGTTCCTCTGCATCACCAACATGCAAGTCGCGCTCGGCCTCTTGGCCAAGCGCGACCTCGATTGGGGGACGCGCGAAGTGGGGGCGCTCTTCTCGATATTCGCTTTGCTGAGCTTCTCGGTGCAGGCATTCTTGATCGGGCGCCTCGTGCGGCGATTCGGCGAGGCGCCGCTCGTGATGGCTGGCTCCTCGGGCACCGCCTTAGGTCTGCTTCTCATCGCCGAAGGTCACAGCGCAGCGGCGCTCTTCGTCGGGGTGGCGATCTTCGGCGCCGGCTTCGGAATGACGCTTCCCGCCTTGACGAGCCTCGCGTCACGCGCCGCCAGCGAGGGAACGCGGGGATTCGTGCTGGGGATGGCGCAGTCATCGGGCGGCCTCGCCCGCGCACTCGGCCCCGTGGTGAGCGGCGTGCTGTTCCGTAGGATCGCGCCGTCCGCGCCCTTCTTGGGCGGAGCCGCCGCCGCGCTGCTATGCGCCGCGGTAGGTGCCTCGCTGCGAACGACGAGTCGCCGGTCATGACGCTCTCCGCTGCGCCACCGTCGTCCTCGCCTCCGCCGAGCGACGAGACACGCCTTCATCGCGCGCTCAGCCGGTCCGACGCCATCGCCGTCGCCGTCGGGTCCGTGGTCGGAGTCGGCATTTTTCGGACGACCGGGCAAGTCTACCGTGCGGCGGGCGGCGCGCTATCGGCGATGCTCGTTTGGCTGGTCTTGGGCGCGCTCAGCCTGGTAGGCGCGTACGTCTATGCCGACCTCGCTACCCGCGTCCCTGAAGCGGGAGGGCCTTACGCCTACGTGCGCGTCGGCTTCGGTCGTTTCGCAGGATTCGTCGATGGTTGGTTTGCCGTCATCGTCGGAAACCCGGCGCGCCAAGCGACCGGCTTCGCGCTCATCGGTGAGCTGCTGGCGCGAATGCTCGGCGTCGCCGCGCCCCGCGCCCTCTCGGTGGCAGCGGTCGTCGCGCTGGCGGCGCTCAACTGGATCGGCGTCAAGGCCGGCGCCCGCTCGCAGAAAGTCTTCACCGGCGTCAAGCTCGCCGCGCTCATCGGCTTGATCGCGCTCGCTCTATGGCCCCATCCCGCCACCGGCTCCACCGCGGAGGCGTCGCACGCCCTCCCACCCCTGCCTTTCCTCTTTGCGCTCACCGGTGCTTGGTACGCGTACCTCGGGTGGGAAGACGTCGCGCTGCTGGCCGAAGAGCTGCGCTCGCCGAAGCGGGATCTCCTCGTCGTCTTCGTGGGGTCGGTCTCCATCGTCGTCGCGTTCTATCTGCTCGTCAACGCCGCCATCCTCTACGCCGCCGACGGCGGCCCCTTGGCGGGCGCGGAGCTGCCCGCGCTGGAGATCGCGCACCGCGTGCTGGGCCAGCGCGCCGATCAAGCCATGTCGGGCTTCATGCTGGTATCGATGGTCGGCGCCGCGGCGGAGGGGCTCATGGTGCGCCCGCGCTTTGCATTTGCGCTTGCCCGCGACGGTTTCGCGCCGCAGCTGCTCACCCGTGTCAACCGGGGAGGAACGCCCACCGGAGCGCTCGCGCTGCACGCTTTCCTCGTCATCGCGCTTCTCTTGTCAGGTTCGTTTCAGCACATTCTCTCCCTCTTCGTCTTTGCGCAGGCGGTGCAGTCGTTCTTCGAGTCGGCGGCCTACTTCACCATCCGTCGTCGCATTCCGGCTCCCCAGCTGACGCCGCTTCACCCGGTACTGCCCGCGCTCTTCGTATCGGCCAACGCGACGCTCGCGGTATGGGTGGCGTGGCAAGAGCCGGAGAGTGTGCTCTATGCGCTGCTCGCGCTGGCGATCGCCATGGGCGCCTACCGAGGTCGCGCGCTTTTCACGCGAGGGCGGCTGACGGCACCCGCCGCCCCTCAATAGCGGCAGAAGTTGGCGCCCGGAGCATCGACGCACACCTGCCCCTCGGCGCACCCCGTATTGCCGTGCATTTCGACGTCACACGCGCAGAGGTTGTCTTGACCGTCGTTGTTGCCCCCGCGACAGACTTGCGCCGGATATTTCGGACACATCGAAGTGGTGCCGAGGCAGCTGCACGCGCCCCGGGTGCCCGACGCGTCGACGATCCGTTTGCACGTCTGGCCCGACGCGCACGCGAGCCCGCACCCTTGGCAGTTGGCGGAATCGGTTTCGGTGTTCACGCAGGTGGTTCCGCAGCAGCGCTGGTTGGTCGACGCGCCGCATTGCAGCCTCGCGCAGTCGGGATCGGCGCAATCGATCAAGCCGTCGCAATCGTTGTCCGCGCCATCGCCGCAGGTCGTCTCCTTGACCTGCGCGCCGGGACAGGCGCACATCGCCGATTTGCAGATCAGACCGTGAGCGCCGCAAGAAACGCCGTTGCATGGCGCGAGCGCGCAGTCGACGGGAGAGGGGCACGTCGCCGCATCGGCGTCGCCCGTGCGCACGTCGGCGTCGCCCGTGCGCACGTCGCTGGGAACGCCGCTGTCGGGCCTGGCATCCGTGGCATCCGTGCAGTTGCGACAAACGTCCGAAGGTCCGTCACCCGTCGTGACATCGCTCCCCCGAGCGTCGATGGGCACACCGGTTTCGCCAGCGTCATCGTCGTCGGGCGGGACGCCATCGCCGTCGGCCGCATCTTCCCCGGCCGGCCCCGTATCCTCGACCGGTACCGCGCCGTCCAGCTCGTCCAAGGGAGGGAGCACCGTTCCACACCCCCCAAGGGCCACGGCCACGAGCCAAGCAGCCCCCCTCGAGCGGCCACGCGAAACCGCACGTCCTTTCATGGCGGACATGGTAGCCGACTCGCGGCGGTTCGGCTCACGGGAGCGTAGCTTCCGGCGATCGATCTGGTAGCGAAAATCTGGGGTAGCAGCTAGGATTCGCGGGCGGCGGTGTGCCGAGATGATAGGCGAAGTCTTCGGAAATTACCGCGTCACCGCGAAGCTCGGCGAAGGGGGGATGGGAGAGGTGTACCTGGCCGAGCACCCGAGCATCGGCCGAAAAGTCGCCGTCAAGATGATCCGGGCCGCCTTCTCCAATGACGCGGAGACGCTGCGCCGTTTCGTGCGAGAGGCGCGCTCGACGGCCACGCTCCGTCACCCCGCGCTGGTCGACATCATGGACTACGGCGTTCATGAGACGACGGGCACCGCCTACATCATCATGGAGTACCTGGAGGGGGAGAGCCTCGACGCTCGCCTCGAGCGAGTGGGACAGCTCGCCCCGGTGCGAGCCGCGGAGATTGCCCGACAGATCGCGCTTGGCATGGCGGCGGCCCATCGGGCCGGAATCATTCATCGCGATCTCAAGCCCGCCAACGTCCACCTCATTGCCGATGTGGACCGGCCAGGGGTCGACGTGGTCAAGGTCCTCGACTTCGGCATCGCCAAACTGGCCAACAATGACACCGGCGCCGGGCCCACGACGCGGAGCGACGTGCTTCTCGGCACGCCGCGGTACATGGCGCCCGAGCAATGTCGCGGCGGCGGATCGCTCGATCACCGTGTCGATATCTATTCGCTCGGGTGCCTGCTCTACGAAGCGCTTTGCGGGCGACCACCCTTTGCCTACCAATGGCCGGGGGAGCTCATTGCCGCGCATCTCGCCGAAATGCCGGTGCCCGTCCGGAGGCTCGTACCCGAGATCCCGGAAGCGCTCGAATCCATCGTCATGCGGGCCATTGCCAAGCATCCCGATCACCGCCAGCCAGCGATGATCCACGTGGCCAGGGAGCTCGAGCACTTTCTCGGGATCGGCGTTTCGGTTCCGCCCGTTGCCATCGGAGAGAGCGCGGGTCCTCCGGGGCGCCCCGGCAGCGCGCCACCCGCTGCCCAGCCGCCGGATCCGGCCGCTCACGGTGGAGCGGCCACCACGACGGCCTCGGTCGTCATGCGACAGCGACGAGGAATCGCGGCCGAGCCCGCCGCGGCAACACCATCGAATTTGTCCCCGCTTGCGCAGCCCGCTCGCCCGCTCTTCGACACGCCGCCGCCGATGAAGCGCTTCGGGTTGACCCCTGTTTGGCGCCGAACGCTGATCGGTCTGACAGCCCTCGCGGGTGGGGCAGGCGTGATCGTGGCCATCGCCACCAAAGAGTGGACGAAATCGCCCCGTCCCGGGGCAAGCAGCGTGGTGCTCGTCCCCGCGACGCCACCGACCGATACCCCTCGCTCGACCGACGAGCCTGCGGGAGCCGCGCCAGAACCGATCGCGGTGGAACCGCCCAACCCAGCCGCGGAAGACCCGGTTCCGGCCGAGGAATCAGCCTCGCCGGCCCCGCCTTCCCCCACCGGCGCCAGAGCGCACGCGCCGCCCGCGGCGACGTCAGAAGCGTCCGGTAGTTCGATTCGGATCAAGATTGCCAATCCGCGTCCCGGTCTGCGCGTCACCGTCGATGGGCGTCCTGCTTCCCTTCCGGTTCGTTTGCCGCACGATCAAAAGGCGCACGTCCTCGCCTTCACGGCCCCCAACTTCAAACTCGAGACGAAGACGGTCGTCGCCGATCGAGACCAAACGCTGACGCTCGACTATCGGCCGAAGTTGTACGTTCCATAGACCGCGATGCGCGTCCCTCATCGCTCTGGGTCCCGGGGATTGCGCAGCGGGCGCTCGTTCGGCGGGCTCCTGCTCGTGGTCGCGGTCGCGCTCGTCGCATGGCCCCGCCCCCTTCGGGCCCAGTCGGTCGACGCGAAAAGCGCGGCTCGCGTGAAGGCCCTGGAGGGCACGCGCGTCGCAGATGAAGGGCAACACGAGCGAGCGCTCGCGCTTTTTCACGAGGCGTACACACTCTTCGCAGAGCCGGCCTACCTCTACGACATGGGCGTCGAGTACCAGGCGCTGGGGCGCGACGTGGAAGCGCTCGACGCCTATGCCCGTTTCCTGCGCGATCCGGGCAACACGCCGCAAGAGCTCGTGACGCACGCCAGCGAGCTCCAAGCGGAGCTCGAGAAAAGACTGGGGAAGATTCACCTGCGCGGCGCACCCGAGGGTGGAGAGATCGATATCGACGACCAGCCGCGCGGCACGGCGTCGGCGCGCGAACCGCTCCGCGTCAAACCGGGTGCGCATCGCATCACCGTGCGGCAGACGGGTTTCGAGCCGTTTCGATCGGACGTCCAAGTACCCGAGGGCGGCGCCGCCGTGGTCGACGTTTTACCGCTGGCGCCGATCGATCGTGCTCCTTTTTTCGGCTCGGGCCGAAAGGCCTGGCTCTCGTGGGCATTCTCGCTCGGCCCAGGATTCTGGACGGCCGGCCCACCGGACGGCACCGGTCCCTCGCCCGCGTTTGCGCTGGGCGCCGGCCACACGCTGGCCGCGCTCCCGGGCGACATCGATTTTCAACTCGGCGCCAAAATCGGCTTCACCTATTTCAGCGAACCGGCCGCGACGAACACCTTCCTCTCCATTCTCGTCAATCCGCGCCTGATGCGATCGTTGAGCGACCGATTGGGCGCCTTCGCCGAGGTTGGCATGGGGCTTCTCGTGCTCTCGGGGGTGCCCGACAATTCGGTTCTCTTGGAGCCGAAGGGCGGCCGCGTCACTGGCGCCCTCGGCACGGCGGAGCTTCGGCCGGCCATCGGACTCACGTACGCCGTCGCCAATGCCTTGGCCCTGCACATGGCCCCGACCTTGGTGTGGAATCCGAGACCGAGCGAACGATTCCAACATGCATCCCTGATGCGTATCGAGATCGCGCTCGGCTTGAGCGGGGAGCTCTAGCTCTATCGGCCGCGTGCCACGAAGGCCACGAAGTCGCTTTCCGTGATGATCCCGACGAGCTTCTTCTGGTCGAGCACGGGCAGGCACCCGATCTTGTGGCGCAGCATGAGCTCCGCTGCTTCGGCGAGCGGCGTTTTCGGCGTGGTCGTATGGGGTTCGCTGACCATCGCCTCTTTGACGACCAACGTCGCGAGGGCCTGGGCCTTGGCGTGGGAGCCGTAGCCGAGCGCCCTGAGGAGTCCGCCGAGAAAAAGATCGCGCTGGGTGATCACGCCTGCCAACTGGCCGTCGTCGTGCACGACGACGAGATGGCGAATGCGACCGAGTCGCATCACGTCGTCTGCCGTCGCCAGCGTGTCGTTGCGATTGATCGTAAATACGTCCTTCGTCATGATGTCGGCGACGCAGAGCTCGGCCATGTCCTCCCCCTCACGGGCACGCTTGGACGGCGCAAAAGACCTGTCCCGAAGCCCGCTTTCAGAGTTGCACGAGGGGGGCCCTTTCATCAAGAGGCCCGACGAAGGATCACCGTCGTGCCCGTGCCCGCCCCGAGGGCTCATCCCTCGCGATCGCCGCCGTCGGTGAAGCTCGGGGGGGGATTGGCGGTGGAAGGGTCGGTGCGGCCCGGCTGGACGAGGGGCGCGCCGGATGGCTCGGTGTTGAAATGGCCGATGCCGGATGGAACGATCCGCACCAGCACCACCGCCGTCGCCGCGGCCGAGCTCCACGCCAGCGCGCGCCACAGGCGCGATCGTCGCGAACGCGCTAGGACGGCACGTTCGAGCACGCGCCGCTGGCGCGGAGCATCCCAGCTCGGAACCATCGATTCTCGCGCCGCTGCGAGGTGCCTACTCATCTTTCAACTTCCTTTCGAGACGTTCATCGGCCTCGAGGATGCGCCGCTTCACGGTAGCGAGCGAGACTGCGCACGCATCGGCGACGTCCTTGAGCGGTTGCTGCTCCACGCGGGCGAGCACCCACGGAATGCGGAGCTGGTCCGGGAGCCGATACAAGGCATCGTAGAGCTCGTCCACGAGTCTGCGATCATCGGGATCGGACGACCGCGGCGCCATGTCCGCCATCTGTCCTCCGAACCAGCGCCGACGGCGACGTCGGGACAGCGTTCGCCGAACACGCCGCACCGCGATGACGACGAGCCAGCGCCGGATGCTGCCCGGCTCGTGCACGTTGGCAATGCCGTCGGCCGCGTCGACGAACGTGTCCTGCACGATATCGTCGAGCTCGGCATCGTCCCCCATGAGTCGGTAGACGACCCTCGCCACGTACGCCGAGTGACGCAAATAGAGCTCGGTAAAGGCACCTTCGTCGTCGCTCTGGACGCGCACCACGAGCCCGGAGTCATCGGCCGGTCCGGGCATCACCGCCAAGCGCAAGGGTCTCACGATCATCCAGTGGCTCTCGGATGGGACAATCGGCTCAAAATCCTTTCCCATGCCGCCAAATGGCAACCTCGCTCGCTATCTTGTCAGATCTCGGCTCGACAAGGGTGGTGATGGTTCCGCAGGAACTGGTCACGGCTACATCCTCGCGCGACTGCCAGCGACCCCGCGCTCCTTTTTTGAGCCGAAAGAGGGCCGTCGCACGCCCTGAAGAAGAAGAGCGGCTCGCAGCGCCGCTCTTCGCACCGTGACCGAGCCTCGAACACGCGCCCGCGCGAAACTTTCCTACCTCTACGCGGGAGGGGCCGCCGCTCTGGGCGGCTTCGCCACTTTTTCGGTGATGGCGGCGGACGCACCGTGGCGGTGGGGCGTTCCCGTTGCGATCGCCGCGCTGGCCATGGCGAGCGTGGCGCTGATGATGCTCGTTCGAGCGGACAACGCGGTCGAGGAATCCGATTTCCTCGAGACTCCGATGGCCAGGCTCGTGCGCCCCCTCGTCGGGACCGGAGCCTCGCTCGCCGTCTTTTTCCTGGCGCTCTGGGCCGCGGCCGCTGGTCGTCTACCGGTGCTGGCGGCGGCGATCGTCGTGCCCGGTGCCTTCCTTGCGCTGGTCGCGGCGGTGTTCCACCTCGGCGTCGCGTCCGGTGCGTGGGCGACCGACGAGTCCGCAAAAGCGCGGCCTCTTTTCCGGCGGCATGGTTTCTGGGTCATCGCGCTCGCCACCTTGCTCTATCTCCCCATGCTGGGCAGCTTCTCGCTGATCGACCCGTGGGAACCTCGCTACGGCGCGGTAGCCCGCGACATGCTCGCGCGGAGCGATTGGATCTCCCCGTGGTTTGCGCAGGACGGGTGGGACTGGACGAAACCGGTCCTCGACTATTGGGTTCAAGCGCTGGCCATGGGCGTGCTCGGCGTCGATTTTCGACCCGATCAGATCCTCGGTGGGGCAACGGGGGTGTTCGCGCGTCCGGAGTGGGCGGTGCGGATGCCCTCCTTCCTCTTGGCGACGATCGCTGTCTATCTGCTCTACAAGGCCGTTGCCGCATGGCACGGCCGGCGCGCGGGGCTGCTCGGCGCGCTCGTGCTAGCGACGATGCCGCACTGGTTCTTCCTCGCGCATCAGAGCATGACCGACATGCCGCTGGTGGCCCCGATGTCATCGGCGATCGCGCTCGTGCTCCTCGCGCTGCGCGCCGATCCCGAGAAACGGGTCCGGACGTATGCGGTGACGGTCGGTGCGCGCACCCTGCGCTTCGATGCTGGCTGCCTCGTCCTGGGAATCATCGTGATGACCGCGCTCGCGCAGATTCTCTACCTTGCGTCTCGCAACGTGGAGCTGCAATGGGTCGCTACGCCGCACGGCTTTCGCGCTCACCTCGATACATTCTCCTCGGGTTCACCGGGCAACTGCGGTCTCCCCGGCAACGAGCCCTGCACCCGCCAACTGCCGAGGTTCACCGACTTTCAGCCGGCGCTGCAGGCCGCCCTCTGGGCAGGCGTCGTCGCTGCGCTCGTTTGGATCAAGCGCGGTGAACGCCGCGCGGCGAGGCTCTATGCCATGGGCGCCTGGTACTTCGCGGCACTCGCCACGATGGCCAAGGGACCCGGCGGACTCGTATTGCCCTTTGGCGCGACCCTCGTTTACCTCCTCGCCAGCCGTGACTGGTCGAAGCTCCTCGTTCTCGAGATCCCGTTTGGCCTCGGCGTGATCGCCGCGCTGGTGCTCCCTTGGTACCTCGCCATGTACGTGCGGCATGGTCCCGCTTTCACCGACCAGCTCGTCTTCCATCACATGATCCAGCGGGCGACGGCACACGTTCACGACACGAACGAAGGCGACGACGTGAGCTTCCGCTACTACATTTGGCAGCTCGGTTATGCGCTGTTCCCCTGGACGGGGCTCGTGCCCGCCGCTCTCGTCGGATGGATGCGCCAGCCGGAGCGCGACGAAAACGGCCGCGCGCTTCCCGCCGTCATGTTCCTTTCGTGGTTCGTGCTGGCTTTCGTTCTTTTCGCCTCGATGCCGACCAAGTTCCACCACTACGTCTTCCCTGCCGTTCCCCCCGCCGCGATGCTCACCGGACTCTTGCTCGATCGGATATGGGCCGGCGCGGAAGATCGCTCCCTCTTCGACGTTCACGAGCGTCGCATGATCGGCGGCATCGGCATCGCGGCAGCGATCGTCGTCGCGCTGGTCGGCCGCGATCTCATCCATGACCCCACCGGCAACGACATCCAAGGGCAGGTGCGCCTGCTTCACCTCTTTACGTATCAATACCGCCGCGCTTGGCCCGACTCGCTCGACTTTCGAGCGACGCTGACCGGCTTTGCCACCCTCGGCGTCGGCGCGTCGCTGCTGCTCGTCGTCGACAAGTGGCGGCGCTACGCCGTGCTCGCATACGCTGTCACCGCGCTCGCCTTTGCAGGCTGGGGGCTCGACGTCTATCTCGTTCGATGCGCCCCCCATTGGGGACAGCGCGAGCTGTTCACCAGGTACTACGCCGAGCGGCGCAACGCCGACGAGCTCGTCATCGCGTACCAACTGAACTGGCGGGGGGAGAATTTCTACACCGCCAACCACGTTCCCGTCTTCGTCTCCTCCGGGCAGCCATTCAGCAACTACATGAGGGGCGAGCGAGACCAGGGGAAAAAGACATTCTACTTCGTCACCGAGCACTCCCGGACCGACTCCTTGCGCAGCGAGATCGGGACCCTGCGAACGTTCGAGCGGCTCACCGATGCACGGCTCAACAACAAGTTTGCCCTCATCAGGGTCACGTTCGACTAGCCCCGCAGCGCGCAAATCTCGTTCAAAAGCGTCGCTGCTGCTAAGCTTCGTACCGTGGCCACCGAAGCGACGAGCGAACGCGATGAGTTCGTTCCCGCTCCTCGTCCTCGCGACGCACGGTTAGCGGCACTGTTGTTATTGGCAGGATCGCTGGTGGTGCGCGACGCGGGCCCGCTGGCGCGAAGCTCCGGGCCTGCCCCCGCCGAGAGCGTCACCTCGACATCGAACGGAACGCCGGCCCTTCTCGCAGAAGTGGCCGACATCGTGCCCCTCCCCGCACCCGCCGTGATCGAGAGCGCGCCGCCCGCCGTCGTCAGGGCCATCGACGGTGCGGTAGCAGCCTCCCTTGCCGACAACAAACTTCCGGGGTGCGTCGTCACCATCGGGCGCCGCGATCGCGTCCTCTTCCAGAGGGCGTACGGCATGCGTCAGGTCGACCCCGAGCACAAACCGATGATGGTCGACACCGTGTTCGATCTCGCCTCCTTGACCAAACCCATCGCCACCGCGACGAGCATCATGGTGCTCGTCGATCGCGGTCTCATTGGCCTCGACGAGCCCGTGCTCCGCTATTTGCCGGAGTTCTGGATGCGTGAAAAACGCACCATCACCGTGCGCCAGCTGCTGACCCACGTTTCGGGTTTCCCCGCCGAGACCATTTACGAAGACTACAAGCACGGGCGGGCCGACACCTTGCGCCGCATTGCCAATACCGCGCTCATCACTTCGCCGGGGACGAGGTTCATCTATTCCGATATCGGCTACCTGGTCCTGGAGGACGTCATCGCGCGCGTGAGCGGCAAGGACATCGCCGCCTTTGCGCGGGACAACGTCTTTGGCCCGCTCGGCATGCTGGACACCGGCTATCTCCCCGGACCCGCGCTGCGCAGCCGCGTTGCGCCCACCGAGTACCGCGATGGCGTGCTCATCGCCGGCGACGTGCACGACCCTCGCGCTCATTTCCTCGGCGGCGTAGCGGGGCACGCGGGACTCTTTTCCACCGCCAAGGACCTCGTTCGCTATGCGCAAATGATCCTCGGCGAAGGGGAGCTCGCTGGCGTGCGCGTCCTTTCCCGCCAAACGGTGCGGGCCATGCTGGCTCCGCACGACGTCCCCGGCGGGGTGCGCGCGCTGGGGTGGGACGTGCAGACCAACTTCTCGGTGAACAAGGGCGAGACGCTCTCGCGGCGAGCGGTGGGGCACGGCGGCTATACCGGCACCGCCCTCTGGATCGATCCCGAGTTCGATCTTTTCGTGCTCTTTCTCAGCAATCGCGTGCATCCGGACGGGCGGGGCGCCGTCAATCCGCTCATCGGGCGCATCGGCAGCATTGCGGGCGAGAAGTTCGGTCGCCGCTTGCCTCCCACCGTGCTGGCCGCCGCGGTGGCCGCTCCCCCCGAGCTCAATACACCGTCGCGCGTGGAAGTCGGTATCGACGTCCTGAAGAAAGAAAACTTCGCGCGCCTGCGCGGCGCCCGGGTCGGGCTCATCACCAATGCCAGTGGCCGCGACGGGGAAGGCGCGCGCACCATCGACGTCATGCAGCGCGCGCCCGGTGTGTCACTGGTTGCGCTCTTCGCCCCCGAGCACGGACTCTTCGCGGATGTCGAGCAGAGGATCGAAAACGGCAGCGACCAAGGTTCGCGGCTGCCTATCTACAGTCTCTACGGGGATCGCTTCTCACCGAGCGACGAGATGCTGGCCGGTATCGACACGCTGGTCTTCGACATTCAGGACGTCGGCGCCCGCTTCTACACCTACGCCTCCACCATGCACCGCACCCTCGCCGTGGCGGCGAAACATCGGCTGCGCGTGCTGGTGCTGGATCGGCCGAATCCGATCGACGGCATCGACGTGGCCGGCCCACTGCCCGCGCCGGGCGACGTGTCGTTCGTCAATCATCATCCGCTTCCCATTCGCCACGGGATGACGCTCGGCGAGCTCGCCGAGATGATCAACGCCGACGAGCACCTCGGCGCCGAGCTCGAGGTCGTGCGCATGCGCGGCTGGCGGCGCGCGGCGTACTTCGACCAGACCGGCCTCGTCTGGACGCCCCCTTCGCCCAACCTGCGGTCGGTGGCCGAGGCCGTCCTCTATCCCGGTGTCGCGCTCGTGGAAGGCACCAACGTGTCGGTCGGTCGCGGAACGGATACGCCGTTCGAAGTCGTCGGCGCGCCCTGGATCGATGACCGATTGGCCGGCCGGATGCAGGCAGCGTCGCTCTCGGGCGTGGCGTTCGCCTCGACGCAGTTCACCCCGACGGCGAGCACCTACGCCGGAAAGGACTGCACCGGGATCCGGCTCTCCGTCACCGACCGCGCCGGTTTCGAGCCGATCCGCACGGGTGTCGCCATCGCGCGCGCTTTGCAGGAGCTTTATCCGGGGACGTGGAAGCCGGACAAGTTGAACGGCATCATTGCCAACCGCGACGTCACCAACGCCATCTTGAGCGGTCGCCCGCTCGTCGACATCGAAGCAATGTGGAAAACCGATCTCGATTCCTTCCGCAACCGGCGAAAGAAGTACCTTCTCTACGCCGACCCGGAGCTGCAACACCCGTGAAGAGCGAGGCCGAAGCATCGCCGGCTGGGGCGCGATCTCGCGCGGAAGTTTGAACACGTCATTCGCTCCTGATAGTTACAAAGAGCAGGGTGGTCGTTTTTCGGCGCGCGCGTGCGCCCTGGAGGAGTCATGAGAATCGAACACTTGTCGAAGTTCGAGTCGGCACGAAAGCTTGCTCGCGTCGTGCCGGGCTTCATGCTCGTCGTCGCGGGATGGGGATGCGGTGGAGGCACGCCGCCGCCCGCTGCACCCGAGCCGGCGCCGCAAGCGAGCGCCGCCCCCGCCGGATCGAGCGATCCCGCGACGGCGCAGGCCTCGGACGAACCGCCGAAGAGCGCCCCGTCGGAGCCAGCGCCCGCGGCCAAGCCGCCAACGCAGGACATCATGCTCGAGAAGCCGACCCGTCCGGTACGAACCATCCTCGAGTCGCAGGACATGGTGTACTTCGTCTCTTACGAAGAATCGGATGTCGGCAAGACAGGGGAAGCCAATTGCGCCAAGGAATCGGGCGGCGACCCTCAAAAAAACTCGGCCTGCATGGGCAAGGCCCGACAGGGCGTGGAAGGGCTCGGCTACCGGTTCAAGAAAAAGGGTGAGGTCACCACCTGCACCATGCTTCGCCGGCAAGGCAACGTCCTGAACACGACCCACAAGTTCCGCTACAAATACGGGGACGAGACGGAGACGAGCGTCGTCATCAAAATGGACGGCAAAGACGAGGGACCCAACAGGTGGGAGAAGATCCCCTCGGAATTCAAGGTCGAGCTCCCCAACGACTACACGCTGGTGATCCAGGACCCGAAATACGGCCGGCTCGTCTATTACGCCAAGTCCGGCATCCCTGGCGACTGAGGAACGCGAGCACCGCTGGCGGTTGAGTACAGGCCGGGTGGGCTGTTACCATCCGCGCCATGAAAAAGCTTACCGTTCTGGCCTCATTGGTCATCGCCGTCGGAGGGGCCGTCGCCTCCTCGCACTGCGGCGGCGGCACTCCCTCCGCGGCTGCGCCTGCGAGCTCCGCAACACCTGCCGCCGCGGCGTGCTTCGCGCTGGCAGGGGTGAAACGGCAACATAACCCCAACGAGCCGAGCAAGATCTCGGTCCGTCACGTGCTCGTGCAATACACGGGTTCCAAGAACGCGCGCCCTCCCATCGCCCGCTCGCGCGACGAGGCGTGCTTGCGCGCACTGCAAGCGCGCGACGAGCTACGCGGAGGCGCGGACTTCGTGGAGGTCGTCAAGAAGTACAGCGACGAGCCCGGGGCGGCCTCGCGCTCCGGCTCGCTGGGAGCCGTCGAGCGCAAGGACGTCGCGCCCCCCTTTGCCGACGCCGCCTTCGAGCTTCACCTGAAGGAGTTCAGCGACGTGGTGGAATCGGATTTCGGCTTCCACGTCATCATGCGCATGGAGTAACGGCGTAGCGGGCAGCGCGCCCGATGGTGCCGCGCTACTTCGACTCGTTGGCGGCGGCGCGGCGCGTGCCTGTCTTGCCGGAAGCGACGGGAATGCCCTGCCAGGTCGCGGTGTAGTCCTGCGACGGGTTCCACACCATCCAGCCGCTAGCGCCTGCTTTGTCGGCGTGGCCCACTTGGTCGGCGATGTACTGAGGACCGAAAGACGGCGCGTGCCACGACATCCCCTGAATCCAGGGCCGCACCACCGCCTTCTCACTCGACACTCCCTCGTCTCCCTTGCGCGGCTTGTGCCTGCGAATGAGGTTCAAGAGGTTGCCCACGCCCACCCGTACGAGCTCGGGGTGATCGCCGGGCTCGTCGTAGCCGTGAAAGCCGCGCGGGTAATGGGATGGGTACACCATGGGGGAAAGCGCCTCGCACTCGCGCGCCAGGAGCCCCGGGTCCTGACCGAGGTTCTCGATGTCCGTTTTCACCCCTTCCGCGACGATCCCGAAGATGTCGACCGAGAGCGGCACGGCCTGCGCCTGAGTCGCGGTGTGGACCCGGCGCACGAAGTCGCGAATCACTTCGGTGCGGCGCAGCTTGCGCTCACGCAGACGAAAATCGGCGTTTTCGACGTGTTCCACCGGGTAGCGCACATAGTCGAGCTGAATCTCGTCGGCGCCAGCGTCCATGGCTTCGGTCGCCAGATCGACGACGTATTTTTGCACCTCATCGTTGGAAGGGTCGAGCCATCCGATGTAAAGAGGGCGCTTTTGCACGTGCTGCACGGCGAGATCGCCGCGCTTGCGCGAGAGCAGATCGTCGGCGAAACAGACGATACGCATGGCCACACGGATGCCGCGCGCATGCGCGAAGGCGATGGTGCGCGACAAGTTCTTGATTTGGGGCGCAGCGGTGGCTCCGATCTCGTTCGCCAGCTGCACCTTGGATGGGTAAGTGAGCCGCCCGTTGGCGTCCTTCACGTCGATGACGACCAGGTTCATGCCGCGCGCGACCATGGTATCGAGCATGGGGAGAAAGCCCTTGCGCGCCGCCACGAAGGCCCGCACATAGAGGCCGCGCAGACCGTCGGTCTCGCCCCACCCGAGACGCCCCTCGACCGGACTCTTGGGAACCGCGGAAAGAACCTCCGGGATACGGAGCGACGTTCCCTTCTCGGGTGACGCATTTTTGGGCAGCTGGTTTTCGTCACGGATGGCGCGCGTGAGATCCTCGGCGAGGTAGACCTGCGTGAGCTCGAGGTACGCTTCGGCGACCGCGTTCAGGCTCTCCTTGTCCTGCACCACGTGCTCGATGCCGATCGTTCCATCGGAGCGTGCAGTGAGCGCGCCGCCCTTCGGGAGTCGAGCGGTGAGCCAGCCGGCGAGCGTGTCTTCGGCGGGAGCGGCGGGGCCATCGGGTTGCGCTACAGCGGGCACGGTGCCTTGTGCCGCGGGAGCGGCTGCCTCGGGAACAGCAGCCGGCCTTCGCAGGGCGGTGCAGCCGACCAACGCCGCTGAGAGCAAGAACGCAGTGGCTCTGCCAATGAGCGGCGAACGGCGCGATCGAACGTTGACGACGGAGAGAGGCATCCTCAAATGAGTGTAGCGGTTTGCGAAAGAGCACGAAGTCCTTCTGCGGCCTTTGGCCGACCGGCGTAACCGATCGGCGCAGGCTTCGCGCACATGAGAGCGTCTCATCGCACATGAGCCACGTCCCGCTAGAAAAAGTTCAGGCGTGCTTGCCGAGTTTTTTCGTTCCCGCGAGGGGGTCGACTACCTCAGCGACTTGCAGTCGACGGAGCAACCGTCGCCGCCGATGACGTTGCCGTCGTCGCACACTTCGCCCCCGTCGAGGATGCCGTCGCCGCAGCGAGGAACGGTGCAGTTGGTGCGGCACGCCGACGGGCTGTCCAACGCGGTGATGGTCATGGGGGCCGCAAGCGCGAGATCCAACGTGCGCAGAGAGCCGTCCACGTACTGCCAGGATGCGATGCCTTGCTGAAACTGAGGAGCGATCGTGATCGACCAGTTGGCGGGCATGGGGAATCCGGAGAGGACCCCGCCGTCGCTGTTGTTCTGAAAGTCCCACGCGCCGTGGGCCGAAATGGGGGAGCCTTTGAAGAACTCGGGGGCACTGTCGTCGGTCACGGCAACGACCGTTGGCACCGGCAGCGAGGTGATGTCGAAAACCACGCGGCCCGACGGTTGGGTTTGCCCACTCGTATCGCGATCGATGCCGTGATGGATGACGAGGCTGAGAATGCCGGTGGTCGTGTCGCGGTAGAGATAGACGCGGCTCGTCGAGAGCACCTCGAGCCCGGTGTGGCTGCTGGCGGAGGAAAGACCGTAGAACGTGGGCGCGCTGACGACGCGATCGACGGGTACGACGCTCGCTGACGACCCGCCCTGGGTGACGAGGAATGCCGGTCGATAGGCGTTGGCCGATCCGAGATCGCACTCCTCTCCTGCCTCCAACACGCCATTGCCGCACGCGGCACCGGCGTCGACCGAGCCGCCCGCGGTGCCGCCGCTGCCGGCGAAACCTCCGGCACCGCCAACGCCGCCGATTCCACCGATTCCCCCAGTGCTACCGCCGAATCCCCCCGTCCCGCTGCCGCCCAAACCTCCACGTCCGCCACTGCCGCCAGTCGTGCCACCGCTACCGCCGAAGCCTCCTGTGCCGCCGCCGCCGAGACCTCCACGTCCGCCAATGCCGCCGGTCGCGCCACCGCCACCGCCGAAACCTCCCGTGCCGCCCGTCGTGCCGCCGCCGAAACCTCCCGTGCCGCCGCCCGTCGTGCCGCCGCCGAGACCTCCCGCGCCGCCCGTCGTGCCGCCACCGAAACCTCCCGTGCCGCCGCCGAAACCTCCCGCGCCGCCCGTCGTGCCGCCGGTTCCGACTCCGCTCGTTCCCCCGGCGCCTCCCACGGCTCCCACGCCGCCCGCACCACCGCGGCCCACGGCGCCTCCCGCTCCTCCGCTCAGGCCACCGCTGCCACCGCCGACCCCTCCGCCGCCC